>Ga0247763_1000092_pt1 | contig 41978 bp, 29 predicted proteins | sample UWRJL141409B4_FD_179926 | JGI IMG/M metagenome (GOLD analysis project Ga0247763, IMG submission 179926) | Plant litter microbial communities from Arlington Agricultural Research Station in Wisconsin, United States - UWRJ-L141-409B-4 | ecosystem: Environmental > Terrestrial > Plant litter >... | reverse complement strand
GCTAGGGATCTTTCCGTGGAAAAGGGGGGGAGAAGGGGGGGGGGGGGTTTCGCGCGAAAGATTGAGGCGGTCCACGTAGAAAGCCTCTTTATTTACTCTTATTTTTATCATCCGTTTCATTTATGTCATGTTTTCTTCCGTTCTATATTGATATCCAGCTGTAAAACGTAAGGTAAGAACCAATGATATGCCTGTCGCTAACTCGCTCATATATCTGCGCACCACTCCCAGGTCCGTCTCCCGCTTCTCTTTCTAATGGTAAACGCCAACACCTTCATTGCACGCACATGCCGATGCTGATACAGAAATATCATCCCCAACCAAGCTCCACATTTAGGTTTGGCTGTCCATCCCCCCAGAATATGCTCTTGTATTGTCCCATCATCTGCAGCATTGAATGTGCGCTGCCCTCAGGGGCCTCTTTAGCCACAATCGCACGCACAGCTCTTCTCTGGCAGCATCGCAACCTCTCAGGCGCCTCCTCCGCTAAAATAACCTCTCCTAAGCGATATTGTAGGAGAAACCACGTAAACAAAAAAATGCAACCCAGAAAAGGCGCCTGTTCCAAGTAATGGGCGGGGGCTGTTTACTTTCACTCAAGAAAAGTAAAGAGGTTGGTATGCAGAATGTTCATAGCACGCTCGGCATTTCGCGCATCAATGACGCACGAGATGTTGATTTCGCTCGCACCTGATTGAGTATTAGTCTTGGCTCAAGCGAGAAGTGTTGTAAGGGATCCCTAAAAAGACGACAGAAAGGGGACGGAGAAAGCAAGGCCATACCTTGCGAAATCATCTCAATATTTATGCGGTGGTCTCCCAGAGTTGAGAACATCTTGCCAGCAATACCAACCATGTTCTTCATTTCGGCACCGACAAGACTCAGAATGGTCATCTGGTGCAGGACGCTGACCTGGCCACATTCCCGCAGGTCCCCAACGGCCTTATCGAAACAGCACCGCTCCGAGTTCCCCATGTGGATGGCAATGGACACGTGCACTTCGCTCGTCGAGATGAGATCCACGGATACCTTGTGTTGGTTCAGGATGGCAAAGACCTTGGCCAAGAAGTGATGAGCGATGGACCGCTTGTTGGAATGGATGTTGATGACCGAGATCTGGTCCTTGATGGTCACGGCCGTCGGTCGCTTGGGTTTCTTTCGTTGTAGTGGGTCTGACGGCTTCCTCGACCGTTGGATCTGCTGGTCAGCGGCGAGAAGTGGGTCGGGCCTAACGATGGTCCCTTCACCACGGGGGTTCTTGACGTTCTTGATCCGGATCGGGATGGGCGGTACCGCCTTGATGACCTGATCCATGGTAAGGTGGTGGATGACCTCAGACCCGTAAAAGGTCAGCTCAGCGGCTTCCGAGGGCGTGATAGAAGGGACAAGCCGTGCAGTTGGAACTTTGGAAGGGTCAGCGGTAAAGATGCCGTCCACCTCCTTCCAGATCTGGAGTTCTTCCGCCTTCAGGCCAACCGCCACCAGTGATGCACAGAGGTCGGTATAACCCCGTCCAATGTCTCCGTCTAGGAGGCTTCCCGGTACATTTCCAAAGAACCCTGTCACAACAGGAACACGGTCCCCGCAAGCAAGAATCTTATTTGCAATGGCTGTAGAAGCCTGGCGATAGAATGCAACATCAAGGCGACCAGGGCTCTCGCTGTGCAGCAGATCGGCTAGGTCAACATACTCGGCATCTACGCCCTTTATTGGACCTTGTCAGCACAATTAACAACTGATAGCATTCTAAGCTTACCCTATCTCTGAGAACGCAAGCCATGAAGCGGCAGCTCAGTTTCTCGCCGAAACTTACCACCCGGTCCTTAGCGCGGGAGTTGATCTCGAGCTTGAAGCGCTTGGCAGCCTCCAGATACTCGATGAGCAACTGGCAATCCTTCTCCGTTTCCTCCCGGAGCTGGGCGTTCAGTTGGGGGTCCCGGACAAAAGTGTCGGCTGCTTCGACATGATCCTTGCAGATGTCGTGGACGATGCGCTTGGCACTCTTGAGGAGGTCTTCTTGGGAAGCCTCTTCGCCAGGCGTGGCTACAATGGCGCGGAGGTTGTTGAAGACGTCCAGCAGCCTACAAGCCCGAACAGCCCACGCTCTAGTTAGTTCATCCCGCGAAACCTAGCTATGTTTGACTAAGAACGACCCCCATGCACAGTGCGGGGGAGAGTGGGAGACTGACCTGCTCGTGGTGCCTGTTGCTTTCTTACCCGTGCTCCGGGCGGAGCACACCACTACCAGCCGATTGCCCTCGACATGTGTTCTGGCCAGCGACGTTAGGATCGCTCTGGTTACCCTACTCTCCGCGGGGGGGGGAGGCGCAGTAAAAGCGCAGCCAATGTACACGCGCCACTCACCTGATGATGTCTGCAATGTTGATGGGGAACTTGCCCACGCTGGTGCCTCCGAACTTCTGAACCACCCAGCCCTTTTGCTGAGAGTTTTTCATCATGGTCGAGTGCCGGTGCCAGTCACCTTGTAGGAAAGGCGGCCCGGGACGCTGAATTAGGTTTGAACGGGGCCGGTCTCGGCGGAGCCTTGGGAATACCACACAAAACCACAAACCTCCGGAATTTTGAAAGGCTAAACCGGAGCACGGAACGCGAGGGAGATAACGGGACAACACGGTGGGAACTGGAACAATATCTCAGGCAGCTCCGTCTTTGTTTTGTTATGCGTAAGAACAGGAAGGGGAGAGCATCCAGGGTGGGGGGAGGGGCCAAGTTTAAAAGACTCTCAATTAAGACCAGGATTCCAGAACGGGTCGAATGGGGACAGGTGCAGGCAGCTCTCTGAATAAGCCAACCAAGCCCAGTCGGTGGTCAGATTTGGTTTGGAATTGCCTTATATGGCTAGACTTGAGCTGCCTATTTTTAAGATTTCTTGCCGGGCCTGAAAGCCGATCGATGATTTATTCATTGAGCTATTTACAAAACCCTAACCCTGATAACTAAATAGCACGTGACCACTTACCTACCAGGACACGAGGGAACAAGTTGGGTTCCAGTTGAACTTGACTTGACTCGGCTTGAATTGGTCACGGCGCAGATGCGCTAGCCGGTAGGAGCCTCGTGTGGGTGGTCCCCTGACAGGAGTCACCATTGCAGGTTTAGGGAAAAGACAGTAGAAAACCAACTGAAGACACAAAATGAGGCACGGTTTGCCCTCGACGGCGACACAGTCTCGGCCCCACCCACCCAAAACCCTCTTCCATGCAAGTTGCATCTGAAAATCCCCTCGGTGCCTACTTCGGGGGTCGATGTGTTTGGCCTATCCTGCTTGCTAGTGGGGTAAGTTGAAATCGAGGTGGAGAGCGTAAGTACCATTTACCCCCACCGGCCTAAAATCTCGCCCAGCCATACCGCCTCAATCGCTTTCGACTCTCGGATCACCAAGCGAGTTCGCGGCGTATTTAGCCACCACCAGGAAATCTCTCCTCGCTAGGGGAGGCAAACGTGTATTCAGCCGAGTAATTGTACAGGTATCCATCACATTTCTTCTCCTTCGAGTGGAGTGTATTGTGCTTTGTGGGCGCCGTCTATATACACTGGGGGCTTTGAGATATTGTCTCGAGTCTCAATGACCTGTCTGCTGTATGCGCCTCAAATGTGGTTACTCCGCCACGAACAAATAAGATAGTTTAGCCCCTTGAGGCACCCCAGAGACTCTCTGAGAGTCGTCACGTTAATTCTCTTTCTTCGGAACTTCAAGAATTTCGTCTTCCTCTTCGTCTTCGGCCTCCAGATCTTCCTCAATCTCCTCGACCTCCGTAATGTGAGAGTTGCCGGGAGGGCGGTGGTCAGGGGGCACATCACCGCCTGACATTTGCCATTCCATGAGCTTGCTGAAGGCGCTCTCCTTGTTGACGCTCAATTCGGCGTAGCTCCCAATTTCTGCAACGGTGCCGTCGCTCGAGAGCACAATGATCTTGTCTGATCGCTTGATGGTGGACAACCTGTGGGCGATCGAGATGGTGGTACTTCGGCCCTGGAGTAGGGCGGCAAGGGCTGAATTGACAAGAGTCTCGGATTCGGCATCGAGAGCCGATGTAGCTTCGTCGAGAATGAGAATTTCGGGATCTTTCAACAGTGCGCGGGCAATGGCAATACGTTGCTTCTGGCCGCCCGAAAGCTGAGCTCCTCTGGCGCCGACTTGGGTTTCTAAACCGTCGGGGAAATCACTAATGAACCCGCAGTTGGCCTTCTTAGCTGCGGCGATGATCTCAGCACGCGTGGCCGAAGGTCTTCCGTATACAATATTCTCAGCAATGGTTCCGGAGAAGAGAACGGGTTCTTGGGCAACGACTCCGATGCGCCGCCGCAGCGACTTGACGTTCATCTGTGCTATATCGACACCGTTGATGGTAATGGTGCCCGATGTAGGATTGTAGAACCGTAGTAGCAGGGAGGCTACAGTTGACTTGCCGCCTCCTGAAGGTCCGACGATGCACACATTGCTGCCCGACGGAATCTCAAAGTCGAGACCGTTGAAGATAGTGACGGCTGGCCTTGTCGGATATGCAAATGAGACATTGGAGAATCTGATGGGACCCTGTGCCGATATCACCTTCATGCCAACTGTCTGGGGAATTGTTGGTTTGCGGTCCTGAAGCTCAAAAAGTCGACTGGCTGCACCGACACCCTTCATCAGTTCTGAGTAGAAGCCACTAACTCCGAAGAGGCTGGACCCGGCGAATGCCGTGTACATCATGAATGATGTCAAGTCGCCGAGCGACATAGCGCCGGATCGGACCAAGTTGCCTCCGACGATGAGCATGGCAAGGATTGTCATGTTACCCGCCCAGCTAGTCGACGCAAAGAATGTGCCCGAGATAACGGCATCTCTCCGACCCAGGGCGAAGATCTTCTTTACCTGCTTGTTGTATCGGCCGACCTCCTGGACTTCGGCAGCGAAAGCTTGGCTCGTCTTGATGTTGCCTAGCCGTTCCTCGGCAATTTTCATCAAGGTGCCCACGTTCTTTTGGATCTGCCGGCTGAGATTTCTGACCCGCCGGCCGTAAAAGAATGCACCCAGCGCTATGGGAGGGGCCACGACGAGAAGGATGGAGGTGAGCTTAGGGCTTAGCCAGGCCATGACAGCAAATCCGGCGCCGCCGCTGACTAGAGATCGGAGACCGTCGGACAAGTTCTGCGTGATGCTCTTTCCTACAATGACCGTGTCCGAGTTGAGACGCGAGATCAAATCACCCACCCTATTGGCGTCAAAGAACTCGGCGTCTTGCACGTATGTGCGGCGATACAGCTGTGTTCTGAGACGTGACACAACACGTTCTCCCACGATGCGCAATAAAAGGATTCTACCAAAGTTAGCGGTAGCGCCGACAGTGAGGAGTGCCGCGAGTGCGCAGAAGAACTGCGTCATGGTAAGGCCAAAGAGCCGGGCGTCCGCCACGTCTGTCTTAGTTGAGAGATCGAGGATTTTGCCGACGATAAATGGGATTGACATGGTAACGCAGGATGAGATGATCAGTAATGTAACCGCAACCGACAACCATCTGATCTCAGGCCTGGCGATCTTGATGAGGCGCCAGATCTCTCCCAGTCCGGGCTTAGCATCCTGGGATCTTCCCTCTTTTGAGAGACGAGCTCTCATGTTGACGTGAGCGGCTTGCGCTGCTTTTGCGCTCCGTTGAAAGCCATGTGCTCTCACATAGTGTTCCAATTCACCTTCGCTTGGTTCCTGGGGTATAGGTGGCGTGGTGCTTTTGTCATCCTTGGCGCCTTGCAGCTTCGACCGAGTCGTCGATAGCCTGCGCAGTGCACCGAGTGGTGTCGCCCATGACGGCTCAATTGGGGGATGGAGCAAGGGGAGTCGGATGGAAGGACTCTTCGCCGTCGTCGTTGCGCGTAGCTCGGTCGCGATCGGCTTGGTACGGGGGATGAAAGACGACAAGGGCCGGATAGGCGCCACGACAATGGCATGAGGCGCGCGAAAGGGAGCTTGAGAGGAGAGTGCAAGGGAGAATGAGCGTTGCGGGAGCAGCACCGCGTGGCGAAATGCCACTCCCGAAACCATCTTGGCCGGTTTATCAAGTCACGCTTCAGTCTCTCTCTCTATCTCGGAGGGTCAAATCGCCTCGGGGCTATCATATCTCGTGAGGGTTGGTGTGGAATCGCTTCATGGGTTGTGTATCTGCGGCTATTAGGTTGAGTCGCAATTGCAAAGGATTGTCAGAAGCTAAAAACCGAGCAAAGCTCCGCTGTCCTTGCTGACAGGGGTCCATCGGGTAGTCCGGAGCATTCCGTCATCGCCGAGACCCGGCATCGAGAATCCTATTGGCTAACACATTCCGCAGGCTCGGTGTGAACAAGAACAACAAGGACTGTATCGCGAACCGGCGAAAAGCACTGTGAGTTGGGTCTGTGTGGGAGAACATGGTTTATTTGAACACAAAGCTAGCTCAGGGGCGAGACTTGAGATCATCAAGGTAACCCCTTGGTCAACTAAACGTACAGGTGGGGCTTTGCGGGCTGGCGTCTCAGCGAGAGAGATCTCATATCAAATATCTGGAAACGCCGAATAATCAGGGATCCATCCCAATGAAGGCTGTTTTACATAATGCAGAGAGTGACTTATTGTCCTCTATGGCTGAGGTACCGGCGAGAAAAGAAAGGTCCGACGGAGTGCCAACCACTCGATCGAGTGCAAGCGCGATGACTTATGAAGCACCGCTATCCTTCCGAAGTATCTCGGCGACTTCCGAGTCGATTCCGTCGTCGCCACCAAGATCCGGGAAATCATCTCCAGTCTCAATCTTGCGCTTTTTGGAACCATTGGTTGGGACGGCTTGATATTGAGAGGCAAGGTTGGACAAAATCTCAATGCCCGGGGCAGATGGGAACGAGGCAGGCGCATTGGCGAAGGAAGGGACTGTGTGGTTCTGGCCATTGCGCCGTGCGGGCACGCTGTCGTAGACGCCGTCGTGGTCCTGATAGTGGGGAGGAGTAAGGGCCTCGACTTTTGGGGGGTCGGGCTCTGGCACTGGGCTCACAGATGAGTGGCTGCCAGGCGACTGCTCCTTGCTGCCGAGCGGAATGCCCCCAATGATGGAAAGTTCAACTTCCTGCCTCTTATTCTCGGTTGACGCTTGGCGTTGTTGCAACTGGGAAAGGTGACCCTCTTCTGTTTGCAAGGCCTCTCGGTTGGCGATAAGCATCTTCTCTAATGCGGCGAGGAGCTCTTTCCGGGCCTTGATACATTCCTTGACAGCGCCTTCTGCGTTCGCCAGATTCTTCAAAAGACCGGTTAAGCGGGCGGCATGCACGGCCGGAGCCGGGGCAGGATTAGATGGATCATTGAGCTTCTCATAATCGCTCGAAGTTGACGTGATGATGCCGTTGATCGGAGTGGCGCACTTTGCAACGTTTTGTTGAAGAGGCAGCAGCGGTGCGAGCTCAGGGGGAACTGACGACGCTGCAATAGCTGCTGCCGACCCGAACATCGGACCCCCAAAGCCACCAACCTTTACACTTCCTCTAGTTTTGTCAAGCTCTACCGAGAGTCAGCATTCGAACGAGTATTACGTCAAGAATGATACTTACCGTTGAGACGGGCCTCCATGGCTTCTTGAACATCACGGTCAAAAACGTGGCGGTCTCTCCATACATCAATAACCCTTCTTAATTTGGACTGAATGTCTGACGAAGCGCCCTTGTACGCTAACGCTGTCGCATCTGCGATGACGGGGGAAAATGCCTGTAGAAAATCGTCTTTCTGACGCGCTTTTGACTGCTGAGTTACTTCTGCCGCGTGATAAAGTCAGCAAGCAACACTACCGAGAGGCGCGCGCGAGAAATTGTGAGATTTGAGCGGCGTGACCAACCGTTTGCAAGGTATATCATGTTCAGTCTCTTTGCGCTGGGAAGGTCTCGAAGCTTCGTGTGCCACAGCTGAACAGTCTGGGTCGCATGTCGCCTATGGCGGTCAGCACCTGGCCGCGGGTACGGATCAACCTGCAATCGAGGTCGAGTATTCGCTTACTTATGGAACATGATCCATTGCGCTGTAGTTGCGATGCTGTCATGGCTCTCGTTCAAGGCCGATAGCTTGGACAGCACTGCGTCGTCGGTGTAAGCCATCTTGAGGAGCTAGGCAGTATATGGAGCCGAGGGAAAGAGAAGAAATTGAAAAATGAAAACCCAGAGGGCTAGTTATAAAACTTTGGAGCGCCGATGGAGGATGCCAGTTGAGTGACGTTTGGTGTTTATGCTGAGCTTCAAGTCATCTACGGGACGCGGATTCAATGAGGCCCGCGAGTGGACTTGCAATCTGGCATTAAATCACACTTTGCGAAAGGTCCTGCCCACATTGATACTGCCAATGACAACAAGATAGCTATCCGTGGCAGGGCTGTTGAGAACAGCAGTCTATAGGGTGTGCGGGTTCTTTAGTTGAGGTGGAAAGGAGTGAATGGAAAATACAACTGCAACTTGATTCTTGAAGAGGCGGTGCACAGACCTTCTTGCGCACGAGCCACATGACTGACGTCCTTGGAGTGGGTTGTGTCTTCATAACAAGCCATCAAACATTTACGATTCCACACCCGCCGCAACGCTCACGGCTCTATCAGCCTGCATTGGAAGCCTCCGAGTCTCCCGTTGAGAAACTCTCTGAATTACATTATAAGTCCAACCATTAATATGGCTGACCGATTTCCATCCTTGGAGGACTTTGATTCTGGTGGTAAGTTAGGCTGCCGCTTCGCTTGCTTGGTCGCGCCTGCTAACTTACCCTGAAGCGCAGACAGACATCAGAGATGCGTCCGAAACCCCATCTGCCAGTAATTTCTTGGAGCGAGAGAAAGCTGTTCTTGGCGACGAGGCCCGCCAATTCGCGACAGTTGAGGATGTCGACTTTGACGATGGCGACGATGATCTCCTGGGCGGTGGCGTCGGTGCGACTGGTGGTAATGCGGCCTTCGAGAGCCAATTTCCCGATATCACCAGCTCCAACCAGGTAAGTCTCCGCCCCTCTCTTTATGTGTTTATCGCTACACTTAGCTAACCTGACCGTTCTAGGCCGTCGCCCCCAACGGATCCATCACTGGCCCATCGGTCAGTTACAACTCCGGATACCAAGCATTCGCCGAAGAAGAAGAACCTGAGGTGATCCGGAACTGGCGCGAGAAACGAGACACCCAGAATGCGAAGCGGGCCGAGCAGTTTTCCGCCCAGCGAGCTGAGACCATCCAGGAAGCACAGGAGAACATCGACAATTTCTACGAGAACTACAACAATAAGAAGGAGAAAATGATTGCCCAGACTCGGAAGGAGGCAGAGCAGTTCCTCGCCAGCCGTGAGGATATCACATCAGGTGGCACTAGCTGGGAGCGGATTTCCAAGATTGTTGACGTGAGCGGAAAGGGTGCAAAGGGTGGTGCTGCGGGCTCCGGAAAGGAGCGTTTCCGTGAGTTGCTCACGAGCCTACGCAAGGACGAGAAGGCGCCAGGCGCGGAAGGATACTAAGGGAACTTACATCCCGTAATGCCGATATGATTGATGAAGGGAGTTGCTATTTTGCTCAACACAAGTCGCCCAATCTCCCTTCTTGAGTAGAGCCGAATGTTTTACTGTATTTTAGAGTCCCAACATTTGCAGGATGCAAAACAGTGGCACTTAGCAATAAGGCGGCGTTGTGGCCAGCGCAGTGGTATTTGACACATAGGGAAATCAACCACGGGGCTTCCAAGACTGTGTGCTCAGCTCTCCCCTCTCGTTGCGTCTATTTATTGCACGGTTGGAATACATATCAATTCAGTCACTTCATCCGCCTGGCTAACTCTGACGCGTGGATCTCTCTATTCCGTTTCTTCAATCCTTGCTGAACCAGGTATTGTAACCGAGGACCTTGCGGCCCATCGCGTACATGCAGCCTAATTCGTCGGTCAGTATTGAGAGCAGTGAAACGTCGAGTTGATCGTACATCCGAAGGTTCCCCACATGAGGAACAAGTAAGGAGTCATGAGAACGTTGCTTCGCGGGCTCTGCGTCATTTCGTCAACACCAATTACGCCCTGGGCACCCATCTGCTTTCAACATACAATTTTCCAGATGCGCGTGTGCGCCTTGTAAGCCTGCTGGTAGACACGCTGGTGCTCGGGCACCCTGTTCGGAGCGTTGACGAAACTGCCGACGCTGTTAGCTTTGTGATCTCCAATCCGCACGATGTGTTCCAGCAGCAATTGAAGTCGACGAAAGCGTGTTGTAACCGTCACCTTCGTGGGAGGCCAATTGCTTCCTGGGTCGCTTACTCACCCCATTTCGATGATAGATTGCAGAGCTGTTTGCTGGAACGGTTTCGAATGAGAGTTTTCGAGTGAGCGCTGTCATGTTGCAGGAACAGGTGATTCTTTGGCTTAAGCTCCTCAGCGAATGACGGAAACGAATGACTAAGCCGCGCCAGGGGCCCCACCGTAGAAAGCTGCTGCTCCTTTTCCCGGAAAGACTTCAACGCGCAACCACCCAAATACACACGGTCATGAAGCTTCTGCGCCTATTATAGGAGGCAGCAGGGCACTGCGATGCTGGTGCTCCGGAGCGAAAGACCATTATGCGATTGGTGTTGCTCCCCGTACGACGGATTGTTCTTTGCCGCCCAAACACCTTCCATCAACCTCGACCATCCCCAGAGTACATCTGTAATGAATTCTTGCAGTGTGCTGCCTTCACTGCGCCTGGCTGGCCGGGACGAAGCCGCCCCGTCCACACTACGTTGACTCGCCCGACAGCTGCCGTTCAGGAGCCGAATCTATCACAATCCTACTCCTACGAGATCGAGCAAGTTGATACGAGCCGCATAGCTACCGCCCCCGACTACGGCAAATGGGACTGTCTGCTTCATGATGAGAATCAGTTAGCCTTTGAGTCCAATGTTCGCAACTTGTCTCGGAAGGGAAAACGATCACGGCTCGTTGATCTTCCCGAGCAAGCGAACGACTTCCATCTCTGGCTCCTCATTCTCAATTATCGACGGGAACGAGATGGCTTGCGGGGAGTGTCGAAGGTCATGGAAGGGCTCCTAAAAAGAGGCAGCTTGTTCAGCATTGAAGGCGGCCCCGCCCAGACCTTTTGGAAGGAGATTCTTGTTTGCGCCACACAGGACCAGGACCTAATGGATAACGTCTGGGCTTACGCCGAATGGCTTTTTGACACCCATCACATCCAATGGCCGGGTTTGTACCCGGCGTTTATCACATCGCTGGTACGAGAGGGGCGCCTGCAAGACGCGTTGCGGTGGCATATGCGTCTGAGCCCTCACTTCGGACTAGATTCGGATAAGTTCTCTGAACTGTTTATAAGCTTGCTCGATATCTTAGGTGAGAGACAAGACATATTGCGGATGCTTTACTTGTCTAGCCCCCATCGCCATCTTTACGACGAAATTTTGCCTCGCCTTTACATTAGTGGTCGGTCGCAGCTGGCTCGTGAATGGCGGAGGTATCTCGTCTGCCATAACGACCTTCCCCGCTCAGTTGTCTCACGCCCTTTTATACGATTTCTAGCCGCATATCACCCACAAGACGCGCTCAGTCCGAAGGAGAAAGGGGTTGCGGGGCTACTACCCTTTGATGTGGCAGCCATGACTGTGAATGAGCCTTTGACCCCGCTCGGTTGTGCTCAAGAAGCACTGAATTCGCGCGAGTTTGTCAACCGGGTTCATGGCCAGACATTCGGCATATCGGAAAAGGATTATAATGACGGGCTGGGGGCCAGATACTTTGCCAGCACGTGGATTTCACTCGACTCTGCGATTAGGTCGATTCACATTCTCGGCCTGACATCAGTAGGACCTCTCACCCTTCAGTCTATCGCCCTGCGGGAAAAGAGCGCCAATGCAGTGAAGAAGCGCATCCAGCAACTCGAGGACGCACAGATAGGCATCGGCGATTCGAGTTATGCGCATGCGATATCCCACTGGGCCTCGACAGACAATGAGCAGCTGCTCTCTGGCCTGGTCCAATCCGACATGCATCCCGATATATTCGAGGGCGTTGGATCCGAAGGTGCTGCCCTCGCTGCTGCGGTGGTCACGAAGAATTGGAGCCAAATAGAGATAATCGCCGCTCTCAGGCTCCTCGCTGCGTCCCGGCTCATCACATCGGCCTCAAACCAACTTGTTCAGTCCTCTCTTCGATTCAACAATAGGTCTACAACTCTCAAGCTCCTTGATATGATGAGTCAAAACACAATTGGTCTGCAAGAGCCAACTGTTGATGCCATTTCTTCACACATACCAGGACAGGTCTCCCCGGATTCGGACCCAAGCGGTTTCGATGCTCGTTTCTACGCTTGCCTGTGCAGCATGCTGCTTCACTTCCAGCTTCCGCCTTCATCGGCGGCCCTACGAGCAGTTCTTTTTCAACTCGTCAATGCAGGCTGCTTCAAAGAGTTTGGCCGCCTCGTCACAGAGCTCGCAGACTACTACGAACTTTCTTTCCGGGACAGGAGTCGCCCAATGATGCGCGTTCACCAATCAGATGTGCCAATTATGATAGACAATGGCGAGACTGGGGGGAGGGGTTTCCAGCTGGTGCCCTGCGATCTCAGCTGGAAGCACCCATCTCATCCTTTTCGGCTGGCGTTTGAGACGACTCTCCAAAGTTACGTAATCCGACGAGCCTTGTGTCCGAACAATGCCACCAACGAAGCTAAGCTTGAAGCGCTCCACTTTGCAGATGGATTACGTCTTCTGTCAAGCTTACGAGCGAGTGGGAACTCGATTCTCCAACAGGCCATCGACGAAGGATACGTTCGTCAGATTGTGGTGGCATCTCTGGCTTCTTTGGGCGATGCCGCCTTCAAGGAGCTTTACCCAGCCTCCAAAATCAGCCGGCTCTTATCTGCCAAGGCGAGGCGGGAGTGGATGTTGCGGACTCTGAAGGAACAGGTTGACATGGCTTGGGGGTTTGAGCTGTTGCCGTCCGTGTCTGCTTTAGATCGGGAGATCTGCCACATTCAACAGCTCGGAACGAAAGGCCCAAGGACATGCCGTGAGTCTAGAGGGGCAAAGAAATGGAGAAGGGATCATAAGACGGGGTGACAGGACACCCGTCAATCCCGGCGAAGGCCGTCACCGTCGAGCGTACAACAGCGTATAACAGCAAAGATGCTCGGATTCATACACATCTTGCGCCTGACTCTAGAAAGAAATTGATATATACGCAAAATGTTGATGAAATCGAGAAAAAATTCCATGCCTCAATAGGCAGTATTGGTGTAAGTGTTCTAATCAACAGGGCTCTCAGACGATCCATCTGTAGGCTTCTTTGCCTTTTCGCAATTGGTACATTATCTTACGAACCTCCATAGCAGGCTAATCTATCCCTCCATATACTATCACCCAAGGCTCCTTGTGGTCTGTTATCCCTGGCGATTCTTTTTGGGCTTGATGATGAGCAATATTACCATGGCAGCGATGATGAGCAACAAGAGGAAGATGATTTTCCTCTTTGTGGTTTTTTTCTGGTAGCTCTCCGCGACCCGGAGTTCTTTGTCCGCCTCCTTGACATCTGTAGCCATGCGCTCCACGTTGTAGTCTATTCTGTCGAGCATAGTACCCTGGTCAATAACCATTGTCTGCAGGTCTCGAAAGAGGTCAGCGAGCTCAATGATGCCCTGGGCAATGTCTTCGATCTCGCGCTCCCACTGAGAGATGGCGGCGTCGTTGGAGTGGAGCAGCTTTTGATGGGATGAGGCCTGGAGTGTAGATTGTGAAAAGGACCTATCTGCGTCCGATTCTAAGATAGAGGGGTCGGTATAGCTGCTTCCCCCTGCCAACGGGGTTGAGGATCGCTCGGCAGGACTTGCTATTCCGGCCATGCCTTTAAGTTCTGGACAGAGTTCATTGTCAGTCTCCGATGCCAGATATGCGTTTTCCACGCCAACTCACTTTTTAGATATGTACTTTGCTTCTTCCTGAAACCGGCACTGGCCTCCTGTACTCTTGAGGCTAGGTTCACTTGTATGTTCTTAGCCATAATCTCATCGGCCCGACTGATCTGGCCCGAGGCTTTGCCCTCTTGCACCATCTGCTCGATGCGCTGGATGCAGCGGTGGCACTCATGGAACCCCCGTGTAACTGCCTGGGTCAATTGCTCAATTTCCCCTTCCTCGGCCTTCTTAGTCTCTTCGTCGTCGAATCCCGGCAATACGTGGTTCTGGTGCAGACGCTCGAGCTTCTGGCTTTTGTGGGCAATGTCAGCCAGCAGTTCTGACACTTCGTCCGAGACATCCGCCCAGCGTGGGGGCAGCAGATCCATCTCGATTACGGCATCGCCGTCATCGGCGTCGTAGGCACCCGAGGAGAGAAGGCCGCGGTGGTCATCCTCTGCCGAGAAGAGCACAGAGTTGCTGGCAGCACTGGTTGCGCCAGCGCCGAAGCGATCAGTCCAGCCAGGTGGGCCATAGCGGTTGCGATGTGTTGGGTGGTGGGCGGATGACTGCCGGTATGAGATGTACCTGTGACCGCGCACGTTAGTTGATGATAATTGACATGGGCATCTACGCTGAGCCAGTGTGGGAGCTAGCTTACAGATTCGTGCGGTCTCGCCACATGGCGGACGCCGGAAGGGAATGTGCCCCTCAACCCTCCCGCAGGCGCTGAATCCTAGCGATAGATAGGGTGATAATCAAGTGATGGATGGTTCTACCGTGCGTCGTCGAATTTTCGTCGAGGCATCACATCGCATGTTGGCGAAACCCAGCTTCCATTCCAAGGTTCGAGCTCAAACCAGTCCCACTGACGGGATGCGCCAGGGAATGGAAAGGCCAACCTGACAGCACAACCCTTGCGGCAGTCAGATGGCGCAAGCCTAGGCGCAGGGTTAGGGTTGACAACCCGCAGTATGGCCCGATGAGCGACCCCTGTGGCCCGCCTGCCCAAAAAGCCCCACGCTGTCTGCCCCCCTCATCAACCAGTTCCATTCTCGTTCCCATTGACCAAGTCGACTAACTCCCGTCCCAAACGATAACAAGCCCTGTGGACGCCCAAACCCTGACCGCGACGCACTCAGCACTTGTTATCCTTCCGCGCCATTCATCGCCGATATCATCAGCGCCTCACCCGCATTCAACACTCTCGAATTCTTGCCGAGCGTCCTCACTATGGTATTGTCTCCTCCCCTTTTTTGCCCCGCGGCTGAGGGGCAGTTGTCGACGAGGCTAGAGAGCTGACGACGCGATCGCGAGCAGGCGGACTCACTCACTGAAGAGCAAGTCTCCGAGTTCAAGGAGGCGTTCTCTCTCTTTGTAAGTCTAACTTGTTTTTCCCATCTTTTGTCAAACACATTTAGCGGCGCAAATCCGATCAGCGAGCTAACGATTATTGAATTAAAGGATAAGGATGGCGATGGTCAGTCTCCCCAGCCGCACCTGTGGGCTTACCCTCCCAAGTCGCCATGTCGGCGCCTTCAACGCTCCCCCATCGCGATGCTCACCCCCGTTGCTGTCGCGAGATGGAGCAGTCGCTCACCTCCCTACTGTACATCTACTAAATTGCAGCTAGGCCAGATAACTACCAAGGAGCTGGGAACCGTCATGCGATCCCTTGGGCAGAACCCGTCGGAGTCGGAGCTCCAGGATATGATCAACGAGGTTGATGCTGACAACAACGGTACCATCGACTTTCCAGGTATGAACCCACGGTTGTGTGTATACCGCCAAGACTAGCTCGCTGACAGGGAGACACCAGAATTTCTTACCATGATGGCTAGAAAAATGAAGGATACTGATTCCGAAGAGGAGATTCGTGAAGCATTCAAGGTTAGGCCATCCGCTGGAGATACATGAGCCAACATCTAAATTATTATGGTTCTAGGTTTTCGACCGTGACAATAATGGTTTCATTTCTGCGGCCGAGCTTCGCCATGTCATGACGTCGATCGGCGAGAAGCTCACAGACGACGAGGTTGACGAGATGATCCGCGAGGCTGATCAGGACGGCGACGGCCGTATCGACTGTATGTGTTCCTACAGGGACAAGACACTTGCAGCTGCTGATCTGATGATTAGACAATGAGTTCGTCCAGCTCATGATGCAGAAGTAACGTATCATCCAGCCAGCGATATCCTTCATTTACAAAGACAAAAACCGCACCTTTTGTTTCGGATTTCTCTGCTACTTTATTCTGGATGAACCCGGGTAGCCTACTAGAGGCTTGACATCGGCCGCAAACAATCGCCTTGTTCTCGTGCCAGGTACTGCAGTTTCACGTTTATTGCTTTCCTAGCCGCGGCGGTTGAGATTAGGACTGGTGGATGTGTTGCCTCTCTTCAGCGTGTCAATCAAGCTCATTCTTCGCTCTTCTGTTCCCGGGCTCATTTGGGCTTCGGCATCAATAGTACCAGAGACCCAACATTTGCCCATTGCTGCCTTGGCTGGTGCCTAATGTAGGCATGTGTGACCTAATGCCCAGGGCGAGTTTGATGCTTCTCCTCAGTTTCTGTCATGGAAAATGGTAACCCGATTCACGTCATCGGAGCATGTCAGAATCGCAGACAAGCCTAATGTCAGGTCAGTCATGCAGGTCGATTGTGGCAGTGCTCTCTAGCGGCATCGGCTCTCCCTTGGTCTCGGTCTGCAGCCCTATGGGGAAGAGACAGGTCATTCGGCTCGGTACGGGTAGCAGATCTCTAGCACTGTCCCAGCCGCGGCCTGCCCGTCTGGATTCCCACGATAAACGGGAAGCCCGTCTTGGACATTTGGGGGCGGGCTAGGGTTGATCGCTTTTCCGCGCTGCACAACCTGCACCACGTGGAGGCGCCAAGAAATCACACAGTGCCGAGAGAGAGCGTCACTGTGCCGTGTAACAAATAACAAGGTAAGATTATATGAACTGAAGACCTGAGATTTCATGGTGATGTTTGATCACTTCATCCGATATCTTGCAACTTCTCTGCCGTAGGTAAGTCAAATCAAGCCCAAGGCACATCGCTTATAACAGTAGGCACTCAATCATGTCCGGTGTTGTTGCTCGTATCCTTAGCAGTTTCTTCAAGGAGAATAAACTGCTGTAACTACGCAGTATCAGGATGTATCTTGGTATTCCCTCTCATGAGCTTCTGAAAGGGTTTATGGGAAACGCATCCAAGCTTCATCCAATCCATTCTATCTCGCTGCTTAGCAGGGTTGCGGAAGGGAAACCCCTATGTTGAATTCAGGCCTCGCAAAATTATTGGCGTAGGATTTGATGTGTTTCAGTAGGGGTTTGTTATGTACCTAAATGGTTGGAGGAGAGATATGTGTGAGGCGGTGAGTGAAGACACGGAGACCTTGGGTTTAAAATTAGGTCTGGACTTTCCTCGTCCAGCCCTAGTACTAGACAAGGTAGAAACTGTGAGAAAACCCGTGGAATGGTGTGCAGTTGCTGCCAAGCTGTAGTACCGCGCGAACAATCTTTCGGGGGTTAGATTGTGCTGCAATAATCTTGCCCAAAGTTACCCAATTCAGAGCTTGTCATTACGTGTTTCAGGTCATTGCAAACGATCGGGTGAGAGACTGTGAATAACCGGTGGAGTGGAGGAGAATAGTTCAAAGATTTTGACTTGCCTCTTTCCCGAGTTTCAAGTGAAGGGAGAACCTCCCATCCGTCTCATAGCTAAACCCGATAGGCCACGTTCGTGTCGACTCCAGTTGGCAGAAGCACATAGAGGAGATACTGTATGCTGGCTTGTGTTCGATGTCTCAAGCTTGCTGTGACTTTGGATTAATTTCTTCGTTCGTGAGCCTACGACCAAGGGTTACCTATTCCACCAGGCCAACAAGTACCCAATTGAGTCGCTCGACCTCGGTGGTGGCGAGGTTGAGTTTGCTAGAATGGCCAGGTCCCGGAGGTTCAGGTATCCCGCCATAGGTACGTCGATGAGTTTCTGCCGACATGACTGACGAGACTGCGGAGTTGATGCCAGCCTCTTTTGAAGATAAAATTCCTCGGCAGGTCATGTCAGATAACTAAGGCGACTGCTCGGACATGTTGGTAACATGAAAGCAGGCTTGAGAACGGAAACGGCCTCCCCATTGTGAAGTTATTGAGATGTCGCCATTATCGAAAGGGGAAAAAATAACTAGATAACTCGTGGAGCAAAGCTTCAGACTGTAATGACGCGGAATGTTTAGGCTTGTGGAGACTGAAAAGAACCCGTTGTGCAAGTCATGGAGGTTCCCTTTTGATTTATGCATCAAACCGAGCAACGCCAGCAACTGACTGCAGGGGCCTGGCCCGTGCGTGGGCACTGCTGCTCTGACCTGGATGCCACGACCGCAAAGTATCCGTGATCCTAAGGCAGACAACGGCGATAGCTCGAATTCCAGCTTTCTTGCTAAACTGGTTCTCTTTTGGCTTGAACCGTCCTACAGGCCCCCTTGCGGGCCCTCTGCAACCCCACAATGGCTTCACGTAAGTGCACGACCTGACCGATTTGGCCGAGTCTCGATCCCCGCTGACACGGCTCTGTTCAACCCCTCAGTCAAGCAGTTCATCCGCAATGTTCGCGCCGCAAAGACTATCGCCGACGAGAGAGCCGTCATTCAGAAGGAGAGCGCCGCCATTCGCGCCAGCTTCCGTGAAGAGAGCGGCGATCATGCTGTCAGGTAGGAACAGTCCGATTTAGAGTTGATTCTTGGCGCCACCGTGTCACTGTGCTTTTGCTAACTAACCTGTACTCTCGCTCCCTCTAGGCGCAACAATGTGGCCAAGCTCCTCTACCTCTTCACACTCGGCGAGCGCACCCACTTTGGTCAGATCGAGTGCTTGAAGCTCCTCGCCTCTCCTCGCTTCGCCGACAAGCGCCTGGGACACCTCGCAACCAGCCTGCTCCTCGATGAGAACCAAGAAGTCCTGACCCTGGTCACCAACTCCCTGAAAAAGTGCGATAGAGGAAGCCCCATACATTGGTACATTTCCCTTCAGACCAGCTGACTTGCCGACTTTAGTGACCTGTCGCACTCAAACCAGTATATTGTCGGCCTGGCCCTCTGCACTTTGGGCAACATTGCCTCAGTAGAGATGTCGCGAGATCTGTTTCCCGAGATCGAGAACCTCATATCTACAGCCAACCCATATATCCGCCGAAAGGCTGCCCTGTGTGCCATGCGCATATGCCGCAAAGTCCCCGATTTACAAGAGCATTTCATCGAGAAGGCTACACAACTGCTCTCAGACCGGAACCACGGCGTCCTGCTCTGCGGGCTGACTCTGGTTACTAGCTTGTGCGAGGCCGATGAAGCCGAGGGTGGTGAGGAAGGCATAGTTGAGAAATTCAGACAGTTTGTGCCGGTACTGGTGAGGACATTGAAGGGCTTGGCATCCTCGGGGTATGCACCAGAGCACGATGTGACCGGCATCACCGATCCCTTCTTACAAGTCAAGATTCTCCGGCTACTGCGAGTTCTTGCTCGCGGCGACGCTCAAGTCACAGAGCAGATCAACGACATCCTCGCCCAGGTAGCTACCAACACGGACTCTTCCAAGAACGTGGGCAACTCGATTCTGTACGAGGCGGTTCTTACCATTCTCGACATTGAGGCCGACTCGGGTCTCCGAGTGCTTGGTGTCAACATTCTCGGAAAATTTCTCTCAAACCGAGACAACAACATTCGCTATGTGGCTCTCAACACATTGGTAAAGGTCGTGGCCATCGATACCAATGCTGTGCAGAGACACCGGAACACAATCTTGGAATGCCTGAGGGATCCGGATATCAGCATCAGGAGGAGAGCACTGGATCTCAGCTTTACTCTCATCAATGAGAGTAATGTCCGTGTGCTGATTAGAGAACTCTTGGCTTTTCTTGAGGTTGCTGACAACGAGTTCAAACCCACCATGACGACACAGATTGGCCTTGCAGCCGATCGATATGCGCCCAATAAGAGATGGCACTTCGATACCATGCTTCGCGTCCTAACTCTTGCGGGAAATTATGTAAAGGAGCCTATTTTGTCGTCGTTTGTCCGCCTCATCGCAACGACTCCTGAGCTGCAAACATATGCAACGCAGAAGTTGTTCGCGAACCTCAAGAAAGACATCACGCAGGAGAGTCTGACGCAAGCCGGCGCCTGGTGCATCGGCGAGTATGGCGATGCGTTACTCAGGGGTGGTCAGTACGAGGAAGAAGAGCTCGTGCAAGAAGTCAAGGAGCATGAGATCATTGATCTTTTTTCCACGATTCTTAACAGCAGCTATGCGACACAAGTCACTACCGAGTACATTGTCACAGCCCTGGTCAAACTTACTACAAGGCTCTCTGACCCGTCTCAGGTGGAGAGGGTACGTCGACTCCTCCAGACTCATCAGATCAGTCTGGATGTCGAAGTGCAGCAACGCGCCGTCGAGTTTGGCAACCTCTTCGCTTACGACCAGGTCCGCCGTGGTGTGCTAGAAAAGATGCCACCTCCCCAAATCAAGGAAGAGTCGCGCGTCTTGGGTGAGGCCACCAAGAAGACGGCGAAGGTGGCTAACCGGAAGTCCAAGGTTGTAAAGCCCAAGGAGGAAGACCTGCTCTTCGACCTCATGGGTGACAGCGGTCCACCGGTATCTTCCCCTGTTAACGGTGCTTCAAACAACGCGGACCTTTTGGCAGACATCCTTGGGGGCGCCAGCTCACCCCCACCCGCCTCGTCATCGGCGACTTCTGGTCAGTCGAATGTCGCCTCTATCATGGATTTGTTTTCCCAAGGTCCCACTTCCGCTTCGTCCGCTCCTGCCGCGGCGGCCGCTGTGCCTGTCCCGGGTGTCGACCTATCCTCGATGACGGGATCCCCGCCTCAAGCAGCTGCGCCACAAGCGCCGGCAGGATATCCTTGTTACGATAACAACGGTCTGAATGTTACGATTCAGACGCAAAGGAATGCTGAAGGCACAATTCAAGCCATCGCTCGGTTCCGGAATTCTGTGAGCCCTCTGTCCAATGTTGGCCTTCAGGCGGCTGTTCCGAAATCCCAGAAGTTGCAGCTGCTCAGCATATCCTCAACAGAACTTGGACCCAGAGCCGAGGCCACACAGATGATGAGAGTGGCAGGATGTAAAGGGGTAAGTTTCATGTTATCTGTTGGGTGTCATCTACATGGACGTTGCAATGCTGACGTGCATACAGCCTCTGCGCCTGCGCTTGAGGATAGGATACACTCATCCATCAGCTGGTCAAGTCATGGATGTGGTTAACTGGGTAGAACCGTCATAAATACGCGTATGATGATCCTACTCGACAAAAGGAGGGAAAAGAGGTGAGATAGATGGATTCACGACCAACTCTGATCGGGATACATGGGTGTCACGGGCCAAGCAGGCTGGTCAAGTGTTGGACAAAGCTTATAGAGTGGACTTACTGCCAGCACCTGGAGAAGGGCAGCTTTGAATGGAATTGAGCCAGCAAAATGAGTTGAAACCGCTACGCTCAAAGCAGGTGACGTGAGCTTGCTGCTTATTCTTCTGGCCCAGACAGCGGCGGCGACGTGCCAAGAAGGCACGGTTACACCGAACGCAATCGGTTCGGAATAGAGACGTTTGGTTCTGTGCTAGATACCCTAGGTAGCTTGGCAGATTCTGTACCACCAAGCTTGATGAACGGTGGACGGACCGCACCTTCCCGAGCAAGCGCTATCTCTAATTCCATTTGCCCTCCTCAGGGCACAGAGAATTTCAGGCCTAAGAAATGGAGTGGTCGGCACGCTTGTCTCAGGGCTCAGATCACCGTGCCATGGTCGTGCGTAACCTATTTGACGGGAATTATGAAGCACCCGCGGCTGTTGAGACGGTAGGGTAGAGCCTTATATCATGCCGTCGGTGATTCTATAGGGAGACTTTTTGCATTTGGTATGCTGATCGGGTTTGCCCCTGGATTAATGATAATTTTCCTTACTCATCTTACATACCTTACTTATGGTATGGAGCTAGGTTGCGAACCGCGAGCAGCTTACATGTTGTCGCAGGTAGTTAGTTACAGTCCTACAGAAGCTTCATCTTGATCTGGAGGGAGTGCCGCGTATTTAGACACGCAGAGGAGCGGGAACCAACAAACACACGTCGAACCTGAAATGTGTTTCGGGCAGTTTGCGTGTCACCCGCCACTCAGTCCAGTCCTTTTTTGAGGTGGGAAGGTGGATAGATTACCAGAAACAAAGGTTCCACCAAGCCCTCGTCATCGGCAGGTTTGTGGACATTCTGTTGAGGCTTGGGACAAAATTTTGGGGAACAAGGAAAAGAAAAAGGGGGGGCACGGGACATCCAGGCGGGGTGATTCGCACCACACGGCCAATGCGCAGCAAAGTGTTGTGAGATTTGAGAGGAGCTTCTTCCGCTGAAGTTACCAGTTAGATGGCGTGGGGTGGGGTGGAACATTTGGGGCTGACAGGGGCGTGCTCACTCGGTGGGTTCCTCTACTGTTGTTTGTACAACGCCGTTGGGTGTTTCAGGGCGTGCTGACATGCCTTGGGACTCTGTTTATCCGGGGACCAGATTGGTCACCCCCACCCCTTTTCTTGGAGCCTCGTGTCAAGTCAGGTAGCACACAAGACAGCCTTGCATACTGCCAGAAGTAAAAGAAGGGGAACACGTGGAGAAAGACGGAAGAGAGGAGAAAGCGCTTTGACCTTCCCGGTCGTTGAGGGAAACTTTCCTTGAAACGTTTGTGCACTCGCCAGCCAAGCCACCTTTATCACTCCATGGCATCGCCGTACCCGGCAGTTAAGAATACCGCGCCAGTGCTTCCCCCTGTCTTCATTCCTTCCAAGCATACACCAGGCGGGGAGTGGGCACAGACGACCTTTTCAATTCTGACACGATGCAGTACTTTGGGGAGGAAACCACTGACCAATCTCGCATATGGTAAGATCTAGTAATGGTCAAATTGTCAGGTTCAAGCAGCAGCGCAAAATTCACTTCGCCTAAACATATCATTTTCTTTAACGTTACACAGGCCATAGACGACAACATCGTTGCAAATCATCTCCCACTTCAAGGGGCAGGGCGTATCCCCATCAACGCGGGGATGTTAAAACAACGCGACGAGGTAAAGAGAAGGCGGGGACGGGGGCTCACAGATCTTGGGTGCATCTTTTTTCCAAATTCCCAAGACGACCGCTGGCATGGTATGTCGATCATCTTAGACTGGGTTGGGTTCCGTGCGTGTTTCAGCCTTATAGTCGGGTCCGTCCTCGGTTATAGGCGGGACCCCGAATCCCGTTAATCCAGTGGGGGGGCATTTGCATTCGTATTGTGCAGGAGGAGCTTCTAATGTCTCGTCTTGCAATGGAAGAAAGAGGTGAGTGGGTGGCAGGAATATTCGTCGTCGAAGGCACTGATTTACTTACTCGATATCTCTGAGACTGTATTTGGGTTGAATTTGTTATATTCTATCCTTTGCCTTTCTAACGGTATTCCGAATGACACGGTGAATTTCTGGTCATTAATCGCCAACTAGTATGGCGGGCTTAGATTATTAGCATAGCCCACATACGTATCGGGGTTCATTGGCTGCAATAGGGCACTCCACGATGCTGCCCAAATGGGGTATACGTAGCTCAAACGGGTGGTGGCGAAAGATGGGATGAGGGCGGGGTGGCGCCTCTTCTAGGTAAAGAATGCCCTGGAACGGGAGTTTCATCTCATCTTGTAAGTGATTTGCGGATTGGCCAAGAAAGGGTCAACACAGCCGATCGCGGTGTGTGGACCTCCCGAAGGGGAAGAGGGGTGTGACGTGAGAGCCAAGCTGTTTCCCTGTCACTCGTGTAAGCTCTTGGCCGTCAAAGTCCAAATCCTCTCAAAGCGGTATGTCACCTTGACTCGTTCGCGAGATGTGTTTAGGTACCTAGAAAATTAACAGTCACCAAGCACGGCAGCAAGATTCGGCAAAGACTATTACAGCTTAACAGCTTGATATTAGACGACTAATCCTTCTCCCGCGGGAGCTTCCTCTCATTGTGTGCCGTTTCCCAGCTGACACTGGTGATGCGAGGGTATATCCGAACGATGATAATTCGATAGGTCCGTCAGGCTAATAAGCCCCCAAGACTACTACCATTTGAAAATGATGCAATGACCCCCAAACTCCCCAGAAAATCCACCAGCTGAGCGCCATGTAACGCCCGAGTACCATGCATTAAATGTACACATGTGACATCCACGCCATATGATACAACTTCGTAATCGTTATCCCGTGTTATCTAGGGTTGGCAGCTGCAAGCAGCTTGACCAGCGAGCCAGCTCGTAGCTTTGGGTTATTGGGGTGTACCCTCGAAAAACCAGTATCTGGATCATCGTAATTAGCCTCTTATTTGTCACCGCAATGCCGAGAACTTACTGTGTGGCATATTGAACTTCAAAGTGGGCAGGCATTCCTTTGCAGGACGTAGGTGCGCTGCCACCAATTGTCTCAACACGGTACACTTCCTGTAGGCCGCCAGTGGCACCGGGGCGTGCCTTGAGCTTCAACCATTGGACAGCGTTCTCGCCTTGCTGGCCTTTGGGCGCATCGGCAGGAGCTGGGACACCAGCATCCTTCGAGCAAGGGATACCGCCAAGCTTCAGGTTTTGAGTGGTATCAAGGTCAAAGAAGGGAACCAAGGTGTTGGTCACGTTAGTGAAGTAGTGTGACCCGCTGACCGCAAGGTTTGACGGCGTGAGCTTCTGCGAAGCCTCACTCTGTGTCAGGTTGAAGTTGAGTGACACCTTGCCGAGCATCTTAGCGAGATCGGGGTAGGTGGCAGCGATGCAGGAGACGTTGAAGAGGGTAGCGAGAGCACCCCGAGCTTCTGGGACAGCGGTCGAGTTGCTGATGTCGCATGAGTAGTTCTGAGTGCCGCGGCCGATAGCAACGTGTTTGAGAGTGAGACCGGGGGTTACAGGAGGGAGAGGTGGGGTCGCTGTTAACAAGCGTTAATGACCTGAGTTACCAACGTTGGGCTGGCTGAAGCATACTCGTTGGGAGGACCGCCTTGGAAAGATCACAGATAGGCGCCGAAGCCATCAAGCGGCTTTGTTGGACCTTGTTAGAGAGCATGGTGAAGTACTCCGTCATAGTATCGAGGCTGCCAGGCATGGCCGCGGCCAGGTTGAGATCGGGGTAGACTGGGGCCGCAACGACAGCCGTGGCGCCGAGCGCCGACAGGAATACTCGCGAGGCAAGCATGGCGACTGACTTTCTTGGTTGTGCCTTGCTGTGGGTTTGATCAATTAAGAACCGTTTTCCCGTCAGACTCGAGTGGCAGGTAAGAAGAAGTATGAAAGCTGTGCGAACCAACGTGGAAGACGGAAAGGAAACCCGAAGATGGAAAAGGAAAGAAGGGAAAGTTGATCCTGGGATCAGAGGGCATCAACCAGGCGATATGTGCTTGAAGGCTCGAGAAATGAGAGGCCAGAATCCCTCGGCCCATGATGGGAAGGCCCGTTATATACAAAATGCTGTTGAAGCATGAATGGCTGGTTGAAAAGGTCCTCATCCCTTGCTCAACATGGCAGTTGCTACCCGCTGGGACACCCCAGCAAGGAAGGAATTACACTTAGATTGAAGCAGGGGTCTGATTCGATTTGGAAGCGCGTCCACCCGCCAAGATGATCTGCATCGAGATGAACCCCTGTCGCCTATCTCCCCACACCCCTCCCGAAAACGCAGGGGGGTGGAGGACGAGAGACCAGACACGCCGAGTTTGAGGATTTGAGAGGGCGCTTGCGACCAGGAGCCCGCGCGTTCGGATCGCGATTTGCAATGATTTTCACTGTCTCGAGATCGCTGCCCACTGCGTGCACTTGAATCCAGGGAGAGCGAACACAAATACATCTCGAACAGGAGTTCGCAGCAACGCCTTCATTATCCAAGCACCCCGACTGCACGGATCTCTATTACCACGCCGGTACCTGTACGGCACCGACAGGAGTGGTACTGAGAATAGGCGGATGGATTGCTGACTGCGTATGCTTCCTCCGATCTTCCATGATATCCATCCAGCCTACGGAGTACTGCGCACATTTTTGTTAAACGAACCAGAGGTGCGCGAGGTAACCGTGCCGAAGGTGGACTCCTCCTTGCAAAAGAAATCACTAACAGAAGGGCAGAAGAGATCAAGAGGTGCTTCGAAGAGCACATGGTGTAGACGTAACAAAGTAAAAAAAGCCAATTGCAGGAGCAATTTTTCTGTGCCGGAAACTCTAGGCCCGAAGGGACATGACGGCCGGCAGCCGGAGAGCTTCCTGGGCAGATGCGGGGCGGCGTCAGGTAGGTGTGCTGCTGGGGTGCAAGGGGAAAATAACCTGGTGGTGGAGGGCAAGCAAGCAAAAAGCCAAAAAAAGCAGAGCGGTAAAAAGAGGGCAAAATGAAGAACACGGGTAAAAATAGTTGGACACTGGGCTGGCCGTTCTCCCATGTCATTCGCTCGCTGCTCGCCTGTCGCTCCGGGGCCGTAGCCAGTGCAACGCTGCACGCGTCTTCCATATTACACTACCCCTGCAGCGACATTTCGAGCGAGGGCGGCTGTGACCAGAAAGCTTGGTGCGCCGTTAGGGCACCACGAGCCCGCGATAGACGCCCGGCCACCTTTTGTGCAGCCAGACGCGCGCCCAACCATCGATGGCGCTTTGCACACAGCTACTGGTAACTACCATTGTACTTCGATCGGCCCCACCATGACCGTACTTCGTATCCAATCACCGGGCATAGATTCAGCGATTCGTCGATGCTCGATGGGACGGCCTATCTTTCTAACCTACCCAGAACCATCAACAACGCAAGATCGGATAATGCAAGGCCGCGGACCAGCAGGAGAAAGGCGGTCCTGGAAAGAGGCCTTCCCGGACGGCACAACTGGGGAGAAGACGGGAAACGGGAAACCGGCACGCAAAGGGGGGATGACGCAAAAGACACAATTTTACTCGTTTCTTCATTTTGTTCTTTCTCTGTTAGCCGCAACTGGTCCCACTAGGAAGCAGAATTCAACTCTCCGTCGCGGTGTTTTTTTCTTTCCTTCATTTATATATATACACCATTTCACGTTTTTACGATAATAATTTACCTTACAGGGGCCAATTTTCAACTTCAAGGGTAAAAGAAGGTAATTACAGAGAATATATCACCGTTGAGATGCGCGCATAAATTGTAATACCTTGGGCCCTGATAAGTACTGGACAAAGGGGAGAATTGAGAAGAAAAAAACCGTGGAATGGTGTATATTTTGGGAGGAGCTCTGGCAGTGGTAGTTGAACCTGACAAACGAGCATGGGGGGGACCTTGCGACAAATAACAACCACCCAGCAACATTCCTCTTTTCTCAATACTTAACAAGCATTCTCCCAGCCCATACCTACCAATCAAAGTTGCCCCTTTTTTTCTTTTCTTTTTTTCAATCCAGATTGTCTTGTTTTCCAAACCAGAACAGCATTCTTAACTAGCTCATGCTCTGTCTCCCCTCGACTATTCCCGGTAAGCCTCTCCTTACTTTTTCAGCATCGGCAACCGTTGTCAAGGTCCGTTTGCACAACCGCCATACTGCAGGGAAGGGCCCGCTTTTAAACGCCCCAGCCGTAACCGAACCGCTGGTCTGGGGTTTTCTTTGCTGGGTAATCCTGGCCAAGGAACGATTCCTCGCGCTTCACGGAAAGTCGAGTTACGTATGGAAGTTATCGTACCAGCGGTATTGCGGGGCTATATACAATCGCCCCATACACATACATACCTACACGTACACATAAGCCGTATATACAAACAACCAAGTATGATAAGCAAGCAGGGGGGCTCTGTTTCACACCCATTCTGACCTGCTCAATGAGGCTTTCCTAAGCGATGCCGCCTAACATCCACTCACTGCCTAAACGCCCACCGCTCACCTCCTTTTCGTCATCCGATCATCATCGTCCACCGAACCCCTCTTCCTTCCACTGCCCATGCCTCTCAGCCGTCCCGTCGCTGCCGCTTGCAGCATTGGCAGCGGCAACAGCCGCCGCAGCAGTCTCGCCAAGGTGGGTAGCAGTCTTATCGACGTCAGCCGTACCCAACCAATATAGCGACAAAAAGACCAATACATGCAGCGCGACGCAATACACGGCAAACAAGTTCCGGCTTGTCCTGCTCGCCAGCACCATGCGAGTCACCGAGTACACCATGCGCTCGGGCAGGCTCATGCGTTTGTAGGCACGGGCGGACTCGCGACCGCGGAAGGCGGCAAAAGGGGAGATGTTGGATTCGTACGCCTTGCGGTATCTGTCGAGGGCGATACCGGGGCTGCTTGGGCCACCGCCAGCGCCGATGGAGACGGTCGATGGATTGGGGTTGGAGGCGTAGGCCGATGACGAAGACGTCGACGCAATGGCTGGGCCTGCGCGGCTGTATGATGATACGTAGCGAGTTTTTTCGTAAAGGTTGAGGTTATCACGCTGTAGTGCCGCAACCTCCTGGCGGAGCCGTGAAACGGTGCGGTGGCTCTCTGAGAGCTCCTGCTCCAGTTGCGCGTTGCGCTTCTTGAAGCGGTCGCGCTGGGCCGTGATCATGGGAAGGATGCCCGATCCGCCTCCTATTGGCTCGCGGTCTGGGTCGCGAGGGTTGAAGCCGCTGATGATGGAGGATGTGGGTGACGTCCGTCCCCCTTTGCGGCCCGGTGCTATTGATGGTGCGTACCGGCTGACGTAGGTACCTGCTACCGATGTACCTGATGGAAAAGTGTTGGGGGCTTCGGCTTGAATGGCTGAGAGTTCATTTTCGAGCTTCTCGTTCAGGTTTTGAGACTTCTCTAGCTCGGAATTTGTCCTCGACAACTCTTCCTGCAGGTTCTGTAGTCGGCTCTGGAGGTCCTGGTGTGATACTCGCAAGATGGTCAGCTCGTCACCAAGCTTCTTGTTCCTCGCTAGGAGAAGCTGTTCTAGTGTGTCACCCTTCCCGTTTGCTGACGCACTGGGGTTACCGCTGCTGAGATCTCGCATCTCGTCGTCATCCCCAGTCGAGAACTCGATGCTCTTGAGTACTTCGAGTTCCTGTTTGACATCATCGTAATCACTCCACTTCTGCACCTTGCTTTTGAGGGCATCACGCTCCTCCTTGAGCAAGCTGACCTCTCTCTCCAAACTACGAAATTTTTGGTCCAGCTCCCGCTTAACACCCTCCTTTTCAACTCTTGCAGCATCCAGCTTCCGGATGAGGGAGGAGTTTTCAGACCTCACCCGCATGTAGCCAGGGTCATCCTCCAGCGCAACAGCGGTTTGCACGGGCACTTGAGACTTGGCTTGAGCAAGATCGAGACGCAACTGTTCGTTCCGAGCCTCAACTTCAGCTAACCTCGCGCTTGTGCGTTCGAGGTCCGAGTGAACCATTTCCAGCTCGGCACTCGTGACATGACCGCGATGTCCGTCTTCATCATCAGTCCTTCCCAATCGCTGGTTGACCTCATAGCTGGCTTTGATATCGTTCAGTAGCCGGTCTTGATTCTCAACCTTGTCCTCGAGAGCTTTCTCCTTTGCGGCCCAGTTATCCTGTTTCTCCTCTAAGACGGCTGTCCACGAAACCTCTACCTCCTTGAGTTTGGTTTCTAGTGTCTCTTCGAGCTTCTGTCTCGTGTCACGCTCTGTCTGTAGCCTGGCCTCCGTTTCCTCAAGCTGTGTTGTAAGCCGAGCCACTGTCTGCTGCAGATGCTGGTTCTCCTGGCTAAGTTTCGGTAGTGTGTCCTCCGATACTAGCATTGAATCGACCGATGCCTCGAGTAGTGGGTATGGGTCGGGAGCTTCTGATAACGCGGTATAGGCATGTAAAAAGGCCGAGTTAATAGATTTGGAGTGGTTCGTGAGGACATCGATGAACGTCTGATAGGCTAATAGAATTCAGTCTCAGTCCTCCATTGGACATTTGGTAAGTACCTACCCTTAAGCAAGCCCTTGATCTCTCCCAGCTTTCCTGTATCGTCGAGCTTCCTGAATTCCTTCGTTTTTACCGCCAGGTCCTTTCGCTGTACGGTGGAGTCTCGTTGGTGGGCGACGATCTCCGAGGCCGCGTTATCTAATGTCGAGATTAGGGTGGTAAAGTCGAGACCTAGTGAGATCATTAGTGTCTGTGGGATATGGCGAGGGTGTTTGGGTCGCGTGTCGTACTCCTCCATTGTGAGATGGCGCTCTGAAATTTATTCGTCGCGTCGCTCGACGGGTTCACACCTTGGTCCGCTGGAGCTGCGGCAGCGCTGGTGTCGGCCATTGCGCCTCGAAAATGACAGTTTTGGGTGGATTTACAAAGAAGTTGACGGCCAGGGCCAGGAGTAATGTCGCAGCCGCCCGGACAACTCTTCTGATGACGGGATGTTGAATCTTTTCGTTGCCTATTACTTCGTTCGCACGTTGTCAATGTGACGAATTGCCAAGTGGCGACTCTGGCGCTTCTGGTTGGCCCCAGCTGATGGTGGGACCTGCAGTTAGGGCGGCATCATGCATGGGAGCTTGACCACCGCTACCAGGATTCTCAACGGCTCGTTGCCGGCGGCCATCGACTTCAGAGTTTGACAATCCCGTATCCCCAGCAGAGTGAAAAGCTACAAACAACGTCACCGACCTTCGAAGATACCATTACTCACGTCCAGATCTAGCAGAACAAGCAGTTTTGGAGCGGTTTGGGCCGCACTGAGGATAATGCACGGCAACTGAAAATGGCATCGGATGCGCCGCTGAACGAGAGGCCCCCCACCTTCGTCACTGGCTCGGTCGCTGGCCCCTATGTCTTGCGCCCGCTGCTGCAGAACGTCCCCCTTTCCGCCGATGGGGGGAATGAAGATATCAAGATCAACTGTGTCGATTTCTTAGGTATCTACCCTCCGAATCAATCGGCTCCCTCAGTCTCGGTAAGCCTCTGACTGTGTATCGTGCGCAGACGGAAACCTCTACGTCGGCACCACAGCTTCGGAGCTGCTCCACTTCTTCCAGATACCTCCCGATCCCCAAGACCCGACCAGCGGCTCCCAATTCATTCTCGCCTCGCGTTTGCGCCCAGCATATTCGGAAGCCCAGGCCTCCCCGAGTGGATCTCGTCCTGGCGTCCAGCAGATCCTACTTCTTCCGCGAGTCGGGAAAGCTTGCGTGTTGTGCAATTGGACTGTCACGTTTTACTCTCTCCCCGAGCTCAGCCCCGTGTTCGGCACAACCCAGGTCAGGAACTGTAACTGGATCGGTGGTGTCGACCTTAATGAGGGAAGTGGTGCTGCTGGTGACGATAGGTCAAGAGGCGTGACCATCCTCCTCTCGCTCAACCGTCGCATACAGGTCATCAGAATTGGTGAGGATGCTCGTGTGGTTCGGGTACGTTATTTTTCGAGTCATGTGGGCTGCCGGGCTGACAGCGGTAGAAAATCGACTTCGCCAGTAGTACGCTCTCGGTGCGCCGATACTCGGTCGCCTGTGTGGCTGATTCCCGGAGTTATGCTCTGCTGGATATAGACAGACAGCTCAAGATCCCGTTGATGAGCATATCTTCATTGGACGACTCGCAACCCGGAGGTCCATTTGGACTGGCCCAAAATATTGCGGACGAGTCTGACGGAGGGCTTCTGAGAAGCTCGTCATCCGCGACAGCCCGTCCTTTACTAGTGCCATCTGAGGCTCCAGGGGGCCACAGTAGAAGCTCAAGCTTGGGTGGGTTCATCGCTGGCGCCACCAGAAGACAAGAGAGAAGGGCAGGGGAGACTGAAGATGCTATTTTCCAGGAGGCTGATGCCCCTGCGGTCTCAAGAAGTCCTGGGCCTGGTGGTCGGCCATCGAGCCGTTCTCAACATGATGCCAACAAACCTCTACCCCCTCCACCACGCGAGCCCGGGGGATCGATTGCCGCTCTAGCTGCCGGCTCCAGCTCGCCCGCCCGGACAAGTTCACCGCCAAAACCTGGCGCCGTCTTCTTGAAGCCCCATATTGTATCGCCGGCCGCCGAGGAGTTCCTCATTGTCACAGGAACCGGTCCCTTGGACCCAGGCATTGGAATGTTTGTGAACCTAGACGGTGACCCAACCCGGCCCACACTCGAGTTTGAAAGGTATCCTCGTGAAATTGCGGTTGATGGGGGTTCGACGGACCTTTCCTCCTCACGGACATCACTTACCCCGGATGAAGACGGCTATGTGCTTGCATCTATGGCTAGGGAGTTTGACGGTGGGCTCCGTAACGGTCTCGAAATCCAACGCTTCGACATAAATGTGGGGGAGGATGAGCCCGAAAAGTTCTGGCTTGAAATCAGGGATAACGACCCCAAAGATACGACACCACCCAGCAAGCCTATCGGAATCCGGTCTCTGCTACACACTGAAGAGATGCGGTTTGAAGAAGTTGTTGATCTCCTATGTCAAAGACGCTTCTCCCCCTTCAGCGGCCACGCAGCCACGCCAACTATGTCAATTGCGAGCTTTGATTCTCGGACAGCTTTGTCTATGGAGCGGCTGTCTCAAGAGAAGGAGCTTTTTGATCGCGACCTAGAATCTGACGACGAACCATTGCCGGAAGGCTGGGAAGTCAAGAGAAACAAAGAGGGCGAGGACTTCGTCCGATCACTAGCAAAGACTTCATCACGCCTGGCTGTCTGGGCAGGATCAGATATATGGTGGGCTGTGCGAAATCCCTTGCTCTTGCGAATGGAGTCTGCGGTGCAGCTCGCGGCCTCCAAAGATCGGCAGACAGCCCAGGACAAGAAGGACACAAGGCAGCATATCATTTCCCTCCTGGCCACTATCAAAGACCGGGACGCAAAATCAGAGCTCGAATTCATGACGCTGGGCTACATTCGTCAAAAAGCCAGCGTCATGCTTCTAGCAGGGTTCCTTGACGCCTCTGAGCCGCTGTTCAGCAATGAGGAGTTGGCTGTTATGGAAGAGGGTTTATTGGGAGGAGATCTGGATGCAAGGGTCGTGCTGGCACTCATACCCCCACTTCGAAACGAAATCGTGATGAATCGGAGGGGCATTTGGATTTACGGCGGAGTCAAAGAGCTTGTTCAAGGTTACATGTCCAGCGAGAAGCCTACCCCAGTTCTACAACCCATCAGCCTCTTGACTCCAAATGTGCTTCAGTTTTTGAGGCGGTTCCTGACGGCCTGGAGAAAGAAGAAAGGGTTTGGCAGCATACCAGACGAAGTCTTTCGAACGGTAGATGCATCCCTGCTCTTGGTGCTACTGGAACTTGATCAAGACACACCACAGGGGTTGCCGGGCAAGAACGGGGCAGTCCGGAAAGAGCTGTACGATCTTGTTGATCACGGCGTTGACTGTTTTGACAGAGCCGTTGATCTACTCGAAACTTATCGCCGACTATTTGTGCTCAGCCGGCTTTACCAACACCGCAAGATGGCGGGCGATGTGCTAGCGACATGGAAACGCATCATTGAAGGAGATGAAGACAGGGGCGGTGAACTCGGTGATGGTGAGCAACGAGTCAAAGGCTACCTAAGCAACGTGGGCAATCAAGCCTTGGTGCAGGAATACGGCCTCTGGCTGGCCAACCGAAACCCCAAGCTTGGCGTCCAAGTGTTTGCCGACGACAAGGGCAAAGCTCCCAAACTCTTGCCAAGTGAGGTTGTAGAGCTCTTGAAGGAGGAGGCGCCGGGCGCTGTGAAGTACTACCTGGAGCATCTCGTCTTTGGCAAAGGCAACACTTCTTATGTCAATGAGCTCATTACCTACTATGTGGACATCGTCATCAAAGATCTACAGTCCTCAGCGGCCTCCCGCGAAAAAGTTGCCACATCGTACGAAGCATACCGGGCTCTACGGCCGCCCAAACCTACTTATTTCCGTTTTCTCGCCGACAGCGCCCCGCCCAATGATGAAATCTGTCAAAGCCGATTGCGGCTGTTACAGCTCCTCGCAAGTGGGCATGAATACGATGAGCTAGCGATTCGGAAACGTCTCGATGCTCTCATAACACAATCATCGGGTGCTGGTAAAAAAAGTTCAAAGTCGCATACCCAGCGGGAACTCCTCGTCCCCGAGGCCATTATCCTCGACGGGCGGGCCGAGCGCCACGAGGATGCGCTTCGCCTCCTGGTTCACCAACTCGGCGATTACGATACTGCGGTCTCGTACTGCCTCAGGGGCGGCACGTCCATTTCTGGGTTAACTCCTGGTCGGCGCGGCAGCATCCCGACCAAGGAGACACAGACACATTTATTCCGTGTTCTTCTGTCTCAATTTCTGGCAATCTCCGACCCCAGCGTCTGCGTTGAGCAGACCGGGGCGTTGCTCGAGCAGTTTGGTGGGTGGTTTGACGTGCTGGAGGTATTGGATCTCATCCCGGATCATTGGTCCGTGGATGTCACGGCTGAATTCCTGGTGGCCGCGCTTCGAAGACTAGTCCACGAGAGGCACGAGACTACGCTAGCAAGATCCCTGAGGGGTGCGGAGAACTTGAGGATAAATTATGACTTGCTGGTCAAGGTTGAAGAAAGGGGACCGGTGGTTGATGCAGGAGGGTGACTGTTTATTGTTGGATATCATCTGTGTGTGCCTGGAGACTGCATAACGTTGAGATATTTATGTCATCGCGGTCACAATGCAGCTCTCGAGTTAGGAGCATGAACAAACTCTTCTGGCCCATTAACCTCATTCTGCCCTGCTACTTGCCTCGGCTTCTAGGGGCTTGAGGTACTTCAATAAAATTCCGACAAATATGCCCCGAGCAGAATCAAGCGTCCATCCAGAATGGAGGAAACTGCAAGACCAACCACGGGATCGGCAACAATCCAATGCAGACGCCACAACGAGTCTATCCCTCCATTCCCATCTCACTTCCATCCACGTCTGAACTTTTGTCTTGATCTACTTTGAGGCTCTACCTCCAACATGCATCTCCAACCACACCCCCACTCCCACCCCCAGCCTCATCTCTCACCAGTGTTGTGTTTGCCTTTTCCGTCATCCCGACAACCGGCCCAACTCAATCCAGGCAGATCAACCACAGTCAGACCAATAACGATGGGTACGTGAACCACATCATACGAGGCGAAGTCAATCACACATGACTATACGTCGCGCGGCGGGACCGCCTCGTTAACGGGCTACGTTGGTTTAAACCTGTCACAGACCTCGACCTAGTAGAATCCGACGGGACACCCATTAGTTTTTCACGCTTGAAATGTGTCATACCATGGCCACTTTAAGCCGTTCGTTCGGTCCTTCGATCATGCTACTTACCCGGGCAAGGGGAGTCTCTCATCTGTAGTAGGGTGTGAAAAAAAAAAGATGAAAAAAAAGTTGCGCTGTGCGTGAACTCACCTTGCGAGAGCCAAGTTTGAATAATCTACCGTTTTATCCTCCCACTGGTCATGAGCATTGGCAGTCGTAGTTGCAGTTGCGATGGTAGTGACGTTGGTATTGGTACTGACATTGATGTTGCTGGTCCCATCTTGACCACTACCTTGAGCGCTGAGATGAGCAGCCTCGGATGGATCAGAACTCACGCTGGAAGTGCCGGTACCTGTGCTGGTGGCTGAACCAGCGCTTCTGGGGTCGGAACTGGCTGAACTTCCCCCATCCCACAGAGCAAGGAGGTTCTCGATGCCGTTGCGGGGGCTTTCTGAGTTATTACGAGGATAGGTCAAGATTGACGAGGATTGCGGGGGTGTTTGTTGGGGTTGTTGTTGTTGATGCAGAAGCAGATGTTGGTTGGCGAGCGGCTCAGTGGGGCCTCCTCGTGATGTCTGGGATTGGAGCTGCAGGTGTATCTGCAAGGGACATTGAGATAGATGTCGAAGCTGGTACTGTGATGATGGTTCCTGGGATTGTTGGTGTGGTAGTAGTGATGGTTTTGATTGACCCCGTTGTTGTTGTTGCTGTTGCTGTTTCTGTTGTTGCTGCAGGCCTGTCTGCTCCTGCTCCTGTGCTTGTATTTTTTGCTGCTGCTGTCCAGCTGACTCTTCGATATTGCGTGTTGGCAGGAGGGTGACGGGCAAATGAGGTGAGACGAGAAGGGCGCCCTGGAACTCGGCTGGTCTGGGCACTCGTTCGAGCACCAAGGTTGTCATCTCGGGGCGCCACTCCATAGGCTCCATGCTGACACCAGTGCCAACGCCAACATCGTCGGCCCATCGCTCCATGGCGTCGCGACATGCCCCCAAGAGTCGGTCGAGTTTGACGCGGAGATTATGGTTCAGTCGCGTGGTTAAGGTACACTCCTGGCAGTTGGGGTTGAATGTTCCGATGCCCGGACTATAGCTGACCTGGTCGTGATCACTGTTATTGTTGTATGCAATGCTGTTGTGACTCTGGCGGCTCCGGCCACTCCCACTGCCTCTGCCCTTGCCTCTGCCCCGGCTTCCTCGGAACCGGGCTGACGGCGGAGGAGAAGAATCGTTGTCGGTCTCGAGCATTTCCACATCCGACATGATCCTAGTCGCCGCTCTGCGCGGTCCGCGCTGGCCGACATGCCTCTTGGTCCCCCTCTGTGCTCTCACCATCGTCGCAATACCAACCTTCAAGGATGTCGTCAGAGCCTGGCTAAATTGCGAACTGTTTGAGGGCAATCCACCGCCCCAGGTGTGGACAGATGGCTCCCTAAAATACCCATTTTGTTACGAAAGACCTTCAAGCACCTATTGTCAGTACCAGATGGCTATGGAATCCAAATCAAAGCCAGAGAAGATCGAGCGCGATAGGAGAGACATTGGCCTTGAAACATTGCAGAGTGCCGAAACGAAACCAGCCACCCCCGAGAACTGGATTCTCTGGGACTCGAGCCGCTTGGAACCTAGATTCTACCGCGTGCCAGGGACTCCTTCGTCGTGGTTCCGCTCCGTGTTGTTTTCCACAAGTGCTTCGAGAACAAACGGAAAAGGCAGGCCGCGCTTGTGTGGCCATGGCATGTCGGGTTAGCACGGCACCGAACCCTTGTTGTGCGGCCTAGAAGAGACAGGTCATGATCTCAGTCGTTGGAGAAGCAAACTCAAGCAGCTAGCTCATGGGGTTGAGGAGGGACTAATTGTATAGGCAGCTATTCCCGTGCATTCGCTGCAGACCAGCTCTTTGGCATCCCAGCCTCAAGAAGAATCTTTCCCATGTAGGCAACTGCATCTCGGGAGCAATATCGCACGCATCAGCTTGCATGTTACCGTGGGTGACCTCCTCAGGTAAGGCATGACGCCCAAAGTCATACCAAGAAAAGTTGCTCAGACCGCCAAGCCTTGTTGAAAACAGCCCTCAGCTGCACAGGAGCTAGTTACGAGGTGGTTTGTGATAGGGCGAATAGCAAACAGCTTCTTTTGTGACGATAACATGGTTTGTGACTGTGGTTCGTTCGACTTTGGTGTCGAAGAGAGTTCTGCGTATTGTGTATACCCGACCTTTGTGATTGGGGCGCAAACTAGCCGTTGCAAGCCAGGGGTCCCTATCCTTTGACACGATCGACGGCCGATGAGGCTCGACGGGCAACCTGGAGAAGAGAATTCCGGTAACATCCAGGACCCCACCCCCTGCCGCCATGACTGACTTCATCCTAGCTAGTGCACATGTGACGTGTTACCAACTGCCTGCCCTTTTTTCAGTCGTGACGCAAGGTAACAACCTTAGAAGCTTCTTCTGGGCTATGGCCTCCGACATAAAGCCAGAGGAGAGACCATGGAGACTAACAAATTCTCAGCTTCCTAGTCGACGGTGCTAAGACACTTCATTTTCACTGCGTACCATCTGCTTCTCCAAGAATCCATCATCATCGCGCTTTCCAGAAAGCAAAGATACAAAATCCTTCCTAGATTTTTATTGTTGATGCTGAAATGGCGGGCTTTGTCGCAACGTGATGACGCTAACAGAGACTCGGCACAGACACACACCGAAACAAGCAAAGCCCCATAGTGTTAAGGAGTTAGCCCGCTGGAGAGTGCCCACATCCCGCTGTTTGCTGAGTGGAGAGAATTTCTTTTTTCAGCAGCCGCTGGGGCACGCAGCGCTAGAAAGCTTAATTTTATCCTGGGGGACTCGAGAGCTCCCCTTTTTTGTTTGCTCTTTTCCGAACTTGCGAGACGGAACTCATCATTACGCCAACGCAGCTTCCCGATACTGTGGTAACGCAGCAGCCGTAGGCAAATTAGATTATGAGATGGGCCCCGTATCCTTAGTTTACCCGCACCGCGCATGTGCACCGTTCACTGTGGTTTTGAGACAGATCCATGGATGACTTGCAGCTTGGCGTATCGCATGGCGAAGACGCCCCGATTTGGTCTGGTGAACTCGTGGGCGCCACACGATCTATCGTTTGAAACATGCTTGGCATCTCGAACCTTTCTTTTGTCTCGGACAGCCATGGCACAGTGGCAGCCCTACCATGAAGTACACACACTACTAATGGACCGAACCAGACGCGTGGGAGTCAATAAGGGGCCAAGTTTTGCCGATGCAACTCTAAAATCTTGGACACCCTCTTCCGCGCGAATTCGTCTGGGCGCAAAGTAACCTGAAAACCTGGAATATGGACGTGCCGTATGCAAGACGTGCAAGGCGGCAATACACTACACTAGTGAAGGGGCAGGCGACAGAGACTCTGGCTGCACGAACGGATTGATTCCGTCAAACTGAGACGCCGCTGGCTGCTGGTCGCGGGCCCGAACCGGACCAGGGGGTTCCCAGAAACCAGCGAGGATGATCAGTAGGGTCTTAGCAAGTACCTCTCTCTCCACGTGGTGTCCGTACTTAACCGTTTCTTCTTTTGCGAAGGTTGCCAATTTCTTTGCTGGCAGGGCTCCGCTCGCCGTTTCCCAGATGGCCAACCGATTGAGTTGCGACAGATCATCCTTTTACAATCACGGTCTCGCCTCGAGTCAGGACAGCACCAAAAGTTCGCGAGTCGGATGTGGCAGCCTGGAACCCGCAACCGGGACTGAGGCGACAGCATGGACAGATGACTTCAAACGTTCTATGAGCGTTATCGGCAGACGGACAGCTATCGTCCCGGCGACCGCACTCTCAACACCCACAAGCACCCGTCCAGGTGTGACAGGTGACTCCGGTCCCCCGATACACGATGTGAAGCCAGCCGGTCGGCAGTTTATTCTGGCTATTACGCGGTGTGCCCCTCGGTCGGCCACAGAGCAAACTGTCCTATCTCACTCGTGGGCCAAGGGACACCTGCTTGGCCGGCCCTGCCTTGCACTGCACTGCATTCCTCATTAAGGAGTCCCTATCGAGTCGCCTTCTGCAGCTGTCCGTGCGGTCGTCATGACCCCTCGGAAAGCACACGAATGAAAACGCCCGTCTGGTTGGGAGGCCAAAGGCTGGAAGCGAAAATGAGACTTTCTTGACCAGCGGGGCTGCCAGGGCCACGGCGTTGCGTCTCTTGCCATCGAAAGCGGGTCTTGTCCAACGGGGTCCCTGGTCTGCTCATCCTTGCGCCAAGGACACCCGCTGACGGACAGATGGCAGACAAACAATTTCCCATCCACATTGGGCGGCTCTCTTTTTGCTCACACCGTCATCATGAGCAATGACGGTCTCTCCGCGTCAGGGGTGATAACTGACGGGAAACAAGACGGCCCAGAACGTTGCCGTGCTCGTGAGCCGTCAGGACAAGAACGGCTGTGTGCGAAATGCTGTCGCAGAAGCCCATTTCCCCGTTCTCTCCTCGATACATGGCAGGGCATGATGGTGGATGCGCAAACTGGGCGCTGGACGTTGATACAAGCAGCCAATCTCCCCACTCTCCCACACGGCCCCCTCTGACCGCGGCCGCGTCTTGTCTGCCACATCTTGTACAGGCTCTTCTCCCTCGCCTACCCTTGCATTTTGCCGTGGTTTGGCATTTTGCGGGTCAAGCGTTTTTGCTGCATCCCGCGCCCTATCCGCAGTACTTGGCTGTCGTGTACGAGAACAGCCCCCCGGTTCTTGCTACGTCTTCCTGTACCTGTTCCCGACAAAGGAGTATCGGCCAGCGGCCAGTGGGACGGGGGTAGGTGCCAACCCAAGCTCCCCTCAAGAGGAAGCTGCATAAGATCTCTCGAACGCAACCTGCTGCCACCTTGACCCCCCTTGCTAGGAAAAACGGCCACCCCCTGGTCGATATTGTAAACCCCCCTCCCATATCCCGTTCGGCCTCCGGAGCCATGGACATGTAGCCATATGGGATCTGCTGTCGCTCCCACCCTTTGGCCTTATTGCCACTGACGTTCTCAAGAATACTTGAATCCTCTCCACCCTCGTCCGCCGCGCCAAGCCATTCACACCTGCCCGATCACCGAACTGCTGGGACCGCCTGCTGCTCCCAACGTCCAGACGAACCTAGCTCTTCTACGTCGATCCTCCCATTGCTGACCCTGATTCACTGGTGGCATTGGTATCAAGACGAGAATTCCCCATGCGACCTCAACTCGACTCTCCGGTCCGGATACATCGAACCTTTCTCATACTCTGAAGACAGTCCTGCGTCCGGAGACGCCTTCCGAAGCTTCGAGATGGACCGATCCGCCCCAACCCCTGCCGGGCAGCTCGACCTCTTCAGTATCATAGAGCGAGCATGCTCTGTCTTCTCTCTGTTGGGCTGCGTCTTCATCATCGCCACTTTCTGCATGTCCAAGGCCTTTCACAAGCCCATCAACAGGCTTGTCTTCTACGCATCGTTTGGAAATGCTATTACGAATGTTGCAACTATCATGGCTAGGTCCTTTATTGGCGACACAAACTCTGCCGGCTGCCAATTCCAAGCCTTTTTGATCCAAATGTAAGTCGACAGTATTTTGGGTGCTGAAATTTATACTAACACTCGCCTACAGGTTCATGCCTGCTGATGCTTTCTGGACCCTGGCCATGGCTGTGAACGTCTACCTCACTTTTTACTTCAAGTTTGACGCGCAGAGGCTGCGCCGAATGGAAGCGCCCTATCTCATCTGCTGCTACGGAATCCCCTTTGTCGTAGCCCTTACCTACATCTTCGTCTCTACGCCCGCAAAGGGGCGGATGTACGGAAACGCAACGCTCTGGTGTTGGGTCAGCTCCAACTGGGACATTTTCCGGATTGCAACTTTCTACGGCCCTGTCTGGATCGTCATACTGATAACCTTCTTTATCTATATTCGCGCCGGCCGCGAGATCTACAAGAAGCATAAGCAGTTGCGCGATTTCAGCTATAGCCATCACGAGCCCGAGCCCCTGCGTACAATGGACGACCCGTTCAGCTCAAGCAAGACGACTGAAGTCGTTGTCACGTCCGAGGTCCGTGGCAAGCAGAGCATTGACCTCGCCCCACTCGGCGGTGGGCAACGTCGGGGATCTGAATCGACTGCAGCACCCAAGTTACCCAATGCCGCTTATTCGGTCGTCATCCAGTCGGGGAGACGTGGTGTCGGGCGGGAATCGTACGGCGACGTGGTGCTCCCTATTCAGACCAACGCGACTTCGGATTCCATTCCACCAGCACCACGAACGGGAAATCCGCTCCGTCGCCGAGCAGCGTACGAGGCCAACAACGCGACGTGGTCATACACCAAGTGTGCCATCCTCTTCTTCACAGCCATGCTGGTGACTTGGATCCCATCAAGTGCCAACCGGGTCTACTCGGTCGTGCACAACAACCAAGCCTCCCTCGCCCTCGAGTATATGAGCGCCTTTGTGCTCCCACTGCAGGGGTTTTGGAACGCCATCATCTACATGGTGACGTCGTGGAAGGCGTGCAAGATGCTTTGGCATGACACGTTCCACGGTTCGCACCGCTCCAAGGATGATATCGCTGGACACGGTGACTTCCGTATGGCAGGCGGTCGCAACGGCTCTAAATCGAACGGGAAGACATACGAAAGCGAGAGTATGACCGACTTGGCTGGGAGTCGACCGAGTACAAACGACCGCCACCTCGATTACAAACTGAGACTTTAACCGGGTTTTCTTATCTTCGCTGTTTCTCTCACGCAGTAACGATCTCTACTATTTTACGAATACGGGCTCTTTTCTGGAATCCGAAGTCACGATAAAACAGGGGCAATTTATCTTTGCACGATAATACCACTTGCTACCTACTTCCACACACTCTACTGTCTCAACGTCACACCGGGGT
>Ga0247763_1000091_pt1 | contig 42354 bp, 46 predicted proteins | sample UWRJL141409B4_FD_179926 | JGI IMG/M metagenome (GOLD analysis project Ga0247763, IMG submission 179926) | Plant litter microbial communities from Arlington Agricultural Research Station in Wisconsin, United States - UWRJ-L141-409B-4 | ecosystem: Environmental > Terrestrial > Plant litter >... | reverse complement strand
TTTTTTAAAAAAAAAAAAAAAAAAAATTAAAATTGTTCGTATTCGTAGGAGATTGGACGTGAAAAATGTTCTTTGTCATGGGTCATGGCCATGGAAAGATGAGTTAGTTGAACCCCGCGCGCCCGTTGATGCGTTCACGACGATCAATGATGTCATTGTGAAGCAACTCACAGAAGCAACACCCTACCGAATAACCCCTTATATCCATCCTATCCTGAATTATATGGATTACTTAATACTCTTCGTGTTACAAGAGTGTCCGCTAGAACTGAAATGGATCTTCCCATTCATTCCTTGACTTCCTGGGTAACAGATTGGTATTACTCAACTAATGCCCTTGACAATGAAGTAGTAGCCTAACCCTAACCCACCGGTCGCTTCTCCTTCTCAAACATTAAACCACCCTTGAATTGAATCGTCCCCAAAAAGTCAACTTAGGTACCCAACTCCAGTTCATCCTCATCGACCCACTCCCCGTCCCAAAACTCGCCCTCAGCCGCCATCATCATCATCTCCCCTTCTCCGGTTTCAGCGGCCCTCGTCACCACATCCCTCGCCTTTTCCCAACTCCCTGGGGAAACAAGCCCCATCCCCTCCCAATCTTTGACCACCACAGTACACCAATATCCCGCCCCCTTGCCCTCTTTTGTGAATTTATACCTTTGTCTCCCCCGTTTCGCCAACAGGTCCAGTACATCCTGAACTGTTGTCTTTCCGTAAATCGAAATCGTTTCCAGCTTAATGAAATTACAACTGACGTTGTAATTCTTTGAATACACATTCAGCCTTCCTCGACGGCCACGACGATGTTGATGCAGACTCCCCGAGTCCGTGTTATGATCGAAGGGACCCATATCCACACGGACAGATTCCATAGCGGACAGCTCGAGAAAAAAAGACCAGTGGTTGTCAAAGGCGTCGAAGCTAATGAGGTAGATCCTGTGTATGCGACGGGGCAAGTCCGCTGGGTTGAGGTAGGTAGTGAAGAAGTCGGGTGGGGGGAACTTGGCTACAAAAATCAAGAATTATCAAATGTTAGCATACACAGTTTGTTTGATGTGCCTGTGTTTACCTGAGGGGGTGGCAGCGTGAGAATGGAAACCTACCTTGAATGTCAGCCGGGAGGGTATATGTCTGGGAGAGATGCCGCTTGCGGGAAGCGGCAGAGGTGAATCGAGTCCAGCAAGACATGCCGAATTTGGTGGAGGAGCCTCCCGTATCAAAGGCCATTATTCTTGCAAAACAAAAAGAGATAGTATCTTGTTGGCTGTTGCTGATTGACAGGATTTGGCTCTTAAGATCCCCAAAGCATGGTTGTATGGCTGTAGCCCCTCGAGAGGAATCTCATCGGTGTTTGTGAAAGGGAAGGTGCTGAGCAGGTGTCGAGCAGGTTCTAAGGGGACAGAAATCCTCGAGGCCAAGACAGGAGGTGAACTTGGGGTTATATGTACCATCGACGTCTGCATTTTGGCAAAGTCCAGGTCCAGAGTATCGATGAATGTTGGCCGCGGCTCGGATTCACTTCTAACCCTGCCAGTGCCATTCAAAGGCCAACATCAATACATGTACAGAAAGATTTTCGTCGGACCAAAGTATGGTGAATGATTCACTCACTGCAATTGATGCCTGAGTGAACAGAGGATCTTTGAGGGATGTAATTCCCATTCTCGCAACGAACATCACCGCATGGAGTCCCATGCCGTCAATATCGTCTGAGATGGCCGTCCGCCACAAAATGTACCTGCTCATACTTACCGTTCATTCACTATAGCCTGAGCCGGGCGTGGGGGTCTTCTCCTTCATCGATGTGATCTTCTAGGCCGAAACTTTCCGAGACCAGGGAAGGCCGATTCAACAGTTAACATGAAGCCCGAAGCCGGCGGCTGACATTTGTCACGGGTCCAGGTGTATTCTGTGATCCGTTCTGATATGTACGGCACCAAGTCAATTTCAGGCAATGTGAGTGCTGAGTGGGAGAATGAATGGTTTCGGGTCATCAACCTGGTTCGGATCGCTCTGTTTCATTGATACCTTCCTAAATTCTTTGAGGCCTTAACCTATCCAAGGACCCCTCGTTCATAGGACGAAACTAGGTCGGACTGTGACGGCCATAAAGCTGGTAAATCTCTCGGAGATTGATGCCAAGGATATAGCTACAATCCAACCCCTGAAAGATTGTTAGCGTGCGACTTAGTGAGTATCCAGTAGGAGGGGTTTTTGCAACACATAAACAGCTGGGAAGCTGTTCTGCAGTGGGCTAAGGTAGAATATTTAGGGCTTGAATTCCAGTATTCAAGGCCCTGAAATTTACTCGCCAAGGCCCTGAGCTTCCTCATTGAGGCCTCAAGTTTCCATCATCAAACCCCTCAAAAATAGAAAACGAACACCAGGGCATTTTTGGTCCATAGGCTATAGCCGAGCCTTAAAGTACCGCGCGAACAATCTTTCAGGGGTTGGATTGTACTAGCCCACACACACCATACCACATGCACATCGTCTTCAGTGACTACAATCAGGCCAGGCCGCCCCGACCATCGAGCAAAATCTTGACGCAGCCCTCAGAGTAATTCATCGCTTGCTAGTGGCACCCTGGTCGCGTAAAGAGGCGAATCAAACATATGTTGGTCGACTTGTAGCGCGTCAATGGCGTTGCCAGGCCGCTTCGGTTAACCTGTTGTGTTACGGGTCGATATGTAATCAGCTCGTCTCTCAGCCGCTGCTGAAGTTGCCCAAGCATCGCTTGTACAAGTCCAGGCCATGTAGGGCGTATTTACCCATAGTGCAAGGAAGGCATCAGCTGTACGGCCTTTGGGCACCTACCTAGTTATTCTCTGTCCGCTGCTGTGATGAACGAGAGAGGGAATGAGTTCAGAAATATAAATCAAGACCATACCAACCATGGCAGACGCCGCGTCTCCCTGGCTCATCACAGTTTGCCCATCATCTTCACCATCCAGTATGAAGCTTATCCGTTTCTCCATCACCCTCGCCCTTGCAGCCATCATTCTCGCAAACAGTTTCGGCGGCGTAAACCACTACTTCCTCGCCGCCCTCACCCGCAGCGAACGCCAATCCATCATCCGGACTCTGCACGATGCCAACACGCGCGTTATACGCACCTTTGTGCGTCCCGAAAATGGTTACGACTCGGAAAAAGGAAACCCTAAATCCCAATTCCCCGATGTTGAATCCTCCCTAGGGAACTTTGTCAACCCCTTGAGCTCGGTGCTGGACCGGTACGACGACATGCTCTATGACGTCTTCTCTCTGAGTGGGGGGCGGATGAAGGTGCTGCTAAGTCTGCATGATGCAAACATGATTGCGGGACATACCAAGCCCTGTGATGCGTACTGTCAGTACATGGTGGATAGGGGCATGGGGTGGGGGAGTTTCTACACGGATGGGGCCCTCCGTCAAGCGTTCAAAAACCGGCTGCGCAATATTTTGGTCAACTACAAGTCGAAAAACTTTGGCGGTCGCTCGTGGGGACAGCTTAGTGAGGTGATTATGGCGATCAATCTAGAGAACGAACCGGGTGTGGGCATGAGGCAGGACTTGGTAATCGGCACGGGCTGGATCTGTGATATATCCACGTTTCTCCGGAGCATCCTGGTGTCTAGAATCGGGATAGCAACCGGGGCCATTGGTGGTGGTCTATCAGGATCCAACAACTTCCCGGACGAGGTATTCTCATGCTCCGCCGTCGACATAATCTCCCTCCACGGATACTTCTCAAGCTCTTCGGGAACGCCGGCCGGTCAACCATGGTGTCAGCTCCTGAGTGCATCGAGCAGTGTCCTATCCCGAGCTAAGGCGAGCGGCAAACTCATCTTTGCGGAGGAGTGGGCTTACAACAACGATGACCTCTCCAGCAACATCAAGGTCACCGACATCACCTCCCAAGGACACTCGCTCAACGCTCTCGGTATCCCCTGGGCGTACTGGGACGTCATGACAGGTTCCGAGCTGTGCGGAGCCTGCCAAAGCCCCGAGGTATCCATTACCAACAATTCTCCATCAGGAGCGTGGGCAGCGTTGAGCAAGGTGCTGCGGGAGGCTGATGCAGTTCCGTCGGCGCAGGACTGGTCGAGGTTTATGTCTTCTTCGGGGAGTCCTTCGGCCAAGTCCATTACAGATGGGACGTGTGGATCTTCGTCGGGAAGTTGTACTTGGGGGTGTTTGGGTTGGAGTTGCGGCGCTCAGAGTATGTTGCCCATCTACCTACCCTGGACTAGGATTTATCCTCTGAAGCTGACCAATTCACGCCAGACCCCTGCCAGGGAGATCTCGATTGCAACGGGAACTCGGTCTGCAGCGCTTGCACCTGGGGATGTGGTATGTTTCGTCGCCCGAGCCGGACCCCCTTTATCAGCCCTTGAGTCCTATGCTTGTACATACACTAACGCTTGTCGATCAGAGGGATGGAACTGCTCACCGTCTAGCCCGTGCAAGGACCAACTTCAGTGTATTTCTGAGACGTGCAAGAAATGCGTCTGGGGTTGTCTGGGTTGGGTAAGTCCCTCGCCGCCGCCAAACTCGGGGTTTGTTCGTTTCTGACGACGTTGGATCGCGGTTGCAGTCCTGCAGTTCAAGCAGCCCATGCTCAGGCGAGTTTGAGTGCATATCTGGCACCTGTCGGCCCTGTACCTGGGGCTGCCACGGTTGGTCGTGTTCCAAGTCCAGTCCCTGCAAAGCCGTTAACCAGTGTGAGTCCAATGCTTGCAAACCATGTGTAGGTGGCACCCTTTCCCCTGGCCAGTTGCATGGGCAGCCGACTGATAAGACTTGATAGAATTGGGGCTGCCCAGGATGGCAATGCAGCTCTTCGGTTCCTTGCCAAGGCGACCTCGAGTGCAAAGATGGCACATGCCGAGATTGCGTGAGTGCACCTGCCTTACCTGTCAGGTAATATCTCTGCCTGAGGAGCAAACCGCACTGACCGCGAGGGTTAGACTTGGGGTTGTCTCGGCTGGTCCTGTTCAGGTATGCGACCATTTTTCCTGCACTCTTTTTGGTTTCTGTGTTGGGTCAAGCTAATGGCATGCGATTGCGGCGGATAGCCTCCCAACCGTGTAAGAGCGGACGAATCTGCTCGGGTGGAGTGTGCAAGGCCGCGTAGAAGGAGCGCCGGGAAATCAATGTCTTTCGATGCAAGCCTTAATCACGGTCGTCGGCACAGCACATGGAGGCTGGCTGCGGGACACGCGCATCAATTGAAATAACCAATTTTTACAGACAGCCAAATCAATTAACATTGAGGATTACCCAGCCATGGATTCCCCAGCATCTGCCGCTCAGCGGTTATGCTTGTATGGTCGGAGGTGTGTGTGCCTCACTAAACATGAAGGTTTCTAGTGTGTGAGCAGAGTAGGTATAAAGTAAATGTATGCCTCTTCCGAAGACGTACCATATGCATTTTCTCAAGGCCATCGTTTTTTTCTGGGCTCGGGGGGTACATGTATACCGGGGCTTGGTTACGAAGGATTGGGTCAAATCCGTGCACACCGGCCTTTATTACTTGTCCAATAGACCTAGCAGCCGAGATGGACTGGGGAGTATCTCATAAACCCAGACTTGACAGCATCACTCCCATCGACGCTCTAATTCCTGGCCAGGCCTGCAGCCCTTATCAACACCGCCCATACCCATATCCAAGACCTCGGTGTCCAACAACAATTTCATCACCACCCCAAACCTCACATTACCACGCAATCCTCGCCCAGAACCCCTTGGGCCACGTCCTCACAGCAAACTTCCGCCCTTCATCCAGCAGCAAGATGACCATGCCAAACACCATCGGCAAGAACCAATGCTCCACAGGGACTTGGGTAGTGCCCAGCGTCAGCTGCAACGCGGGGATGTACAGCCAAAAGAATGCCATGACGAGGGCAAACAAGATCGCAGGAAACAGATAGTAATTCCTCGTCGCCCGCTTGAACAACGGCGGGTGCTGAATGAGCGACAGCCGGCGCGTCCGCACGGCAAGCAAGTTGAACCACTGCATGACGACGAGTGTGACGAAGTAGACTGAGCTAGCCTCATTGAGCTTTTGCGCATAATATTCCGGGTCGATAGTGTCCGGAAGATTTCCAAAGGAGAACCATATGGACTCAAATGGAATACCGCTACGCTCGAGATACCAGTACGCCATGGCGAAGGAAGAGGCGGTCTCAATGATACCTACGAAGCCGTAGCTCTGGACAATGAGCTTCCAGTCAACAAGACGATCGACACCCGGCCTTCGAGGCGGACGCAAGAGCACATCAGCTTCTGGAGCCTCGTACGCGAGCGCCGTAGCAGCCATGCAGTCGGTAAAGCAGCAGATGATGATCATCAGGAAGCTGCTGAGGATCTGTGGCACACCAAACACGACGTTGGTCATGATGGGCCAGAACTCGCTGAAGCTGCCAGCGGGCAAGAGATATGCCGTCGTCTTCTCGAGGTTGTCAAACAGCATACGACCGAAACGAACTGCCTCAACCACGCTGGAGAACGACTCGAGGAGAACCATGTCGGCAGCTTCAACCGCGATGTCACTGCCACCACCAATGGCAATGCCAATATCGGCTGCCCGCAGCGCCGGCGCATCGTTGACTCCGTCTCCTGTCATACCGACCGTGTGACCTCGCGCTTGCAACTCTCTCACGATACGCAGCTTCTGCTCGGGGGTCGTGCGGGCGAACACGACTTCAGTGTAGTCTCTCACAAGTTGGTCCCACTGATTGTCATTGAGAGTGATGAGGTCGGGTCCCGTCAAGACAATCGATGTTGGCAAGCCGGCCACTCCTTCTTCGGAGGACATATGGCTTCGAGACTTAGTCTCGGTGTGCTCACGTTTCAAGGCTGTTGAATTGACAATGGCACTCTTTGGGTTGGTGATGATGCCGCAGTCCATAGCAACGGCTTCGGCCGTGAGAGCAAAGTCTCCCGTGACCATGAAAATCCTGATACCAGCAGTCCGCAACATGCCAACCACTCCAGGAATCTCATCGCGAGGGGGGTCAACAATGGCCACCAGCCCAACTAGGGTCAGTCCTCTCTTGGCCTGTTCCACCATCTCGCCCTCAAACGCTGACGACGAGGGAGAAGATTTGATAGCCGTCCTCGAAATGGCTTTGTGCGCAAGAAGCAGAACACGACGGCCCTGGGCAGACCACTCGTTCTTGACATTCTCGATCTTCTCCCGCGCCGCCGCATTCAAAGCCATAGCCACGCCCGAAGAGTCAGTGAAGTTGCTGCACCGGTCTAGGAGAATCTCAGGGGCACCCTTGATCGTGAGAAGCATATCGCCTGGCTCAAAAACCGCCGCGACCCCATTCGGAAGGGCCAAGCTCAAGCCACCGGAGTGCGTCATCCCAAATACCCTGATCATGAACTTATTTTTGCTGTTGAAGGCCAGGTTGGACCTAGTCGTCCAGCACCTCTTCAACTCTGCAATGGGTCCGAGACTCTCGGCAAAGCGTAATATGGCCTGATCGGTGGCGTCGCCGTGGACTTTGCGCAAGGCAATAGGAAGATGGTTGGTAGCAGCGCCGAATTCACCGGCGTTGCAGAGACTTGCTACGGTGCGAAGTTGCTCAATTGCGTTGCTGGCCAGCCCTTGGGCCGTGTTGCGGCCTGCCACCAGAGCATCACGGGCGCCGTCTGCCGACATGACCTGGCCGCCCGCAAATGAATCGGTCACCACCATCTTGTTTTGCGTTAAGGTGCCTGTCTTGTCGGAGCAGATAACCGAGACAGACCCAAGTGTCTCAACTGTCTTCAAAGATTTGCAGAGAACCTTGTTCTTGCGCATCATGTTGGCGCTGATGGTGAGGCTAGCCGTCAGTGCGATGGGGAGGCCCTCTGGGACAAATGCCACTGCGACCGAAACGCAGGTGACGATGAGTGTAGGAATGTTAATCCAATCTGGGTGGCTCCTCCGTAGCCATGCTGCCCAGACGGCGATGACAATGACGATCATGATCAACATAATGGAGCAGATGACATAGACGAAGTTGGGCACCTCCCGTTCCAGTGGCGAGAGTCCCTTTTTCGGCTCGTTTGTCAGTTTCGCAATTCGCCCAAAGACGGTGCGGTTACCCGTCGCAACGACAATGCCAGTGCAGGTTCCAGAGGAGCAATGCGTGCCCTGAAGCCCAATGTTTTTGGTCTCGAGGTAGTTGCTGTCTGTGCAATTGACCAAGGCGGCGAGGGCAACAGATTCCCCCGTCAAGATGGACCGGTCAAACTTCGCATCAGATGAGACCTTGGTAAAACGCACATCAGCGGGTAGCTTGTTTCCCGCCTTGATAAGCAGAATATCGCCCGGGACAATGTCGGCAGCCATGACAGTGACCTGGACGCCATCGCGGATCACCAAACACTCATTAGGAATCATGTTCTTGATCGAAGCCATAACACGCGAAGATGACCAGTCTTGCCACATATTGAAGGCGGCTTGGATGAAGAATACGGCTAGGCGTACGATGGCCAGCGCCAAGTTTGCAGGAGCGGGAGGATTTCCTAACGGCTTCCAGGCGATGAAGACCAGTATGGAGCCGATGAGTAGGACAGAGCCGAAGCCTTTGAAAAAGTAACCCGTGAGCTGCATGGCGCGGTGTGTTTCGGGAGGAGAGGGCGTATTGAGGCCATAATCCGCGGCCCGGCGCTTGAATTGGTCGTTGGAAAGCCCTTCTTCAACCGACGTGTTGAGGCGACGCACAGCATCCTCAGCTGAAATGGTGTGCCACTCTAGATCGGCTAGGTCTGCGTCACGTCAGCATGAAGAGGCAGAGGGAATTTGGGGCTAGGAACACACCAGTTGCTGCGGCCTTCTGGACTTTTCTAGACACCTGACCCTTTCGGTTGAAGTCGTCGACATCAATCGAACTAGATACAATGAGTAATGACGCATATCCAGCTGGCGTGGTTTAAATTTGTACATACATGGTACGATACTGGATTGGAAGAGCAGCCGAAGGGTCGATGGCCGAGTTGGAACGTACGGTGTGTATTGAGAGAGAGCCATTCGACCGAGTGCACCCGAGAGAAGGGATGTTGGAAGTCGAAGGCTGCCCACGAGCGGCCTCAATGTCTTGCCAACGGACCGCAGAGGGCTGTTGCGACGTCTTCACCTCCAAACCACACATCGCGATCTAGCTGATGACCGAGCAGTCCTGATTCAATAAGACAAGAAGGGAGAAGGGGGGAGGGGGGGGTAGAATGAGCCCAAAGCTGCTCTTAGGCCCGGATGCCATGGGTTTTATATGCCCGACAGCCACAGACTGCAGCACATGGCGGGAGGCCTGAAAGACAGAAAGCCAGGTCAGAATGATAGAGCCAGGCACTGCCTCATGGGCCATGATTGACGAGCACCGACGGAACTACCAAATTGGAAAGCTGGGGACAAGGAGGAGGAGAGCAAAGAAGGCCCGAGCAGGACGAATGAGAGACCAAATCTAGATATGGATCTATGGAAACCATCGGCTTCAGAGATACCAGAAGAGGTTGAAGCCTGTCTGCCAGTCTGATGCAGGTCTGCGCGTTGGATTGCGCTCTGGCGGGAGTGGGAGCTCCAAGGGAATGGAGCTAGTGAACACTCCCAAACAAACGCGCCACCAAGAAAACATTGCGGCTCGTTGACGGTGTGGGTGGTGGCACGGCATCCGTCGGAAAAGGGGGGGGGCTGTAGAACAGTAACAGGAGGTGGAAAATCACTCATAATTGGCCTGGCAGAGATTCGAGGTACTGTCGATATGAGCGACAAGGTCAGATTAAGCTTTTGGCGCCAGAGCCCTTGCTCGATTACAGGGTGCTAGGTACGTACTCAAGTTCCCGGTCAATTCCCGGCAGCACCCTCCGCAGCTCAAAGGCAAAAACTCCCCATCCGACCTTGGATCCAGGGTCCAACACTGCCGCTATCCTGCAGCTGGTGAGGTAATGATATTGTGGGCGTCCAAAACCCGAATGCGGCTTCCAGTAGCTATCCCGAAGACCAGGGGCAAATCCCACCCAGCTTCATGTTACTTGGGATTCGACCTCACTACCCCTCCGGATTCCCCAACCAGGAAATCCCAAGCTGACTGTCCTGAATCTAGCTTTTACTTTTTGACGATGATGTAGCTTTGTCCTCCTCCAGGTGGCCAATTGCAGACAGACAAAGAAAGGGGCAGGCTTATGTTGGCTGGTGGGAGGCCTCCCGCGCTGCCAACGCAGTGCATTCGCGTCAGGAACCAACCAAGAGCACCAGCATACGCAGAAGAAAAACAAGCCGGCCATACCTTCAACATGCAATATCTTGCATTGGCCAACGTCCAACGCATCAGTTGCTATTACGTCGGCAGGTAGGTGCCCAGGTCGGCATGTCCGCATGTCCACAGGGTGACAACCCCAGTTCCGCCACTTCCCAACCTCCTTCCCACCTCCCTCGCCCTAGGGATAGCGGGATCACAAGGGACTCGCACCCACTACTGCTTCCCCAGCGCAGGACTGCAAAAACTGGTATAATGTGAGTTTGGAATGATACGAATGAAAGCGGTTCAAGACTACTACCAGGCGAGTGAACAGTTTCCCGCCAAGGCAATACTTCTTATCAAAAAGCCTATTCACCCGATTGCTTTTACCAGGAGAACCCCCAACCCAGCAATCCAAGGTTTTTGCATCGATGATCCCTGATGTTGCAGTTGCCGAGTCACAAAACAGGGGTGGTTGCCCCCCGACTAAAAGGGGCCACTCCTTTGTTTATCACGTGTCTTGGCAGTCTGTCCCTGGTCCCGTTGAATGTGCTTACAAAGATCTCTTGCCCACCAGAAGCGTTTGAGCCGTCTGTTAAATCGCCCGCTGTCACAATAATAAGTCTGGAGAGGCCTGCCACCTATCGTGCTGACCCAAGTCATTAGAAACATGTTGACATGCCTAGAGAGATCGTGATTCCAAGCCCATGGTACCAACCCAATGCAGCCACTTCTGGGCAGGCATCGTAAACCAACAAAGGAATATGCATGCCACACAACAAGACAACGTTTCGACTCTTCCTGACTTCCGATAGTAGTTTTTTCTGCTCTCCACATGCGCCCATCCACACTGCTGTGTCTTTCATCAACGCGGAATAATACCCATGAAACCACAAAGCAAACAAAAAGACATTTATAGAACATAAGCCAGATATGGATCGGTTAACCAGGGAGGACTGGTGCCCTACGCCCCCAGGAGAAAAAAGTCTAGGGTATCACTGCTCGACGTCTCGGTACAAGGGGTTTCACGCCCACCGGGTGCCGATATACTTCTTGGGCTCGACCCCAAGAAAAGACGGTTGCGGATCTCTCTCGTGATCCAATGATAGAACACGATGGTATGGTCTCTTTCGAACTCGGATGTGAACGGAGCCGGGCAGCCCAGATGGTACTCACGCCGACTTCGGAACACCTTTGCCATGTCATGCTGCTCTAGGGGTCCCGTTTCGAGCGGTCTGCGCGCCACCCCCTTCCACGTCTTGAACTGTTGAAGTCGGTCCAAGCTGTGGCGTGGCGCTGCTTCCCGTGACTGCTACCGGGGGAGCCGAGTCGGTGTCAAAAGGGCTTCTAACCATGACAGTATCCTGAGTCTCGGGGCCAGTCCCAGTCTGGTGACGTTGTAGGTGCGTCAAGGTGTCAGCATGACCAGGCCCAGGGCTGCCAGAAGGCTGAGAATAATAAGTGTTGGCACCAAATATCTCGGACGCCGCGCCTTGCGCTTGCGCTGACAAGGGTGAGAAAGCATGAGGTGGGGGCACGGGCGGTTGCACGGGATTGCTGACGAAAGGGACCGGCGGTGTCCCTGGTCCTACTTGTAATAGCGGTTGGGTGTCGATTATCATTTCTGAGCCATCTTCCAGACCATCATCATCGTCAACAACATCGGGGTCGGCATCATCAAACGCCCCATCCGCGTGGACGTGCGGGGTTGCGGGATCCAGGATTGCCACTCCATTAAGATCCTGGCCGGTATGGGGGAGCCCAGGCTCGCCAGGTGGCGGCGGGGGGACACGCATATCCGCGAAGGCACGCTCTTGGTTCAGATATTTCCGCAGTCCGACTACACCTTGACCGGAGAATACGCAAAAGACAGCTCGTTGGTGCTCTGTGAACTCTGGGAAGAAGTCAGCAAGAAATCGATAAAGATGAGTTGGGCCTGGCTCACCTGGAGGAGCATCCCGGCAGAAGATTTCGAGATCTTCTCGGAGGAAGGCTTGTACTCCTGTCAAGCTAAGGTGGGTGAGACGAGGGCAAGAGTTCAAGAGTCGCAATATACTCTGTGATAGACGTCAGAAGTGCACGCGTGTGCTTGGGTAGTTGAAATGCATACCTGTAAGGTGAGGTTTGTGCAGTAACTGAGATGCACCCTCTCTAAGCTGCTGTGGCTGCTGCTGCTGTAATGTTCCCCCGGGATCGGGTTGCCATCGGCATCTCTTCGAACGCGTTGTCGCTGGTTTGCCCGAGCTAGCGCATAAACACTCTCATCTGTGATATTTGCACACTTGACAAGCCCAATCCTCTTCAACTTGGGCAGAGTTGCCAACTTCATGACCGAGTCATCGGTCAAGTGATGACAGCAACCTAGGTCAATATAACGGATCCTGTTGCACGCCTGCACGAGGCGCTTCACTGCATCGTCTGTGATCTGTAAACAGTGGCCGAGGTGGACATAGTGTAGGTTCTTCCCGAGGCGGGCGATCGCATAGACGGCAGCGTCTGTTATTCTTCTGCACTTGGCGAGGACTAGATTGCGGAGACGCGGCGCAACGTCAATGATTTTCTCAACGGCACGGTCGGTAACGTCGGCGCAAGATGTCAGATCAAGAATCCGGAGTTGTTCAAAAGTTCTATTCAAGGGCAACGACAAGAACGCTGAATCGTCAATCGTCTCGCAACCTACAAGGCGAAGTTCGCGGAGCGATTGGCCTTTGGCCAGAAGACGCGTGACGGGTTCATTCCCGATCAAACGGCATTGATGAAGGTCGATCTCGAGGATATTCGGGCAGTTGTCGGCAAACGCTATGACAGCGTCATCTGTAAGTTGGCTGCAGTCGTTGAGCTTGAGCTGTGCGAAACAAATGTCAGCGTAAAACTCGAGTGTTATCAGCAGCGGTGCGACTCAGGACTAACCCTCTTGATGTATCTGCAGCTTTCGGCGAGTTTGATCATACTCTCATTTGATATCCTGTTGCAACCCGATACATTGAGGCCCTGGAGTCTTGGGCAATTTTCGGCGATGGCGTAGATGGAAGCTTCGGTGATCTGGTGATCGAGGGAGACGTCGAGGGCCAGTAGGTGTGTATTGTTCTGAATGAGCGCGATGAGCCCAGTGTCGGTCAGGTTTTTGCAACCGGTAAGTGTCAGGCGCTCGACACGGCTGCAGACAGCCAAGGGCATCACGCTGCCATCGTTGACATTCTCAGCGAGGGAGGCGAGGTTCAGTCGCTTGATGAAGTCGCGATAAGAAAAGAAAGGCTTCTCGACGCCGAGGGTTTGGCAGATGATGTGGTGTTTGGGCCAAGTCGAGCAGGTAGGCCGGTGCCATAGGATATCGACCGCATTTCGAGCCCATCGCTTGCAGGTCAGCATTACATGCAGGATGTCGGATGTGGAGATCAGTCTAGCGAAGATGGCGATTAGGATTTCGTTTGGGAGCCTGTTTATAGGAGGGAGGCATTCGTCGTCGGTGACCTGCATGTCTTGCAGGTTAGGCACGCCGAGCGATGACTGTGAATCGTTTGCGCCGAGGAAGAAATCCGACTCCTCATTGTCGGCGGGGGCCGGTGAGCTTGTTGATGAAGTCGATCGCGAATCTTCCTGCGCCCGCCGGCCAGCGTCGACGTCGACATCGCCGTCTTCTCGCAATCCGCGAGCATCCCGGTCGTCGGCGATGATATCCAAAGAGGCTCGTTGTCTCATGGTAGGCGTGCTGGAGGTTGCCGTAAGAAGGAGGGGAGGAGAACGGTGATGTTAAGAGGAGGGGGGGCCGGGCTCTTGAGGTGGAGCGGGCAAGTTGGCTGGCGCGCCAGACGCTGTCGATTGTCACCCAGAACAGCAGGGGTGGCGCCTGGAAAGAGAGGAAGGTGCGGGCCCAAAAATAGCTTGGTTTGTCAACTCGGCGAGACTCGAGTGGATGGAAACACTGTGGGAGGGAGAAAAATGCGGGATAGCTCGACCTTGCTAAAATGAAAGCATGAGATCGGGAAAGAGCCGTTGACAAAACGACAAACAGGGCCTAAATAAGGGCTAAGAGATGGCTTGTTTCCAGTGTCGACGCCGAGGCCGTCGTTTCTTGGAAAATGCGCCGAACCCCTCCTGCGGCGGACAACGAGGACTGCAGCTGTCGTACCTAAGCCAGAGGACAAGGCGACAGCACTGGCGGAGCTAGCGGCGGTGGCTGGTCACGGTCACAGGTCAGTGCCAATTTTGTTGTGACCAGGTGGGTGGTGTCGAAGTCAGCGTGGAAAGTCAATTTCTGTCAAGCAGAACAAAAATCATGGAATGGAGGCGAGGGTTGGGACCGTGGCGGTTTCATCTGCGGGGCGCCCACACTGGGCACTGGAGTTGCTAACCCACTAACATTTTTCACTTGTGACAGGCTGGGAGAACGCGAAGACGGCTTGAAACAACTACATCCATCCCCTCCATGCCCTCCAAACATTGCGCAGCAGAGCGTGGTGAGTGGAGGCACCCGTGCGGTCCGGCGACACAACGGCTTCCGCTCCCGCGTTTGGCAGCTGGTCCCAGCCTCCAGCACCAACGCACGTAAAGCCCTTGGCCAGTCCTGCATGCCTGCGAGCCGCGAGTGGTCGGATGGCATTTGCTCTCGCGGCGGCCTGATGGCCGCATTCGATAGGCATTGGCTGACAACAAAGTGGTCTTCTGTCGGGAGGCAAAATGTCCCATGACAGCAGCTGGGGAGCCTGGTGGACCTCGTGACCGGACCAGCGTCGCCCGTAGAAGATCCAATGCATCTTTTGCGTGCGCTATGGACGCCTTGTGCCGCACTTCTTGTCCCCAAACCAAAATGCCATGTGTGACATCAGCTGGGGGCAGCTTCGGTCAACATACTAGTTGGTAGAGGCATCACCATAGCATCTAACTTCACTACGCCATCTGATATTCGAGTGCGAAGGTACACATCACCTCCGAGAGATATTGCCATCATCTCGCAGTAGCTAGCGAGGCGCCTTGCTTGTATCAATACGGATAGAAGCTCCCTTAACTCAATGTCAACACCAGCTACCACGCTAAAACGGCACGAACGGACGACGGGTGGCAACCAGTACACGATCCACAGTCCTGCCCTTGCAAGCTGATCGCTTGTGAGCTCAGAGAGGTCGGATCACACAGGTCGATCTTGGCACATTTGCGTCCTCGCGCGTGTCACACGCTCGCGTTCAGCTACCCACGCACCCATGCCACGAACTGGGTCTAGTTAGTAGATCAACGACTCTTTAGAAGAGGTTGCTGTAGTGTAGTGTATGTTTTTGCAAGTTGATAGACGGCTCACCGCGCCCTGTGCTCTCAGGCGAGATCCGCAAGCCTGATTTAGAATCAGGCTCAAGACACTGAAGCTGCCTGCCCAAATCCCCAGATGCAGTCTCCCAGGCGACGACGGCACCAACTCACACGGCATGACGTGTGAGCCCGGCGCTTAAACGCATCCTCTGTAGCTTGTGAACTCTAAGAGCATGCGGTGACTGCAGCGAGCTCGGTGTGAATGTTTTACCCCTCCTTCCCCCAGCTGGTTACCCTTGTGCAATTGGCCAACGCCCCGCCTTAGCGGGATGTGCGTGCTGTGACCTCATCACCACAGTGATTGTCATCTGGCTCGAGGGCGGGTCGGCGATAAGAGATCTTAACGCTGATGAAACTGTTCTCTGACCACCAATAGAAGGGATGGAAAGATCTCAGAAAGAACGGGTGGGTAGGATTAGACACTATCGTACCTGGTGTAGCACGTAAACAAGGCCGCATTGCGCAGGATGTGACAAGTGGAAAAAAAAGTTGGGAGCAAGCCCTTTCGGCAGATCCTCGGCTGGGCGATCAGATGATGAAATCATGTCGAATTGAGCTTCCTCGGACAAGCTCCAACACCGAGCAGCGAGCAATCCAAAACCACCACTTCAGCCAATTAACCTTCCTCGGTAGGGAAAGGGAAGACTGACATGAGTGTCAATTGACGGTGGCCGACATGATGCGGTATTCAGTCTTGCGCCGGATTCCCCGGACAGTTAACAACAAGGCATTCCGGGCCTCAAATCGGACTTTCCTGTCGTTTCGCAGACCAGAGCCAACGGGTCGTGCTGTCGAAAACCTCAACGTCCGCGAGCTATCCAAAAAGTCTCAAGAGTACGAACGGAATCGGCGGATTTTTCTTTGGTCCGGGGCAGTTGCGGGGATCGTCTCATTCGGCTTCACTGTCTATAAGCTCCAACAAGAACTCCGCAAACCAGCGCGCCTCGACTCGAGCCTCCCTTCATCCAACCCGCTGTCCAGCACCGACGCCGCCGAGCGAAAGGTTGTGATCCGTGACGAAGATGGCAACGAGATAGTACCAACAGGGAACAGCACTGTCCCGACCTTCCCCCGCACGATAACCCTCCCGATCACATCGCCCGCAACGGACCCGGTGACACTCGCGAGCCCCACGGGCTCTACAGAGTATACTCTCGTTGGTCTCGGCCTTCGTACTGTTACCTTTGTAAAGCTACAGGTCTATGTGGTTGGGTATTATGTTGCTACTGCCGACATTGCCGCTCTCCAGAACGAGCTAGTCAAGAAGATCAACCCCATTGCTACAACTTTGGTGCCTGGGGAGCGTGATCAGCTGCGCGCCGCCCTGCTCGATCATTCTGAGGGTGAGAAGACCTGGGATGAACTGCTTGCCCATGGCATCCCGGCTCGGTCAGCCTTCCGTGTCGTGCCGGTCCGTGACACCGACTTCCATCACCTTCGCGACGGTTTCGTACGCGCAATTCAAGGCAAGCTACCCAGTATGTCTGGAACAGGGACCGATGATGAGGAGTTTGGCGAAGCTATGCGGCAATTCCGCTCGGCCTTCAACCGCGGCAATGTACCCAAGAAGAAGGAGCTGCTGTTAATAAGGGACGAGAAAGGCAGATTGAGCATCGAATACAGTGACGGCAAAAAGAAAGGTCGACAGCTCATTGGCACTGTTGATGACGAGAGGGTCTCTCGCGCGTTGTGGTTAAACTACCTTGCTGGGAAGAAAGTAGCGAGTGAGCCAGCACGGGAGAACATCGTCGAGGGTGTTATGGAGTTCGTAGAGAGGCCTGTTGGCACGGTTGCTGCACAGGTTCTCTGAACTCAATTCAGTGGAAAATTGATGGCAGGCTTGATATCAGCCATCGCGTTTCTCAATTTGTACAAGAGCTATAACGTAGCATGACGGCAGGTAAAACAGGAAAAAGGAGGTCCGGTCGAGACACCTCTGCGATACAGCGCAAAAACTCCGCCCCTCTATCTATCAACAAATCATACAAACGAGTACACTTAGATGGGTCCCGCTGAAGAATACTCAGCGCAAACGACTGTGCTGCGTCCCGGCCTGCCTATGGCTCATTCGGCGATAGCGCCCGCAGCTTTGAGGAGCTCCTCGATATTCTTGCCATTTTTTCCCTTGGTGACCACCCCCTCCAAGTCCGAGTTGCCGCCGATATGCACCTTCCCAATGTAGATGTTTGGCACGGTACGCTGACCATTTAGCTTGTACAGAGCGTCCTGGACGTCGGCGCCGTCGTCTTCCTGGTTCAGCTCGTAGTGTGCATACTTGGCGCCGTACCCGTCAAGGATTCGTTTGGCGTTGTTGCAGTATGGGCAGTAGGACTTGCTGAAGACGACTGCAGAAGTTGTGCGGGTTAGCCTCGACATGATGATGTGGATTGGACGAACCAATGGGCCCAGGAGGTTAAACCGACGGGTTGGTAAAAGCAACGGAGATAAGGGGTACATACCGATGCCATTGTCATCAATCATCTGCTGCACCTTCTTTTGCGCGGCTTCACTCATGGCTGGCTGTGACGAAGAAAAAAATCTGCGGAAAATGAAGGACATGAAACCCTATAGGTTATCGGCTTCTGGAGATAGGATCCAGGAGCCTGGAAAAAAGAGCGGAACCGTGGGATTTATACAATTGCCGTCACCGAACTCGCCCAGTCGGAGCGCGCGAAGGTTGGTATCGAATATCGGATAGGTGCGGGACGGCAGGTGCGAGTGCGGATTGCGGTCGATGGTGACATGCATTTGTCAACGCGGCTTCCCGCGCGAAGATGCTGGAAGCGGGGTGTGGCAGGCACACTGCCCGAAGCGACAGGCACCAGTGCACCACCGAAAAGCGCAAGTTGGTCCGGCCTCGCAGGAACACTCCAATTAATGCCAATCGGCTTACAAAACAGATTTGAATACAGATCCTCACGTATCAAAAGGCTTCTGATTTTGAGATTACCCGTCCCCGATACATCGAACGTGACAGCCTTCTCGCCGAGCTTCAGCGCTCAAAACCGAACCCCGCAGGATTGCGTCGGGATTTGAGATCCAACAATTCAGATTCCTCCGGCTTCTGCGGGGTCTTCTGCGATGCGCTTATCAATGACGCAAAGCCGGTATCCCGAGTTGTCAAATTATCTCCAGACCTTCGCCGAGTGTTACGATCAGTTTCATGGAGCCACTCGAGAGCTGTACTGAATATGGATCGCAGCCCTCAATGTAACCGAAGGCATCTCTGATCCTCCCTGGTCCCATACTGTGGCAATTCTCTGACGAGGCTTTGAGTTGGCAAAGACACTGGGCAACAACCAGGTGAAGCTATTCCCAAATGCCAATTACTCGTTCGCCCGACCATGACCTCATTTGTCTCTGTCAACGGCTCGTGATTGAACCAAATAGCAGATCAGGCTCAAGCCTTACGCCCGGCGTAGTAGATGTTAGTCAGCGGGAACAGCGGGGAAGAGCCGATCTTTCGCCTCCCCCAAATCGCGTGGTGTTTTCTCAGCCAGTCCCCAGACTCGGCGGTTGAGCGGCCCCATCGATAGTGACGATCTAGCAAAACATTTCCAAGTTTTAGATGAACGGTGGTTCATGACGGGGACATGCATCATGCGCGAACTGGCCGAGGTTGTGGTGAGGTCAAAGTGTTTGACGCCTCGTTGTCTTGGCCGGCTCACAAGTGCTCGTGGACGCGGATGCTTGCAGTTGATGCCTAAAGTGGTAGTTACGACGGCGTTAGTATCTGTGTTGCTCCTGGCGAAACGAGGCTGTCGAGCTACAGTTGCAAGCCGATGGGGAAGCTCAGAAAAGACAAATGTGACGGTTCACAGCAGCAAAATTGACAAAGTCTGGACCGTTTGGAGGTTCCAGGATGCCGGAAAAGTGGGAAGTCCCACCTTTGGCCCCTTGCGCTTGGCCAGGCGGCAAGGGTTATCGCTGATAAGGCCAGCTGAGCAACCCAACTTGTGCCTGTTGAGCGCCATTCTCCGCAGCAGAATCGAGCAATCTGCAAAACCCTTGCTGCAGCCTCGACCGTCAGCAACCGCCACCACTGCAAACCCTCTCACAAGGGATCTGTCGCCTTAGCAGCCTGACGCATCTGTTGTGGATTTTTGGCCCAAGGCGGGATCATCGTCGAATCACTCGCTCGGTTCCAATTTGGGAATCTGTGCCAGGACAACAAACAGTCCACGAAAGGCCACGATACCCTCCCTCCCCGCAGTCATTGGTTCGCCGTTGCTTCAGCTCCCGATCGATGCATTCGCAGAGCCAACGATACGATCAGGTCAAACGCCGCCCCCATTACACCAGCAACGGTCACGGGTGATATAATATAGTTCCCGAACCTTCCCCGTTCCTTCTCTCCTTCTCCTACTAGCAGGTTCGACGACCAACTGTCGTAGGACCACCCACAACCGCCAAGGTGGCTTCCGGTCAAAGAATTTTGGCATCGTACGGTGCCAATCTACCCAACGTGACCTCGCGTCTGAAGCTCCCATTCGCCGTGCAATCGTATCTGGACAACGCCTTGGGCTACCTATCTGGTGTAACCGAGTACCTCCAGTCGGCAACTGGTTACTCCACGACAACTCTTTTTTCCGCCCTTGTCGCAATTCTCGTCATCACCATCATTCCTGCACTCACCGTGCGCAACAAGCAGACCGGAAAGAAGGGAATTATGTCTCGATACAGTCTCTCGCGTGGCGGTTATTCACCCTATGACTCGACGCTCAGCCATGTCGGCATTCCTGCTGTGACCGACGAGGATTACAGCTACATCACTTCGGAAGACCTGGAAAGTTTTGATACTCCACGGGCTCAAAGCCGCCGTCACCATCATGATACAGATCACTTCTCTCATTCCACCCCGAGCTTCGACCACCGCAAACCAGCCGATGATGTCATGCTCATCAAGCACAACGGAGTCATCTACCCCGAGCGCTTTCCAGCATACTCAATCGGTGACGGAAAGCTGCAAGTCGACGACGTTCTACAGAGAGTTGAGCTAGTCTTACGGCTCACACCACGTGAGGCAAGAGGCGTTCGACTGTTCTACAAAGGCCGTCGAGTGAGAGATCCCCGTGCCCCGATTCGAGACTACGGTGTGAAGAACAACAGCGAGGTACTGGTGATGATTGGCGAGCCTATCGGCGAAAGTGGTGGCAGCGACAGCAGCGAGGAGATTGTGGTAGTAGGGCGCGATGAGCCCGAGGAAACTAATCGTCCAAAACCAGAGAAGAGCAGGAGAGGCAGACGACAAGATGAACGGTCCCCTCGATCCAGCAATTTCTCTTTAGAGGTGCCCACCGAGGACCGCGATCGAAGGAGCATCTCCAGAGTCCGAACACAGTCGCCCTCGTCCTTATCGGCTGTCTCCGGCGCCAGCGCCGCCGCTGGCGTTCCTGGCGGACCGATCGAGAAGATGAACAGTATTGCTTCTCACTTCAACACCAAGCTGCGTCCACTGTGTGAGCAGTACCTTGCCAAGCCCCCATCAGACCGGAAGAAGAACGAGGATGAGCACCGGAAAATTAGCGAGACCGTGATGCAACAGGTCCTCCTCAAGCTTGATGAAGTTGACACCAGCATTGAGGAAGGCGCAAGAGCCAGAAGAAAAGAACTGGTTCAAGAGGTCCAGGGTACTTTGAAGAAGATGGATGACACACTCAACTCGTCAAAATGAGCAACCCACACAACCACACAAGAATGCGGCTATCTTGGTCGTTGGGCATTACCATTCCAACCGAGGCATATCTGTTTCCTTCACCTTCGTAGCTTTGATCAATCTGTTAATTAGCGGTGCACTTGGGAGTCTGACTGGGAATGGTAACGGTACTCTCTCCATTCTGGGGCGAAATTGCACTTGCATTGTTCATGTTGGTTGTTTATATAGCAGAGTCAATGACGACGGCGGGACGTCGAGACGTCCCGGCTGTGTTGAGAGATCTAACGAGCTTTTAACTAATCATAAATCCTACATACTCAGACATCGTCTTGACACCAGCGGCGTGTGGTATGCGAATGACCTGTAATGTTCTCGACGTTGAAATTCGTTGCTCTGTGTTCCTGTGTGCAGAACGCGGAGAAAGCCGGATGGGTGGGGCGAACGGTCACAAATGTGGGGGCCTACACAGCCCACCAATTTCACTGTGTAGGTTTAACCCTACTCAAAAACCTGAGGCAGCAATTACGCGCTCGCCCGCTCTTACCGCCTTCATCAAATCGGGTTAGCGCCTAAATTACCAACCTCAAGGCACAGGGCCAATTTTCAGCACACACAAATTCGTCGAAGACCATCAACCACCAAGAGGGTAAGGACGCAGCCAGACTTCGCTGCCACTCGATCAGCCGGAGTACTGACTGATCCAGTATTTTCATTTTTCTTCCCTCTTCCTTTTCTTCGAAGTCAGTGGGAAAGATGTCGTCGTTCGAGTCAGTGGTATGTATTATTTCACCAATTCAGAGTTTCGATGCAATCCACCACATCGATCGCAAGATGCTGCCCACGCGCAACCCACTGGACACACGACGAGGGGAGGCAGCACCCCGGGGATATTCACAAAGATAGGGGGATTAGGAGAGATCAATGAAACTGACATTGCCTTGCGACAGGTCGTCATCGACGGCAAGGGCCACCTCCTCGGTCGCTTGGCCAGCATCGTCGCCAAGCAGCTACTCAACGGCCAGAAGATCGTTATCGTCCGCTGCGAGGCTCTCAACATCTCCGGCGAATTCTTCCGTGCGAAGCGTATGTTATCCTACCCTGTCGATGCAGCTGGCTCTACGCCGCTCCCCCGCACGAAGATACGAAGCGCTCCCAGAAGAGGAGGATACAATCGATTCACCAGTGACAAGACACAAAATGACGAGACATGAAGACTGACAATTGGGTGCAGTCAAGTACCACGCCTATCTCCGGAAGATGACCCGGTACAACCCGACTCGCGGCGGTGAGTTCGAATCCGGCAAACAACTCGCACGACCGAACAGACGGCACTGACTGTTGCTCCCAGGCCCTTTCCACTTCCGCGCCCCGTCCCGTATCTTTTACAAGGCCGTCCGTGGCATGATTCCCCACAAGACAGCCCGCGGCGCTGCCGCTCTCGAGAGACTTAAGGTCTTCGAGGGCGTCCCTCCCCCGTACGACAAAATGAAGAAGATGGTCGTGCCCCAGGCCCTCCGCGTCCTCAGACTCCAACCCGGCCGCAAGTACTGCACTGTCGGTCGGTTGAGCCACGAGGTTGGCTGGAAGTACCAGGATACTGTTGCGAGGTGCGTTGGCCTTTTTGATCCTAGCTGTGGCTATCTGTCGAGTGTGGGGTATCGGGAGAATGCTAACACGGTCACAGACTCGAGGAGCGCCGCAAGGTGAAGGCTGCTGCCTACTACGAGCGCAAGAAGCTGGCTGCGAGACAGCTATCAGAGGCGAAGAAGAGCGCGAAGGTCGACAAGAAAACGGCGCAGGCCCTCGAGGCCTACGGCTACTAGAAGACGTAGCCATGCGTACACTTTTCTGTCCTTTATGCGATTTCACTCTAGATTGGCGCGGTGGTTCAGGGCATCAATTCATTTGCGTGGGTGGTCTGGGGTAGGCAATGGCTCTCTGACATACTTGTGTGTCCCTGGCTAGGGACCTCATAAAAATAAATGAGATCATACCAATGGAGTCGAGCTTGCACGGGATGAAACGAAGGAATAAAATACCCAATACGGTCGAGCTCCTTGATGATGCTTGGCGTGTATTTTCGCAGTGGAACGCCTGGTGGCCATAATGTCTCGGGCTGAGAATACTTCGAGACTGGCGCGCCAGATACAACAGAATGAATGATGCATGACTGAAGCACAAACATCCTTCTGTTCCAACTGTGCTCTGTTGGCGTCTAATGGAACTAAACTATCCGCGTCAATCTTGCGTTGAGCCTGCCCATGCCTTAAACCTCTGCATCTTCCACCCCAACGCCCTCTTCACGGCTGATTATCACCGCTTGACCAGAGTTCGAACATGTTGCTGCAAAAGACCCATCTCCTGCATCCCAGAACTTGTTTATTGAACATCCGGATGCGAGGACGCCGTTTTAGGTCATGGGTATGTGTGTGTGTGATTTGCAATTTTGAGCTGAACGCTCAGTCTTTGCATCATAGTCCAACTCAGAGTGCGTGATTATGACAAGAGACAAGGAAATGCGTCTTCTAGGTGGGCATGCTATGTCCAACTTCGTCGTCTCACCCTTGTTTTTACCAAGTGACCGTCGTGGTTTATGTATACTGATGCAATTTTCCCAGCCTAAACGCTGAGGCGGTCAGTGTGAGCAACTCCTCATATGGGTCACCAACACTTGAGCCCTGTCTGGTAGATCACCTACTTGTGTAACTTATGTGCTAGTGTCTCTTGATAGTAAACGTGATGGAGATGTTTATTACATAAATACGGACATTGGGTCCAGCCTCTTCCGTTCTAACTGTGGTCACATGTATTCCATGTGGTAAAGTCCGCTTTGCTTGATATCAGACACAAGCTGTGGCTATCTTTCCAAGTTAACTTATTGAATTCTCTAGCTACACAAGAGTAGAGTGGTGGTCGCCGTAGCCAAAACATTTAATTTCACTCCGCTACAAGCGTACAGTCTAGCCCCTGGAAGATTGTTCGCTCTGTACTTTACGGCTTGGTTACAGCCTGTGGACCAAAATTGCTCCAACATTCTTTTCCTAGATTTGAGGGGTTGATGATAGAAACTTGAGGCCTCAATGAAGAGGTTCAAGGCATTAGCAGGTAAATTTCAGGGCCTTGAGTATTGGAATTAAGGCGTAAATATTCTTCTGCCTTAACCCCCCTATAAAATAACTTCCCAGCTATTTATATATTGTATAAATCCCTTGCTAACCTGCTGCAGATGGCGGAGTGAAAGCTGTTGGCCTGGGGAGGAACGTATAAGGAATTATCCCCGTATCCCCAAACCTTCCTTACCCACTCCTCCCCAACCATCCACGAGAACTGCATCATCGTCACCCCAACCCACCCTACGGTACAAACTGGCCATCAAGCTAAAGATGGGTGGTTCCTCTCGGATTTCTACGCTTTCAACTACCTTTTGAAAAGGCTCCGCTACCGATCAAACCTGGCTTACAGCGGCCGAGCCAGCGAAATTAGTGGAGAAATATGGCGACTTCCTCCACGTACCTCCCTTCCCCCTTCTCCCCAACCCTACCAATCAAGTGTTGACGACGACGATGATCAGATCGCGTTCACGATTTCCCATCTTACGGGCAGCGGCGGCGGCGGCGCCAAGCTGATGCCGACACCATCATCAACGAAATAACGCGCGCAATAGCACACTCACAAACGGTCATAGCCTACATCGTCTAGACGGCAATATCTACGTCATGTGTGATTCCCAGGAGTATCCTATAGCCATGGAGGATAGATATGGCCTAGAGGGATGGAGTAAGCGCTATTCCCCTATGCGGCGGGTATTGGTGGAAGGCGGCGCGCCCGTCTTCAACCGCCCTCTCGCCCATATATTGTCAGCTATCGCTGAAACATGCACGACCGACACAGGAGGAGACGGATAGGATGGTTCGAGAGTATTGCGAGTATGTTGCGAGTATCCGGAAAGTTCACCTCAGCTGTAGTCCAATAACTAGGGAGACTAATGACGCTTCCCTTGCAATGGAGACCCAGAGCATAGCTGAAGAAGGCTTCTAAATTGTAAAATAAGAATTTCGGCTCATGGTTACTCCACTTGTTAACAGCGAAGTATGTAAACGACTTTCTTACATATTATTGCTAACGGGAGTGCTAAAGGGCTGGATGTAGTTATACACATTAATGAAGCTACAGTTACTGTACCGTATTCGTCTCGCTCGGTTTATCAATGGCTAAGTACAATCTAACCCCTAAAAGATTATTAACGTGCGACTTGGTAAGTATCAAGGATGGATCTGTGCAACACATAAATAGTTGGGAAGCTGAAGTAGGTAGCGTAAACGCCTCATGCTGAACAACGTCGTTGGTTTTACCCAAGTGGGTAAGCCGAGGGGCAGCAGTGCAAATTAGTCTACTCAAGCGGGAGGCACACTAACTAGTTCAAGGTCAGCTAGGTTTAAACGACATTTACCGAGACTTTTAAACTATCTAGCTCCAAAGAGGTCACGACCATGTTCACAAGATTGTAATAAAGGATACCGGTGGTGCGTGGATGATGGTAAAGATTGTATATGATAAGATGAGGGTAGGAAACAAAGAGTTGGTGGAGGGCAACGCCCCCACAGACCCGGGAAACCTCTCTCTGCCATAGGTAGGTAGATTGGCAGGCAGGCAAGTTGTTGATGAGGTCAATTTCTCAAGTGCCAGACCAGACTGGGTGCAATGACCGGCGGTCAAAATGCCATCGAGATTTTCAACCAGTGCTGTTGTCACGTTGAGATCTCCTATTAGGTTACAAGTGCACACGCAAGTTATGCTATTTGGCTATATATGACATGGTTTATCTCGACATCTAGAGCAAAAATAGGAGTGACTTCTGATAGATGACGGCCCGGGGTCGTAATGACGTGGATATTGATGTCACCTCAGGTTGCCCATGGCAGGAGCGGTTTTGTGAGGAAAATGTCCCCAAGGGGGAAAATGGGCTGATTTGAAGCTCACAACGGCTAGAATCATTGATCTGAGCGGCTTCTTGCCGGTATGGGACAAAAAAACGGGACATCTGGCCTGTGGCGATAGCGGTGCGGACCCCAGACCATATGCGGAGAAGAAAAATGCAAAAATAAATGCGAAGTGTGAGGCTCGAACTCACGACCTTTGGATTACTCTGATGTCTAATCAGATCATTTTATGAGACCAACGCTCTACCAACTGAGCCAACCTCGCATTGGACAATTGTTGACATTCTCTACCACAATTTTCATTCATGGAGCATTGATACAAGGTCGCTTGAGATTGAAGACTGCACTCAAGAAATAGGTTGACTTTTGCTTAGACCAAAGTCTATGAGCCTCTGTCTGTGGTATTGCGGGGGGGCAGATTTCTCTATTGTCAACTGCGGTGCTGAAAATAGGGGGAACCATGGTGATTACCCCTTTTTTATTTTGTTTTGTTCACATTCGCATTTGGACTGTTGCCCATGTAACCACTCGCTCAAGATGCATCAGCGGTGTCAAAGGGAAGCCGCACCTTCCTCAGAGTCTGCTAAGCTTGTTTCTCGTCGATGCATCTCGAAATGGCCTGGGGGCCTGACGGTTTGCGCCTTCGCCGGAGGCCTTAGGAGGGGCATGGACTGAATGGGCCCAGGTTCTGTCGGCCCTTGTCTTTTATGCATCTTCATCATCGCTCTTACATCCTCAAACCTCTGGTTATTTGCTGGCCTTGCATTCGGCATCATTATCTACTCGATCGCCCCCCTATCTACCCCGCCACAATGTCTGGGCAACGTCCACCCTCTGGGAGCTGCCACTTCAATAGTCGAGCGCTGCAAAAGATCCCAGGACGAGGGCTACTGCTCAGGCTGGGGTTCCCGTCTTGTACCACAGCCTAACGAGCTGAACAAACGCCCCTCTGCCCTCTCGCCTCCTTCTAAGGGAGAAAAAACCATCGACCGTTGGTAGGACTCGCCACAGTGTTGCGCTTCCCTGTTCGTGGGTCTAGCTACGTCTTTAGCATGGAGAGCAGGCAGTCTGAGAAGATAAATCGGGAGCGCGCTAAAGCGGCTTGCGTTCTCAAGTCAGTTGGTGTTGTATTTGTCAATTTACTTGTTTCCGTGCCTGGAGCACCATGCGCGGCTTGGTTCTGACGAGGGAGGTTGAGCAGAAACAGGATGACCCAGAGAACCTTCAAAAAATAAGGGCTCTGCTCCGAGATATACTCCTGACACCCGTGGTATAGGTGTACTCCCCGGAAGCACAACTCGCCACATGCAGTGCCGAAGGGTTGGTCATATTTACATTCGCGCGCGGTGGCATCACTGGTCTTCCGGTAAACCCCGTGCCACGTTTATGTCACAGCCAGTCTCCACGGGCACTGCGATCCTCATCACCGGGCTGCCTGACGGCATGTGGTCTCCGCAATCCTCTTTTGCGCCAGGATAAGCCAGCTTACTTACCATAATGTCCTTTGGTCTTGATTGTGGCCGAGGGGGGTGTGGATATTGCCCGATAAAAAGGCAGTCAACTCCTTTCTGTGAACGGAACAATTGCCCATCACCGGCCACGACGGAAGCACATTTAGCCCTTGGGGGTAATACATTGCCTCCGGCAGAGAGTTCGTATCTCTAGTAAGCGCCATCCACACAGGAAATACGTCGGTGAAAGGACCAAAGGAGACGTGGTAAGTTTTGTTCACGAAATGCCCGCAGTCCAAGGGAATTACAGCTGAAAATCCTGACGAAACCCTGACAACAGGCCCGAGGGGGCAATGTCGCTGGGCCACGGGGCGAAGAGTCATTGTGATGAATGCACATGCGAGACCAATGGGAATAACTTCGGCAAATCGTTGAAGTGGGCACCGGTGGATGAGAATGACTCTTCAGGTTGGTGGCGGTTACTTTGCTGGACACAACATCAAAACGTCAACCCTCGACAGTATCCGCCAAAGTAGAGATGTGCGTCCTGATTGCCAGATAGAACTGATGAGCGTGCATTTAGCCTCCGTGTTCTTTGTCCTTGCTTCGCCATATTCCAGTCCGTTTTCTTGCATTGCGGGTAACAAGGACCCAGTGAAGGTGAGCCGCGGACTGGGCTGTTCATCTCGATTGTCTACCTGTCGCTCTCGATGCACATTTGACTATCCGCTCTTCCAACGCTATTATAACACATTGCACATAGAGTACATTATAGATATAAGCCCTCGGGTTCGCCCTCTTGCTTGGTCCGTAGCACTCTCTCGCGAGCGGCGCGGAAATCCGCCATTTGCACCCTCATTCTGCGCTCCCGGAGAGCCATGAGACCGGCCTCGGAGCAGATTGCCTTGATGTCAGCACCAGACAAGTCATCCTTTTGAGCAATGAACTCTTCTAAATCGACATCCTCGTTGAGCGACATCTTGCTGGTGTGGAGAGTAAAAATCTTGCGCTTTGTGTTCTGGTCGGGGTTCTCAAAGAGGATCTTGCGGTCGATACGGCCAGGACGGATTAGGGCGGGATCAAGCGTTTCGATCTTGTTCGTGGCCATAATGACCTTGACGTCACCCCGGTCATCGAAACCATCGAGCTGGTTGAGAAGCTCAAGCATGGTCCGCTGGACTTCACGCTCGCCTCCCGATGTCGAATCATAACGTTTCGTGCCAATAGCATCGATCTCGTCGATGAAGACAATTGAAGGGGCGTTTTCCGCAGCCACCTAGGCACATTAGTAAATTACGGGAAGCGAGGAAATGGAAGACGTACCTGGAAGAGCTGGCGGACGAGTCGGGGACCATCGCCGAGGTATTTCTGGATCAGCTCGCTGCCGACGATGCGCAGGAAGGTCGCCGAAGTTTGGTTTGCCACAGCCTTTGCGAGGAGAGTCTTTCCAGTACCGGGCGCGCCATACAGGATGACACCCTTGGGCGGTTTGATGCCCATCTCTTCGTAGAGTTCGGGGTGTAGTAGAGGTAACTCGACTGACTCTCGTACCTCTTGAATTTGCTGTTCCAAACCACCAATGTCCGCATATGATTCCGTGGGAGCTTTATCAAGCTTCATGACGCTGACCAACGGATCCGTATCATCCGTGAGAACGCCAACGATACTGACGCTCTTGTGGTGCAATAAAACACTGGCTCCTGGCTCAAGAAGGTCCTTGTCGACAAAGCTCATGATGCTGACGTAATACTCTGGCCCAGTCGTACTAGAGACAATAGCATGGTCGTCGTCGATCATTTCCTCGAGGGTTCCAACGCCCATGGGGCTGCCTCGCATGTCATCGACACGGCCGCGCTCATCGGCCATCCGGTCCGAAGACTCCTGTTCCGAGGCAGGGGCGTTGCTGTCCTTGGCTGCCTTTGCCTTGCGCAGGCGCTCCTGGTTCTCGACATATTCTTCCTCGAGCAGGAGATGATCGTGGATGCGTTGCATCCGCAGAAGTCGGAGCTTGCATCGGCTCGTCGGGTACACAGGAGGGAGCTTCGCGGCGGCACTGGTACCGCCAGCCTTCTTCTTCTTGCGGCCGATACGGGTTGTGGGCCTCGGCGGCGGCTCGTACTTTGGCTTGTCCTTCTGTTGAGGCAGGACGGGTCAGCAAGTTCAAAGTGACCAGGAGCGTGGTCATCGTGTGGAAGAGTCTAACCTTCTTATCTTTATCATCTCGACCCTCTTGGCCGCCTCCGCCGCCCATGCCGGATTGATTCTGGCCCTGCGCGCGTTGTCAGTCGTGAGTCGGTCCAGCTTTCAGTCGGTCCTGCTTCTGCCTGAGCTGCCCTTACCATCTTCACTATCGGTGCTCGAGAGGAGCGATAGCTTGAATACTACACTTGGCTGTGTTCCAATTGCAAGGTGTTCAGGATTGCGGTGTTGCGATATCCGAATGTGATTGCGATGAAAGTTTGGCAGCGGCGATGTTGCAGCTGCCGTGAGCTGAGCTCTCGTTCGCAACGTTCTGTAATCAGGCGCCCAAGCGACGCGACACCGACGCGCACAGACCAGTTAGGCGGAAGCTGGGTATGGGACCCACTGGACGGCTATCAGCCAATGAGGAGGGACGCCTCGCTCAGCGGTCCCAGCTTTCAACGCACAGGCCAAGACTCTCGGCACATCATCAGGCGCAGGCGGTGCCAACATTCCATTCCAAAGCCTGCGTCGGAATTGTGGAATCGGCAGGTTGCGACCAGAGAGCTGGGCATCCCTCCATCTGTTTCCGACCGTTTCCATATCTAACTTTGTCTGAGTCTGTGTCATGCCCGTTCACCTTTCTTCTTACCTATGTAGTCACTGAAGTGTAGTGTTATAGGAGCTAAGCTTTTACACAGGGAACACTGTTCGGTTCTTTGCAGCTTGGCATCCGCAAGACATCACAGTCCGACAGTCAGTTCTGGTGTACGTGGGCATCTTCTGTTTGCGCTTACGGCGACCGTGGGAGCTCTAATCCATTATGAAAACCTTGATCCGAGAGTTTTAAAGACCAATTTTTTAAAACCCAAGGCTTCCATACCGAACCTGCAAGCTTGACGCCTGCGGAGGGGATCGTTTAGGTTCAAGCCTTGCAGGCTACCCCTCGCCCCTCAAGTTTTCCCCTCTACAGCCGCCTGGCGGTCTTGCGCATTTCTTCCCACGCAGTTTGGCCACAACCCAACCTCACTTGCTTCACTCCGCTCCGTTCCTTACAGGCTACCTCCCCGACTTGAACATGTCTTCGACCCGCGAGCGTCGGATTGCTAAAGAGCTAGCCGACATCCACAATGACAAAAACAACTCTGGGGTGTCGGCGCACCCCCTCGATCCCGCCAACCTAACCCACCTAAAGGGAACCTTCCCTGGACCTCCGGATACTCCCTACGCCGGCGGAACTTTTCAGGTCGATATCGTTATCCCCGACATGTATCCCTTCAAATCACCCATCATGAAGTTTGACACCCGCATCTGGCACCCGAACGTCAGCAGCGTGACGGTTAGTTTTTGGCCCGCACTCGAGAACCCTAACAGACTGGACTCCCCGCGCCGTCGCAACTACGGGGCTGAGTGCGGGGGACACTGTACACGAACCACATACCCCTAGCTAACACTCTTCATCGTTGTGGTTTCTAGGGCGCAATCTGTCTCGATACACTTGGAACGGGATGGTCTCCCGTGGGCACGATCAAGATGGCGCTGATATCGCTCCGCATGCTGCTCGAGTCCCCGAACCCGAAGGACCCGCAAGATGCCGAGGTAGCTAAGATGCTGATGGAAGACCCGGACCAGTTTGCCGTACAAGCTCACGAGTGGGCCGTTAAGTACGCCGGTGCGCCGCGCAGAGATATGCCGAAACACAACTACCAAGTGGTGAAACCTCCCGAGAAGAAGAAGGACGATCCCAAGAGGTGCGTGGCCGATGGAGAACATCCGATCTTGCAAGAGCGTTGGACATGGTCCCAAGCACAACGCTATGCGGGTGTAGAGATGGCATGGCTGACGCGGGAAACAACACAGGTATCAGGGCTACAACAAGGAGCTCGTCGACCGGTTCGTCAACATGGGATTCGACGTGGACGCCGTGGTGGAGGCCTTCAACTTCGTGGGTATCGACCGGAATGGTGGGGAGGACTACGAACTGGAGGAAGCATACATGGGTGATATCACTGCACGGCTGCTCGGCGAGCAGTGACCTCCGTTCGGGCCATCACGGTGTGTGCACATATCTGGTGATGGAAGGTTCGTCAGGGGCATCGCGCGGAGCATGGCCCGACACAGGCGGCCAAAAGCATCGGGAATGGAGTTCATGGACGGCGGTGGACGTGGTTGCTTTAAACGGGTTTTACATCGGGCTCTCTTTTTTATCATTGACAGACGGTACTGGGTTTTGTTTTCCGATCATCGTAGATTGAGTTGACATGGTGGTAGCGTTCATTTCCTGCGAGATGCGGAGGAAACGGGGTAGTGTGGGCGACCAGCAGCGAATGAACTACCAACACGGACTCTGTATTTCGTTTTCTGTCCAGCGCAGCCAGACAGTAACTTGTCGGGACGACAGCGAAGCCCGCACGGACGGGTTCAGCCCCTGAGAAATTGTTGACGTGATACTTTGGCAATCGTTGGCCCTCTTTCATGAAAACTTAGCATTTAGATTGTCGGGACGAAAAAAAGCCCTATCTCATGGCAGATATTCGCGGAAACCATAAGGAAAGCAAGGGCTTGCAATGCACAATATGTTTTCGCCAGACCGCCAGTTCCCTCCAGTCTATAAATTTCGCAAGATGGTAATGCACAGGGGAAATACACAGGACAAGAAGACTCTAAAAACCGCCTCTTCGTCACCGCTCAGCACCACCTTGCTCTCTTTTCCTCCTCCTGGATTAGTTGGCGTAGCTCCGCCTCGCCAATTTGTCGCCCGGATCCTTGCACGCTCATACACAGACGCTTCTAGGGAACATGAAGAGTGTCAAGCTCATGTACAGGAATAACAAGCCACCGCTGACGAATTATCAAAGAAAAGGGTTCATTTAGAGCAGGTCCCGTCTGAGGAATTCGTCACGGAGTGCCTTGCCCAGGCTGGCAGGGGATCGCTCAACAATGACACCAGCAGATTCGAGGGCCTTGATCTTGGAATCGGCGCCGCCCTTGCCGCCCGAAACGATGGCTCCAGCATGACCCATACGGCGTCCGGGAGGCGCGGAGATACCGGCGATAAACGAGACAACGGGCTTGCCACCGTTGACCGTGTTGTTGGCCTTCAGGAAGTCGGCAGCGTCCTCCTCAGCGGAACCACCAATCTCGCCGATCATGATGATACCGTCGGTCTCTTCGTCCTTGAGGAAAACCTGAAGGCAGTCGATAAAGTTGGTGCCGCTGAAAGGATCGCCGCCAATGCCGACAACGAGGGACTGACCGAGACCAGCCTGAGTGGTCTGGTTAACGGCCTCGTATGTTAGGGTGCCGGACCTGCTGACGATGCCGATGCGGCCGCGCTTGTGGATAAAGCCGGGCATGATGCCAATCTTGCACTGGCCAGGGGCGATGATGCCGGGGCAGTTGGGGCCGACAAGGCGCGTCTTGGACTGCGACTTGAGGATTGACGTGATGCGGACCATGTCTGCCGTCGCCTGTTAGGGGTTGCTCCATCTCTGCTTCTCCAACTGCAATATGGACTCACCATGCTGGGGGATGCCTTCTGTGATGCATACGACAAGCGGGACCTCGGCCGCGACCGCCTCCTCGATACCGGCAGCTGCCAGCGGCGGGCTAGTTACTCTCCGTCAATATCTCAATCGTTGATAGGGCGTCTCGTAGCTTACGGGACGAAAATAGCAGTGGCATTTGCACCCGTTTCCTTCACACCTTGGGCGACGTTTGCGAAAACGGGGAGGCCGAGATGGGTCTGGCCCGCCTTCTTGGGGTTGGTTCCGCCGACAACCTTCGTCCCTGTGCGTGCAACGTGTCAGAAGTAGTGTCTGCGGAAAGTCGCCGTGAGAATTGAGCCTATACCATAGTCGATCGCCTGCTGTGCGTGGAAACTGCGCGAGATCTAATGTTAGCTGCGATGTGTTCGTTCCAACTCGTCTCCGCTGAGCCGAGCCAGGCATTCAGAGCGTGTTTGTAAAACTGAGACTTACGTTCCCTGCTTTCCAGTAAAGCCCTGGAAGAGGACCTTGGTCTCGCCGTTGATGCGCAGGTTGTCAACGGTGAGAGCATAGGGCGATGACGAAGAGCTGTATGCTCTCTGACCAAGCTTTCGCAGGAGGACGCCCGCAGGCCGGGCTTGCCTTGCGAAGGACTGCATTGTCTGGAGTGTGAAGTGCGCGCAACAAAAGAAGAGTGCAAAGGAAAGGGAGTGGAAGAAGAGCAGAGATACGTGGTGGCTTTTGACGATGTCTCGTTCGTTCGCCGTCGATATTGCGCAGTAAGTTAAAGCAACAAGCTTCCTGTCGCCAAAAACCTCGACAGCTGGAAAGCCCCGATCCGACGCGGCAGGCTCTGACGGCAATGTGATTGACCGATTCGTCCCGACCAGCTCTTGGCAGGCTCTGGCTGTGTCAGGTGACTGATGCTTTAGGTAAGCCGGTGGGGCGGATTGGATTGGAGTCTTGACTTCGAGGCCACAAAATCAGTCATCACGACGCACATCCAACGCACAACACACACTCACTAAAATGGCCACCACCACGACGGTAACGGCGACGATCCGCAACAAGGAAAATCTACCGCCCGAGAATGAGCGGTTTTTGCGTTGCTGCGCTGACATTGCCAATGCGCTCATTGAAGAACATGAAGCCGTGGCGCGAGATCCTGACCACAGGCGTGATATCAACCTGAACACGCTGCGATCCAAGTTCGCCAAGAAACACAAGATAGGAAATGTGCCTCCCTTGACGGCTATTATTGCTGCTGTCCCAGAGCACTACAAGAAATACATCCTGCCTAGGCTCATCGCCAAGCCCATCAGGACATCGTCTGGTATCGCTGTTGTCGCCGTCATGTGTAAGCCGCACAGATGTCCGCACATTGCGTATACGGGAAATATTTGCGTATATTGTCCTGGAGGTCCAGACTCAGACTTTGAATATAGCACGCAGAGTTACACTGGCTACGAACCCACCAGCATGCGTGCTATCCGGGCGAGATACGACCCCTTTGAGCAAGCAAGAGGCCGTGTTGACCAGCTCAAGGCGTTGGGCCACTCCGTCGATAAAGTGGAATTTATTGTCATGGGAGGGACTTTCCTGTCACTGCCGGAATCTTACAGAGATGAGTTCATATCACAACTTCACAATGCTTTGAGTGGCTATGCGACCACGGATGTCGACGAAGCCGTTCGAGGAGGAGAGCAGAGCAATATCAAATGCGTTGGCATCACGATCGAAACACGACCAGACTACTGTCTCCAGCCGCATCTGTCCAGCATGCTGCGGTATGGCTGTACACGTCTCGAAGTTGGTGTGCAGTCACTCTACGAGGACGTCGCTCGCGACACCAACCGCGGGCATACAGTCGCCGCTGTGGCCGAGACCTTCTGTCTTTCCAAGGATGCCGGCTTCAAGGTGGTCAGCCACATGATGCCTGACCTGCCTAATGTCGGCATGGAGCGAGACCTCGACCAGTTCCGCGAATATTTCGAAAACCCTGCATTTCGAACCGATGGCTTGAAGATCTATCCCACCCTTGTTATCCGAGGTACCGGGCTGTATGAGCTCTGGCGGACGGGGAGGTATCAGAACTACACGCCCAACGGTCTCATTGATCTTGTAGCGCGCATCCTCGCTCTGGTACCTCCCTGGACTCGTATTTACCGCGTCCAGCGTGACATTCCGATGCCGCTTGTAACGTCCGGTGTCGAGAACGGCAACCTCCGCGAGCTTGCGCTCGCACGCATGAAAGATTTTGGCACCACATGCCGAGATGTCCGCACTAGAGAGGTTGGCGTCAACGAGGTCAAAAATAAGATTCGACCCAACCAAATCGAGCTAGTGCGGCGGGATTATACGGCCAACGGCGGCTGGGAGACGTTCCTTGCGTATGAGGACCCCAAACAAGACATTTTGGTAGCGCTCTTGCGGCTGCGCAAGTGCTCGGAGAAGTATACGTTCCGCGAGGAGCTAGTCGGACAACCGACGAGTTTGGTGAGGGAACTCCACGTATACGGAATGGCAGTCCCTGTGCATGCGAGAGACCCGAGGAAGTTCCAGCATCAAGGCTTCGGAACGTTGCTCATGGAGGAAGCTGAGCGTATCGCCAGAGAAGAGCACGGGAGCGAAAAGCTCAGTGTGATTTCGGGGGTGGGTGTGAGAAGCTATTATAGGAAGCTGGGGTACTGGCTCGACGGGCCATATATGAGCAAGTGGCTCGACGGCAGGCCAGGCCCGGAGGAGTAGGACACTCTGAATAGGGCGTCCCAGAATGATAGACAGAGAAAAGAGAGAAACAACGCATTCATATGTCGGCGTTCGGGGTGCTTGGAGGACGCATATTCTAGGAAACGGGGCGTTAAGGCTGGTCTGTTGAGAGATAAAAAGTTAACATGCATTCTGTTATTCTGTCAAAACTTTGCGTCAGGTTAACTTGGGGTTAGAAGGCCCCCACTTTCCTGTGTGATGATATTGTCCTCAATCCTCCAACCTGCTCCCCTTGGGTCTCTTTTTGATCGTGAACCCCCTATTCCTTTGTCTTGCTGTATATCATATCCGTTTCTGTTGTCTTCCCAGCTTTCAACTGCTTTGTTCCAACTAACCGCCTTTCAAGGCGGCCTGCCCGAATGTTTGTTTCCGCAAGGAAGATGACACACCGTGGGTGGAGGAGTATTCAAGGGCAGGGCTGCCTCGGGAAGTGTTGCCAGCCAGGTCTAGTTGACCGCCACTCCCTCTGAGGACGAGAAGAAGCACTCCCCTCAGGGGATGGGAAGAAGCACTTCCTCTGAGGTTGAGAAAAAGTGGCCACGCACAGATTCAAACGCTATCCCCGTTCCCGTTGTCTCGGCTGTTTCCTTCTGAATTCTCAAAGCCAGCCCGCCTGCTGATGTCTGGTGTCCAGTGTCTGGTCGAACTCGGGGGTTATGAGTGGAAGGCTGGGGATAACGGAAGAAATCAGCTGGTGTAAGCCATCGGCCGTCCGTTCCCGTCGAAGCGAGGTGAGGCAGGTCGCACCTCAGGGAGGGGGGGGTTCGGGAGACTGCCCTGGGCCCCGGGCACCAGCGCGTTCGCGGGGTGTTGTCGCCGCGCTGAGTTCATCGCGGTAGGCTGCGCGCGGCGTCGGGGCCGTTGCGTTGCTGGAACCACGCGATGTTCTTCGCCTGCGGAAACATCGGACCGACAGAGGCGGCGAGTCTTAGGCACCAGAGGGTCGTCTGTAGTGATTCCCAAGGCACCCTCGTTGAAGACGAGAGAGAGTCGGGATGGCCCCGCGTAGGCGGGGGATCAGAGCCGCATTCGATGATTTTGCGGGAGGGGTAGATTCTTGGCCGGGTGACATGGGCCACTCTCGGAAGATGGCACTGAGACGGCGCGGTTTCCGACCGGAGAGGGGAGGTGTGGGAGGCGTCCGGGCACAAGTCTTCGGGCTGGGGGCGGCATGTGGCGCGTTCGGTGGCTTCAATACGTTCGATACTGGGAGATGGACGGCTACTGGTTCGACTCGGGCTTGCGTGTGAGTTGGAGACATCGCTGTCACCATGGCCCGGTTGTCCAGATTTCTGCGTTTGCCGCCGATCATGGCCGGGCAGAACGGGGAGACTACCTGGAAACTCGACTTGGGCGACGGAGGGAGGACGCGGGGGGGGGGACTTGAAAGGGTCTCTCTCCAGTCTGATGAAAGCTCAGCCATCGAAGGCAGATATGGTCGGCATAGAGGGCCGATAGGGTTGAACTGACGCATGACTGCCACGGGGACAATTGAAAGTCGAGGTCAGAGATAGAGAGGGGCGATGTACCCCCTGTGGTCAGCCCCCACGAGGTTTTTCCAGGCCGAAACCAACCACCCTCAAAGCTCGGTCGCTGCCCTTATAGGTGCCTTCATTGTTAGCCGGGCACTCGCCAAATAGCATTAATTTCCCCTTGAAGACCGCCCACAGGCACCTGGATTTTACAGTCGCTGCTGCCCGTCTTCCTGTTGAAGCCTGTGGGAGTCACCGAGGTAAGCGGCTTTGTTGAGGCTGCATCACCAGATTTTGAACCATTCGACACTCGACATTCATTTCATGTTGGCCTAGCAGGTATTTGTGATTCACAGCCATTTTCCCCCAGTCTCTCTGCTCGCTGCAGCGGGAAGCTACATGACCCATGCTGTGGCATCATCCGGGCGTGAGGCAGGAGCGACGCAGCTCCCTCTTTCCCCAGGCTCTGACCACAGCTGCTGGGCCACCATCACCGCCTGTTCATCACCCGCTGTTCATCACCCGCCGCGCCAACCTAGATAGGTAAACAGGTAGCAAACACGACGTGGCATGCATCGATTCGCAAGCGTCTTTGCTGTTAGGGACTTTTGATTCTCGTCTATGCAAATCACCTCGTCATTCTCTTTTGCTTCTTGTTTCGGCGGAGTTGAAGTCCAGAGTCCACGTCCTCTAATGCACGGTGGTCACAGCAGGGATACAGCGCAGCGGCATCTTCCATTTCTTCAGCCGTACTCCCCACCAAGCATCAATGCAGCGCTGTCATGGTCCGGGGAAGAGCCTTTGGCCGGACTCCACCAAGACCGCCGCCGAGGCAGCACCAAGCACCAAACGGCGCGTCATAACGGTCCCAATCAGGGATCTGCTTGCGAGAACGGAAGCTTGTTGCGGCGAAAGCGACTGCTCAGTGAATACTCGGTTGTACTTACATAGTGTCAACTCATCCAGTCCTGCCCGGAGAAAGCGACACGATCCAAGGTTTTCATGTCTTGCCAAGGCAGCCGCCTCACCGTCCCCCGACGGCAAGCCCGCGCGCACTATGTGAGGGGTGTGGCAGCAAATGCGGATGGGGTCTCAGCACGGGAAGCCAGTTATGAAGGCACTGGGTGGTGCGTGCAAACCCGGGAATCTCTGAGACCACACTTTATTCCACACTTTATCTGGGATGGGAGCGAGATAAAAATGCCAAAGAAGCAGATGGTTCCCTGAAGGTCTGTTAGTCAGAGACCACCACCTAGGCCAGGCGCATGTCATGCCATTTGATCGGCAACACGAGGCACGCACTTTAGCCCGTTGGTAGAGAGGCCTAGGGTTGGAAGCCGAAGCCATTCGCCCTCGCCGTCGAGACAAAGAGACATGGCAAACTTCTGGGAGTTGAATCCCCTGATTCATTCCTGAGTCTTTGCAGATTCGAGACCTTGAAATATCAGTGTCCAAGTCTCTCTCTAACAATGTCTCCGGGCATTCAGACTAAGTCCTGCACATCTGAATGATTGGATGACAATCGATCCGGATATTTGGGCACACTGGCTGCGCCTTATCCCTGCTTGACAAACTTGTCCGTTGCAACCATACCGACGATGCTCGGCTCGGGTCAACCAACCCGCCAGGCAGCTCGTCCATCCACTCACCCGCCCTAATACGTAAGGTACGCCTAAACGAATTTCGGGGAAAAAGATCTGCAGCCAAGTGCACAGCATGCTCCGGTAACTCGTTTCGTAGCCGCGTCTCGCGCCCTTTTCGAGCTAGTGTCTTGTCCTTTGTTTCCCTCCAATCCTTTTTTCTTCTTTCTGACGCATTAAATAATAGCTATGACGTGTCCGCCTCACTGTTTCAAATGTTTTAAGTGGCAGGGACGGGAAGGGGCATAAGGGAGGGGAGGTGGAAGGAGTGCGAATGGAGCGGGAATGGCGTGAATCAAATCCTGAATTTTTGGACTCAGCTCCAAGCACACGCATGTCTGGTCCTGTGGTCTTACTCCGGTTCTGCCTTCAGCCAAGAGAACGGAACGGCTCGGATCCCGGCCTCAGGCTGTGATGTGATGGTGGTCTGGGGCTTGGGTACCTACCTACTTGTGCACCTATTTGTGCAACCACAGCGCCAGTGGTCAGCGGGGTGAGAGGTCGCCGGGCCTCATGTGGCCGCCGAGACGAACGTTTTTTGAAACGGCCCAGTCGGTTAAGTTTGAAACGGAGACAGACGGACCTGTGAGGGCTCCAAGTCGTGCCGTATCGTACAAGAACCTGGAATCCATGGCTATCCACTACTAGGCGGGCAGTGCTGGCGCTCCAGTTCTGTTGCCAGCGGGGCGCACAGTCATTGATTCTTGTCGGCACAAAAGGTTGACGATGAACGGTATCTAACAAAGTTACATTTGCTTTTTTTCCATCTCGACCTCGTCAATATCCTCAAGACCTGTGAAAATAGCTAGGACCCAGCCCCGAAATTGGGTTGTCCCCCCCTTCAAGCTCACCCTTCCTCTGTCGCACACATCAGATGTTGCTGACATGCATGTCGGTAGGGTTGGCATTTTGGTCGCGGGGAAGAGACGGGTGATCTTGGTCTTGGGAAGGTAAGCGATCGATCAAAATGTCAGCAGTTTACCCTACCCAGGGGGGGACTGGAACATCTCACCCTCCAAGTGGCCATTTTGGTTCAGGCTCTGGGCCCCTTGGGCCGGGACGGGGGCCGCCAAAGACGGGACGACCCAGGCGCCAATACCGACGAAGTCATGGCTTGCAGCAGCAGCAGCAGCGGCGGCGGCGGCGGCAGGAGAAGGCCCCTGAGTGACTGGGACCGTTGGCTGTGCTGAGCCGCCGTTGTGGGTTGTGTAAGTTGTAAAATGTTTGCTATATGCAGGTTGCGGGGTGCCAGCACTGTACTTACACATTTTTTTCGGTTCGACGGTAGGCAAGGCTTGTGATACTTGGTGGCTAGGTGCTTGCTTGAGTGTTGACAATGGAAACAATCTCTGGACAAAAAACAAAGAGAGAGAGCGCGAGATGAATGGTCTTCTCTAGATACTTATGTGTCTTGTCTCACCGCATCTTTTAACTTGGACTCACAAGGAAAAAGAAACAAAAAGAAACGGAGAACGGGGAAAGCCATGTTCACCTGGTGACTGGCAATTCCCCACCCAGCTGCTGCTGGTGCTGCTGATCCGAATCAATGCTTTTCGGGTAGCCACAGATGCATCCATCAATGGCTTCCTAATCTGGAGCTTCAAGCTTCAGAGAAAGACATGCCAGGGGTGTGTTTTTTCTCTCTGAGTTGTCTAACTCGCGCCAGTGACGCGATTGGAGAAACAATTGACCGGAACTCATCCGAGCGTATGGGCATGTTACAAGCCTTGCAAGCCAAAAGCCCCTCGGGGATCACGGAATCGGAGCGCTGGCGCCAGAGCCGAAGCATGCTGATTGGCCCTAGACCCTGCAGTGTCCCAACCATCCTAAGCGTCTCTTTGTCTTCTTGTGCTCAAATGTCGTATCAGGATTCCTCGATGCAAGCTGAAGACTTTTTCCACGTGGCCCCCTTGTACTGCTCCTCCCCGACTAAGTAGTGTACGGACCGCTGCGCGCGCGCAGGAGGATACCCAATCACATGTCTGCGTGGAAAGCAGTTGAAGAATATGCACCTGGATGATCTTGGCTGAGATTGACAAATTTTTCCGGCGTCGGACTCCGAAATCTGTCGGTTGTCAAGGTTGAAACAGGTTGAGATTAATGAATGATGTGAGCTGGCATTTCCCCCTTCGTCCTTTCCCCCCTTTGGTCTTTCCTACAATCTAAGCGCCAACCGTTTTTTCCAACCTGTCTCACACACACCAGACGCCCCGCGACCATATCGGCCAGGCCAGCATAAGCAGCCACACACTTGCACACCAGTATCCATGGTTCAGTGTGAATCCTGTCCCGAACTGTCGGGTCCAAACGCCACCTCACCTATCTCGGTGAGAGCGGCACAGAATCCTACGAAATTTCCGTTGCTCCCCGGCCCCAAAGTTACTACAGTCACATGCAATGACGCGTGGTTTCTGCCGTGCCTGCCAGCCGTGTCCAATCCGGACTCTGCAGCTTTGCAGCTTGTGTAAAAGACACGTTTCGTGTCAGTCACCCCGTCCCATGACTTTCACGCCGCGCCGCATGTGTCTTTTGGTGTTTTTTTCTTCGGACTTGGGAAACTACCGCCTCGTTTCGTCGTCAGCATGTATCCCGCACGTACTAAAGCATCTGCAAAAAAGGAAAAAGATACGAAGTAAGTGGTACCCAATCTACTTAATTAGTCATGACAAGGGGGTCACCCTTGCCTGGCTTATTCTGGTCTCCACACCTGCCAATGTTGGAAACCATAAGGCTGCGAGGTCGACTTCCCCCCCTAGCCGACTCAACCAGGGCCTGGCTGCCTACCCTGCCTTGCCTTGGTACCTACTTTGGGTCGGAGGCCTCGAGTCCCATTCACATTCTTTGGATGAGACAATCGTTGGGGAATGCAATGGAAAGAAAGAGAGCTCTTTTTTTTTCAGGTCCAGCTAGCGCGGCCAGACCGATCCTCCATGTCGCAGGCGTTGACAAGGGGGGAAGTTCTATTATTGGCAGGGAGTGAACGAGCCAGCCAGCGATCAGTGGGCAACTCCGGCAGGCAAAGTGGCTCATTGCCCCTGGTAGGTACCTAAGTACCGATCTATGTGAGTGGGATGCCCAATAAGGGATGCGAAGGCTGTTATATAGGTACTTCCCTCACCTTGGTTGGGCTGACTGACACCAAACTGAAAGCGGGAATTAAAGCAAAGTAACATGGAGAGAATTCGCCTGGCAAACTGGGCAAACCCCCCCCCCCCTGCGTCATGCAGCTTGGGGCTAATTCG
>Ga0247763_1000090_pt1 | contig 42969 bp, 23 predicted proteins | sample UWRJL141409B4_FD_179926 | JGI IMG/M metagenome (GOLD analysis project Ga0247763, IMG submission 179926) | Plant litter microbial communities from Arlington Agricultural Research Station in Wisconsin, United States - UWRJ-L141-409B-4 | ecosystem: Environmental > Terrestrial > Plant litter >... | reverse complement strand
TTCGCTGGGCACTGTCCGCACTGTACTTTCATGGCGCTCTCTTCCGGTGTCCGCTCGCCCCGGCAGACGCGATCACCGTCAGTCTCGTCACTTTGCAGCACAGACTAGAACAACGGGCGAAAAAAACCCAAAGACGCGCGAAGGGATGCGCCTCTCGGAGGGCACCGCTCGGCGTGCGCGCCGAGCCGCATCGAGCGCCTGAGCAACACCCACGGCGTCAGAAGCCCGAGGCTCTCGCCGTCACGCCCGCCTGCGTCGCTCCGACGCAGCCGAGCCCGGGGTTCCGGGTAGGCCGCGGTGGGCGCGGCCGCGGCCGCCTCGCTCGCGTGCTCCGACCGTACGCCGCGCTGCGCGAGCCGCGCTCCCCGTGGACGCGCTGCGCGAGCGGAAGCGAGCTCGTACGGTCTCAACGAATTTTGGCCGCGATCCAGCGGCAATCTAGCTAAAGTCGATGCTCGCGTGCCCTGGTTCAAACATGACGGTCCGATTGGCCGGCTATCGCCTGCCGTCACCTGGTTCGAAGATCGCTACTGTCGGGCAGACCTGCGGTGGCTCGGCATCTTCCGCATTTTCTTCGGACTGCTGCTCACCGCCGATCTGCTGCGGCGTTGGGCCGTCGCCACCGACTTCTATACGAACGATGGGGTGCTGCCGAACCACTTCTCGTTGTTTCGGCCTCTGGGAAGGGACGTGTTCTCCATCTATCACGCCTTCTCGACGCTGCCGGAGGTCTCGTTCGCGTTTGCTCTGACGCTGATGGTGTTCCTTGCGTTCACGGTCGGCTATCGGACGCGGCTCTTCCATCTGCTGTCGCTGCTCTGCATCACCAGCCTCAACGCGCGCAATCTGCTGGTCGAGAACGGCGGCACGGTGGTGATGAATCTGCTGTGCTTCTGGACGGCGTTCATGCCGCTCGGGCGGCGTATCTCCGTCGATGCGCTGCTGCGCTCGCTGCGGGAAGAGCGCGAGCACGGCACGGCGGATCTGAACCGGCGAGCGAGCCCCGACCGGATCTCCGACGCCTCGGCGCACTCGTTCTACTCGCTGGTCGTGCTCGCGATGATGCTGCAGTGGAGCGTCATCTACTTCTTCAACGTCGTGCACAAATCCGGCTCGGGCTGGCGCGATGGCTCTGCCATCCACTGGTTTCTCTACCAAGACCGCATCGTTACCTGGTTCGGCATCTTCGCTCGTGAGCACGCTCCCTATTGGCTGCTGCAAGGGTTTACGTATGCGACATTGGTCGTGGAGGGGATGCTCGCGGGCATTCTGCTGGTGCCATTCCAGCAGGTAGGTTTGCGTCGGTTGGCGCTCGTGCTGGCCGTTGCGCTGCACGGGGGGATCGCCGCCACATCGCGCCTCGGCCCGTTCTCGTACGCCATGACGGTGTTCTTCGTTTGGCGCCTCTCGGCGGAGGACTGGACTTGGCTCGCGCGCCGCTTCGTCGCTCGGGCGCCGACCCTGCGGGTCATCTACGATGCCGATTGCGGTATCTGTTTTCAGATCTGTCGGGTGCTCAAGCGCCTCGATCTGTCGCAACGCCTCACCTTCATCGGCAACGACCAGCGGGATCAGATTCCCGGCGAGCTCAGCGACGAGCTCTTGAATCAGACGGTGGTGGTGATCGACGCGCAGGGGCGCCAGCACCTGCGCGAACGTGCCGTGAGCGCGGTCGTCGGGGCGCTGCCGCTGTATGGCCTGGGATTGGGCCTCTGGTTGCGCGTTCCCGGAATCGCAGGGCTCGGGCGCGCCGCCTACGACTGGGGCGCAGCGCGCCGGCACGAGATATCCGCCCACTTGGGGCTAGGCGCTTGCGGTGTCCCGGGCCTCGCGGCACCGGGCATCGCCGACGCGGGTCGCCCCGGCCCAGACTCGGTCGTCGAGCGGCTCTCGAAGGCCGCGCCTCGGCGGGCCAGCGTGGCCATTCGGGAGGCGCTCGTGCTCCTCGCGATGGTGATGACAACCAACCAGCTATTGCTCGACAACGACTGGGCACGGCGCCATTTGCCGCACCCAAAGCAGCCAGAGCTGCTGCGGATCGTCGTCGATCGCCTGCGCCTGTATCAGGGCTGGCGCATGTTCGCACCGGAGCCTCCCTACGAAGACGGCCGTATGGTGGTCGACGGCCGCACACAGGACGGTCGAAAAATCGACCCATTCACCGGCGCAGAGCCAGAGTTCGATCCCGAGACGCCGGTGGGCTGGGGACATTCGCAGCTCTGGTGCGACTACCACCTCAAGATGTACTTCGCCCGCTACGCAGCGAACCGCCAGCACCTCGAAGACTACCTGCAGAGCTGGCACCAGCGCACGGGCCGTCCTCAGGATCGGCTGGTCGCGTTCGACGTGTGGTGGGTCAACGACAAGTCGCCTGGCCCGGGCGAGGCGCACGGTAAGCCACAGAAGCCCGTGCTGCTCGCCTCCCACGGCAAGGTCTCCGACTCCGGCGCCAAGCCATGGCTCGAGATCGCTGGCGGTGGCACCTCGGCCATACCGTGACATCGGCGCCCCCGCGTCGCCAAACGTCGACCTCGGCATTGTGACTCGAGAGTGCTGGGATTAGGCTGCGGGTCGTCGTGATCTCCGCTGATGTGCTGGCCCTCGCCGCGTACGAGACGGTGAAAATCTGTGTGCCGACCATCGTCGACGGTTGGCTCGGCCGGGTCGACGCTCGCGTCTGCGATCAGCGGCTCGATCGCTGGTCGCGGGGGCTGCTGCGGGTGGCCAAGGTCAACGTGCTGACGGTCGGGCGTGAGCACATCACCGACGGCGAGAGCTACGTGGTGATGAGTAATCACCAATCGCACTTCGACATCCCCGTCATCTTCCAGGCTCTGGGCATCCCCATGCGAATGGTGGCCAAGCGTGAGCTGTTCCGCATCCCGGTGATGGGGCCAGCCATGCGGTACTCGGGCTTCATCGAGGTCGACCGAGCGCGCCGAGCGCGGGCCGTTCGCAGCCTCGCCGCCGCGCGCGACCGGCTCGCTCAGGATCGCACCAGCGTCTGGATTGCTCCGGAGGGCACGCGCAGCACCACGGGCGAGCTTGGCAAGTTCAAGCGCGGCGGCTTTCACCTCGCGGTCGACGCGGGGCTGCGCATCCTGCCCGTCGTGGTCGATGGCAGCTTGCGCATCCATCGCGCCGGCGAGCGCCAGGTGCACAAGCATCAGACGGTGTCAGTGACGATCCGACCCCCGATCGACGCTCCATCCTTCGGGCGCGACGGGACCGAGGATTTGATCCAGCTCGTGCGCAGCTCGATCCTAGAGGCCCTGCCGCGCGCTCGAGCGATTCCTGCCAATGCGGCAGAGTAGGAACTCCCGGATAGGAGCGAGCGAACCTGGGGGGCGCTTGGTGGCGTCGCCCACCGCGAGCGTCGGAAGCTCTTCGTGAGACGGCAGCCCGAGGTCGAACCCCGGGCTGACACCACTGCGAGGTTTGTTCAGCGCAGCACGCCCGCGAGCTTGGGCGTGAGCAATTCGGAGCGGCCCATCAGGTAGCGGTCCACCTCGCGCGCCGCTCGCCGGCCATCGGCGATCGCCCACACCACCAGCGACTGCCCGCGCTGAGCGTCGCCCGCGGCGAACACTCCCGGTACGCCCGTCATCATGTTGCGGTTCACCTTGACGTTTCCGCGCTCGTTCAGCTCGAGGCCCAGCTGCGCGATCACGCCGCCTGGCTCCGGGTGAACGAACCCCATGGCGAGCAGCACGAGGTCGGCATCCATGTCGAACTCTGTCCCGGGGACGGGCTCCATGCGCCCGTCCTTCGCCTCGAGCCGCACACAGCGCAGCCCCGTCACGCGGCCCGCATCGCCGCGGAACCCGACCGTCGCCACGGCGAACGCGCGCTCAACGCCCTCTTCGTGCGAGCTCGACGTGCGATACATCAGCGGCCAGAGCGGCCAGGGCGTGTAGGGTGCGGGCTCATCTGGTGGCCGCGGCATCAGCTCCAGGTTGCCGACGCTGAGCGCGCCCTGGCGATTGGAGGTGCCGATGCAGTCGCTGCCCGTGTCGCCACCGCCGATCACGATCACGCGCTTGCCGGTGGCCAGGATGTCTGCCGCAGGGTCGAGCGAGTCACCCGCGTCGCGACGATTCTGCTGCGTCAGAAAGTCCATCGCGAAATGGATGCCCGACAGCTCGCGCCCTGGCACGTCGAGGTCGCGCGGAACACGCGAACCAATACACAGACAGATCGCGTCGAACTGATCCTGCAACTGCTGGCCCGTGATGGCGGTACCAACGTCGACTCCGGTGCGGAAGGTGACCCCCTCCTCCCGCATTTGCTGGAGCCGCCGCTCGATGATCGATAGCTCGAGCTTGAAATCGGGGATGCCGTAGGTCAGCAAGCCGCCGAGGCGATCGTCCCGCTCGAACACGACGACCTCGTGTCCCGCGCGGTTGAGTTGCTGGGCGGCTGCCATGCCTGCCGGGCCCGACCCGATCACCGCCACTCGCTTGCCGGTGCGCACTCGAGGCTTCTCGGGAGGCAGCCAACCCTTCTCGAACGCCGTGTCGGTGATCGACTTCTCGATCAGCTTGATGGCGACGGCGTCGTCGTTGATGTTGAGCACGCAGGCGGCCTCGCAGGGGGCCGGGCAGATGCGCCCCGTGATCTCCGGGAAGTTGTTCGTCTCGTGCAGCGAGGCCGCCGCCGCCTGCCAATCGCCGCGGTAGACGTGGTCGTTCCAGTCGGGGATCAGGTTACCGAGCGGGCAGCCCGTATTGCAGAACGGGATACCGCAGTCCATGCAGCGCGCGCCCTGCTGCGAGAGCCGCGCGGGGTCGACGGGAAGCTCGAACTCCGCGTAGTTCGCGAGGCGCTTCTTGACGGGAAGCTTGGCTGGTTCCTCCCGCCCGAATTCCATGAAGCCGGTGATTTTTCCCACGGTTGCTCTGCCTTCGATGCCTTGCTGGATTCATGTCTCTGCCGTGGGCGCGCGCTTCCGCGCGCCATTCGGCGACATCTCTACTCGAAACGGTTGATTCGAACCCCGGTGATTGGGGCCCGGTGCGCGGTGCCCGGCACGCCGACTTCAGCCTGCCGCCTGGCGTGGCTCTCGCTCGCTGCGCACGGCGGGCTTGCGCTCCTGCGCCGCCTCCGCGCGCTCGCGGAGGACACGCCGCCACTCGTTGGGGAACACCTTGATAAACTGGCCCACGCTGTCGTTCCAGTTGGCGAGCAGGCGTTGGCCCTTCTTGCTACCGGTGCGCTGCACGTGCTCCTCGATGAGCGCGCGTAGCGTGGTCGCCTCCTCGGCGTCCGTGACCTGCTCGAGCGTCACCATCTCCAGGTTGCAGTTGTCTGCGAACTGCTCCTTCTCGTCGAAGACGTAGGCCAGGCCGCCGCTCATACCCGCGCCGAAGTTACGTCCCGTGTGCCCCAGGATCACCACGAGACCGCCCGTCATGTACTCGCAGCCGTGGTCGCCCACGCCCTCGACGACGGTGGTCGCGCCGCTGTTGCGAACGGCGAAGCGCTCGCCCGCGACGCCGTTGAAGAACGCGCGACCGCCGGTGGCACCGTACAGCACGGTGTTGCCGACCAGGACGTTCTCGTCCGCGGCGTAGGTGGACCCTGCCGGCGGGTGAATCGAGAGTACGCCCCCCGACATGGCCTTCCCGACGTAGTCGTTGGCGTCGCCCGAGAGCTCGAAGTCCATGCCGTTGACCATGAAACAACCGAAGCTCTGGCCGGCGGTGCCGTCGAAGCGCAGCTTGATGGTGCTCTCGGGCAAGCCGAGCGGACCGTGGCGGCGAGTGACCTCACCGGCGAGCATGGTGCCGACCGTGCGATGGATGTTGCGCACGGACAGCTGCAGCTTGACCGGCTCGCGGCGCTCGAGCGCCGGACGGCAGAGCTCGAGCAGTTGCTGATCGAAGGCCGAGGCGATGCCGTGATCCTGCTCCTGCGTCTTGAACACGGCGACGCCCGGGGCGCGCTCGGCGGTGTAGAGCACCTTCGAGAAATCGAGCCGCGACGTCTTCCAGTGATCCGAGACGTTGCGAGTCTTCAGTCGATCGACGCGCCCGACCATCTCGGTGACCGTGCGGAAGCCGAGCTTGGCCATCAGCACGCGCGCCTCCTCGGCGACGTAGAACATGAACCGGATCACGTGCTCCGGCTTGCCTTCGAACTTCTTTCGCAGTTCTGGGTTCTGCGTTGCGATGCCCACCGGACAGGTGTTGAGGTGGCACTTGCGCATCAGGATGCAGCCCGACGCCACCAGGGGCGCCGTCGCGAAGCCGAACTCTTCCGCGCCGAGCAACGCGGCGATGACCACGTCGCGCCCGGTGCGCATCTGCCCGTCCGCCTGGAGCGCGACGCGGCCGCGAAGGTCGTTCTTCACCAGCACCTGGTGCGTCTCTGCGATGCCGAGCTCCCACGGTACACCCGCGTGCTTGATCGACGTTTGCGGAGCCGCGCCGGTGCCGCCGTCGTGGCCCGAGATCAGGATCACGTCGGCGTGCGCCTTGGCGACGCCTGCCGCGACGGTACCGACTCCAGCCTCTGCCACCAGCTTGACGCTGATGCGCGCGCGGGGGTTGACCATCTTCAGGTCAAAGATCAGCTGCGCCAGGTCTTCGATCGAGTAGATGTCGTGGTGCGGGGGAGGGGAGATCAGCGTCACGCCCGGGGTCGAGTAGCGGGTCTTCGCGATGATGGCGTCGACCTTGTGCCCCGGCAGCTGGCCGCCTTCGCCGGGCTTCGCGCCCTGGGCCACCTTGATCTGCAGCTCGTCGGCGTTCACCGCGTAGTAAGTGGTCGCGCCGAAGCGGCCGGAGGCGATCTGCTTGATGGCGCTGCGACGCTCGTCCTTGAAGCGCTCCGGCTTCTCGCCACCTTCACCCGTGTTGCTGCGCCCGCCGATGCGATTCATGGCGATGGCGAGCGTCTCGTGCGCCTCGCCGCTGATGGATCCGAAGCTCATGGCGCCAGTGGCGAAGCGCTTGACGATGTCGGCGGCAGACTCGACCTCGGAGAGGTCGATCGGCTGCGCCGAGTAGTCGAGCTGCCACAGGTTGCGAAGGGTGATGGCCCCATCGGCCTGGCTGTTGATGAGCTCGGAGTACTCCTGATAGCTCTTCACGTCGTCCAGGCGCACCGCGCGCTGCAGCGCACCGACCGCGCGCGGGCTCCACAGGTGTCGTTCGCCCTGCGCCCGGTAGTGGTAGTTGCCACCGATCGAGAGGCGCCGCGGGCCGCGACGGGGCAACGCCTGCGCGTGGCGGCGCCGGCACTCCTCGGCGATCACCTCGAGGTCGATGCCCTCGATGCGCGAAGTGGTGTCCGTGAAGTAGCGCTCGACGAGCTCCGACGAGAGCCCGATCGCCTCGAAGATCTGCGCGCCGCGATAGCTCTGCAGCGTGCTGATGCCCATCTTGCTCATCACCTTGAGCAGGCCCTTGTTCAGCGCCTTGATAAAGTGCTTCTGGGCCGTGTGGACGTCGCTGACCCCCGGGATCTCGCCGCGCTCGACGGCCTCGGCGATGCTGTCCAGCGCCACATAAGGGTTCACGGCGCCTGCGCCGTAGCCGGTGAGGAGGCTGAGGTGGTGCACCTCGCGCGCCTCGCCCGTCTCGACGATGATGCCCAGGCGGACCCGCGTGCCGTTGCGCACCAAGTGGTGGTGCACGGCACCGACCGCGAGCAGAGCCGGCACGGGCGTGAGCTCGTTGTTCGCGCCGCGGTCGCTCAGGATGATGAAGCTGTGGTCTTCCTGGACCGCGACCGACGCCTGACGACAGAGCTCGTCGAGCGCCGCCTTCAAGCCTGCTGCGCCCTGTGCGACCGGGAACAGCATCTTCAGGGTGCTCGGGTGGCGCTGGAAGCCGATGTGGCCGTGGCGCAGCTGGGCGAGCTCTTCGTTCGTGAGGACCGGGTGGGGCAGCTCGAGCATCTGCGCCTGGTCCGGCAGCTCATCGAGCAGGTTGCCTTCCTGCCCGATGTACGTCTTGAGGCTCATCACCAGGCCCTCGCGGATCGGATCGACCGCGGGGTTGGTGACCTGCGCGAAGTGCTGCTTGAAGTAATTGTAGAGCAGCTGGGGTTCGTCACTCAGCACCGCCAGCGGCGTGTCCGTGCCCATCGAGCCGTCCGCCTCTTGGCCCTTCTCGGCCATGGGCGCGAGCAGCATGCGAAGATCTTCGAGCGTGTAACCGAACAGGCTCTGCAGGCTGAGCAGCGGCATGGACTCGGCAGGCGGCTTCGCGTCGACGTCGTCTAGATCGGCAAAGCTGATTTTATTTTCGCGCAGCCAGCGCCCGTAGGGCTTCGCTTGGGACAGCTCGAGCTTGAGCTCTTCGTCCTCGACCACGCGGCCCTGCTCGAGATCGACCAGGAACATGCGCCCGGGCTCGAGCCGACCGCGTCGCTCGATCTGGTCGGCGGAAACTTCGATCACGCCCGTCTCCGAGCCCATCACCACCAGGCCGTCCTTGGTGATCAGCCAGCGCGCAGGCCTGAGGCCATTGCGATCCAGCACGGCCCCGATCTGGCGGCCGTCGGTGAAGGCCAGCGCTGCAGGGCCGTCCCACGGCTCCATCAAGCACGAGTGGTACTCGTAGAAGTCTTTCTTGTACTGCGGCATGAGCTCGTCGTTCTGCCAGGCCTCCGGCACGAGCATCATCATGACGTGGGGTAGGCTGCGCCCCGCCTGGAGCAGGAGCTCCGCCGCATTGTCCAGGCTGCCCGAGTCGCTGTTGTCCGGGCTCAGCACGGGCAGGATATGATCGATGTCTTCCCCGAAGACGTCCTCGTTGTCGAAGATCTGCTCTCGCGCGCGCATCCAGGCGCGATTGCCTCGGATCGTGTTGATCTCGCCGTTGTGGGCGAGCAGACGGAACGGCTGCGCGAGCTCCCACGTGGGGAAGGTGTTGGTGCTGAAGCGCTGATGCACCAAGGCGAGCGCGCTCACCATCGTCGGGTCGTTCAGGTCGGCATAGAAGGCCCCGAGTTGCTCTGCGAGCAGCAGACCCTTGTAGATGATCGTGCGAGACGAGAGGCTCGGGATGTAGAACGAGCCGCGTTCACCGAGGTCGCTGTCGCGCACCGTCTTCTCCGCCCACTTGCGGATGACGTACAGCTGGCGCTCGAACGCGAGATCGTCCGGTGCGGTGGAGCCGACGAACACCTGCCGCATCACCGGCATGCTCTGACGCGCGAGCGGCCCGCAAGCGCTCGGGTCGACGGGCACGTCGCGCCAGCCGATCAGGCGCTGACCAGTCGCGAGGATCTTGTCTTCGACGATCTGCTGGCAGCGCCGACGTTGCTCGGCGTTTTGCGGCAGGAACACGAAGCCTGCACCGTATTGGCCCGGCTGGGGGAGCTTCAGGTCGAGCGCCTCGCACTCTTTCTTGAAGAAGGCATGCGGCAGTTGCATCAAGAGCCCCGCGCCGTCACCCGTGAGTGGATCGCAGCCGCTGGCGCCTCGGTGCACGAGGTTCAAGAGCAGCTGAATGCCATGTCGAACGATGGCGTGCGACGGGCGACCGTTCAGCGCAGCGACGAAGCCGACGCCACAGGCATCGTGTTCGTAGCGCGGGTCATACAGGCCCGAGGCTGGCGGCAAACTCATGCTGATTCCTTCTCTGGTGGGCGAGCGAGGGGTTTGCGTCGTGGTGTCGACGCGGTTCCCCAATTGAAATGCGATCAGATCGGCGACGGTCTTGGCGTGCCCAGCCGAGCTCGGTCGACCCAATCCCGCGGGTGGGATGCCCAATCTACCGAGGGAGCATGTCCCGAGGAGGATTGGGTGGGGCAACCAAGCGACGTCGTCCCAGGCGAAAACCAACGCCGGTCGACTGGTCCACGGTGCCGGCATTCTGTACGGTGTGGCCCTACACCGCAAGGGCCACCTGCTTGGGCCAACAGGCTTTAATCGATCGCCGCCGCTTTCATGACACCGGGGTTTCCGGTGTGTTCGCCAAGGACGAAATCGCGTCCAGTCACCATGGATTCCCAACCAATTTGGTCAGCCGGACTGGGGCACGATGGGCGAGCAGACACCGTCAGCGGCGCTCGAGTCGCTAGGCTCGCGCGGGCTCGATCTGGCGGCCCCGCGCGAGTGGACGTTCACTGGACGGCGAACTCGCCAGCGATCGAGCGCGAGTTGCCGTCGAAGGGCGCCACTCGGATCTCCTGAAAGGCCTGCATGACGCACAGCCCGACGGGAGTTCCCACGAAATCTTGATTGAGATGCGTGACCCGCCCGACGCGCCCCCACGGCTCGATGGCGACCTTCACTCGACCGATGCCGCGAGTGGTCCCCTGGTGAGCGCAGTCGCTCGCCTTCGAAGCTGCCGCCTGGAACTGCTGTGTGGCGAGCGTCTCGTCAAACGGGCGGGGCTCACGAGGCACGACTGGGGCCGGCTCGGCTTGTGAAGTCGCCGCTTGTGCAGCCGCCGCTCGTGAAGCCGCCGGAGGCTGCGCGGGAACTGGCGGCGCCACTGGCTTCGGCACGGGCGCCCCGGCAGGTCGGGCCGGAGGGGCTACGGTCGGCGCGCTCGCGACGGGCGGCTTCGCAGCGGGAGCCGCCGCGTTGGTCGCTTCGCCGGCAGGCGCAGCAGAAGCCGGGGCGGAGGCGACCACGGGCGTGGCTCCGACGGGGCCGCCCACCGTTTCATTGGCGGACGCCTCGACGTTCAACGGAGCGATGGAAGCGGTGCCAGTACTCGGTGCCGTGAAATTGCTCGGCGCCGTGACGTTGTTCTGTGCAGCGCTCGAGCCAGCAGCAGTCGTGCTGGGCGCGGCGGTCGCGCCCGTCGCGACACTGGCTCGAGAGCGCGGCTCGCGCACCGTCGAAGGCATTGCGCCCTCCGCACTCAGAGGAGAGGGCTGCGCGGCAGCCGTCTTGCGATCGGGTGCGAGGGACTTTTCGATCTGCTTGGGCTCGTGCACGGCATCGACGCGGTGAGCCGCGGTGACCGAGGGGCTCTCCCCGCTGGTCGCCACCTGCTTCACGAGCAGGATGGCTCCCCCGAGCACGACCGCGGCAAGCGCGATGAAGCGACGGCCTCGCGGTCTCGATGGGCTGCCCAGCAAGGCCCCGGGAGGAACCGACAGCGAGCTCGGCTTCTGTGCAGGCGTCTCGTCGCTGCTGCTCGGACGGCGCGCGCCGCCGGGTGCCAGGGAGGTACGCGAGTCACGAGTGCGCGCCGGACCGTCTGATGGCGAACCGAGCGACCCCGCCTGCGGCGGGATGGAGTTGCGTGCCGTGACCTCGGCGGGCGACTCCAGGCCCGTCTGCGTCACCGTCCGCGACGCCACGGGGGTCGGCGAAGCGTTCGGGCGAGAGGGCGTCTTGCTGCGGCCACGCCGCCCACGCGGCGCCGCGCCCGGAGTCGAGCGACGGCTCGGCGGCGCGCTTCCGCGGCCTTCTGCGGGAGGCGCGACGCTCGTACGCTCCGCTGCGGTCGGCTCATCGGGCGCTGGCGGGACGGAGCTGTTTGAGTTCCTGACCCGAGTAGCAGCGGTCTGGGCCGCAATAGTCTGAGCTGCAACAGAGCTCTGACTCATCGCGCCAGAGCCCTCGGCACCGGTGCTCGCTGCGCTCGAAGCGGTGGCGTCTTGCGCCGCAGTAGGCGGCTCGGAGCCCGAACGCGCGCCGACCGTGTAGCTCGCCGGCGGAGTGCGCGACCGCTCGGATTGACGCGGCGGGGGCTCGGAGCTCGACTGCGCGAAGTCGGCCGCCGGCTGCTCGCTGCTGCTCTTCTCGCCCGAATCGCCGCTGCCGACGAGACGCTCCGCGAGCTCCGAGATGTCACGCAGCCGTCGCCAATCGGGCATCCCCTTGCGCCATACGAGCGTGTCCGCGTCGACGCGCCCTGCGTCGAACGCGCGCACCAGCTGGCGCATGTCCATCGCGATCGGCTCCCAGCTCGTGATGTCCACGAACCAGCGAACCGGACGCTGTATGGAACCCGTGGTCTGCGACCCCGCAGCGAGGCTCTTGGCTGCCCGCTCTTCGTCTTGAACGACGACTCGCGCTCCGCACTTGCAACGCGCGCGAATCTTCCGTCCCTTTACCGTAGCATCGGGGACGTCATATCGCCTGAGGCATCGTTCGCACGTGACACGCATACGATAATGACGGAACTAGCATCAATCCGTTGCTCGGACATGTCAAATTAGTGACTTTCCGCTGGGAAGCAACGCAATCCCGCACGGCGGTTCGAGCTAAAACGGAACTGAATGTTTCGGCTCCTGGTCGCCTTCTGTTCCATGAGCTTGCTCCCTGAGACAGCCGCTCGCCAGCGCGTCGGGCTCATTCGAACGGCGTCGAGCGAACAGTCCGCCGGGCGACGTCATCGGGTCCTATCGACCCAACCGCTCGAATGACCCCGGTGTTCCATGGCTCTGTGGCAGCTCAGAATTCGACCGTGGGTGCAGTGAGTACCAAAACGAGCCCCGTAACGCCCGCGGCCGTCGCGCCGCCCCAGAAGACGTTGGTGGCCAAGCGCAGGTTCGCCGCCTCGCTCCGCGCACTGGAATCGGTGTTGTCCGATTCCGCGAATCGGTCACGCGCCGCAAGCGCGCGCAAGCCAAGTACTACAGCCGCTCCACCCAGTGCAACACCAGCGCCGACGCTGACCCAGCCCCAGGTCTTCTGCGAGATTCCGGTGTCGGCCGGCGGGGGCGGCAGCGGCACGGGTTTGAGCAACTCGGGCGGTGCGGCCGGGGGAGGTGCCGCCGGTTCGGCGTAGTCCAGCTTTACCTCATGGTCGCGCCCGGCGAGGACCTCGAGCGGGCTCGCCGAGGTCTCTCCCCGGTATTCGACCTGGAGTTCGTAAGCCCCGGGCAACAGGTAGAACGTCGTGGGCACGGGTGCTCGCTGGACGTGGTCTACCGTGACGAACGCGCCGAGCGGCCGCTGCACCAGGATCTTCCCGAGCTCGAGCTTCAGGCTCGCGAGACGCTCCTCCGCGACCTTGCGTTCCTCTTGGTCGAGCGTCGCCGTCGCGAGCGCCGCCTCGTAGCCCGTGGCCGCCCGCGCGCCTTCGTTGGCCTCGTCCCAGGCGGCTGCGGCGTTGAACCGCGTGCTCGGGTGGGGCGCCAGTCGATCGGCAGCCTCGAACAGGCTGGCCGCCGCAGAATACCGGCGGTCGCGATAGGCCTCCTTCGCTTCGCGAAAGCGTTGCCTCGCCAGCTGCGTCGAGTTCGTGGGTTGGTTGTCGACGGCCGCGGCGGGAACGCTCGTCACGGCCAGAGCGAGCGCCCAGGCGAATGCAGCGAGGCGGCGCATCAGCGATCGTACGGATCAGCGGCCAGATTCAGGGGCTCGGACTCGCCGCGCCCCGCGGCTTCCGCCCTGGCGCGCTGCAGCCGCTCTGACGGCTGCGGCAACGGCAGATAACGGTGCGGCGTGGAGCCGCCGTGCCTCGTGCTGCGAGGTGTTTGCGAGCGACCACCGGTTTTTGATTTCGACTTGTGCTGACCGGCCTTCTGCCGCCCGCTGGCTTTGCGCTGACCGCGGCTGCCTTCGGCATCGTCCGTCGACTCGTCCTCGTCGCCCGAGCTGTCGTTGCTCGCGCGCCGGGCGGGCTCCTTGATGATGACCGGCTCCGTGTTCACGACCGGCGTGAGGGCCAGAGGCGGCGGCGCCGGTGCCTCGCCGCTACGCGGGACCGCATCGTGCTCCGGGATATTGCGCTCGGGCCGCACGCCGAGCCCGGGCGGAGCCTCGACCTCCTGACGCGCGAAACCGGGTCGCGTCGCCGCCGTCTCCCCGGTCGTTGCCTCGGGGGAGCCCATCGTCATGCTCATCACTGCCAGCGCCGCCGCAGAGATGCTCGCCAGGGCGGCGATTCCGACCGAACGTCGATCGAGGCGCCAGGCGCGGGGCGCGCTGACGCGCTCGGCCGCGGGCACTGCTGCGGAGATGGCCGTCTTCGTGCCGTCTTCGGGCGCACGCGGAGCGTCGCCGCGCGCGGGCGCCGTCGAAGGCGAGGGGGCCCCACCGCCGACGCTCGTCAGGCCTGGAGTGGAAGGTGTGGTGGTGCGGCCCCGCGAGGTGAGCGCACGACGCTCGGCGAGCTTGTGACCCACCGTCTGGCGGACGAAAGCACCCAGCTCGGGCGTCGACGCCATACCACCGCACTCGTCCCACGCGGACTCGAGCAGACAGCGGAACGCCTCCGCGCTCGGGCAGCGATTGTTGACGTCGCTCGTGAGCGCGTACGCCACCGCCTCGTCGAGCGCGGGCGGCACGCCCTGCATCACGCTGGCAAGGCGCGGCGGCTCTTCCGTGACCACGCTCAGCAGCGTCGCCACGTCGTCTTCGTGATCGTAGAGCTTGCGCCCGGTGATCAGCTCCCAGACGACGACACCGGCTGCCCACACGTCGCAGCGGCGATCCACCTTGTGGCCGCGCGCTTGCTCCGGCGACATGTACGCGACCTTGCCTTTGACCAGGCCCGTCTTGGTGCGCACCGTGCGGCTCGCGGCCTTCGCGACGCCGAAGTCGGCGAGCCTCGCGACACCCTCGATGCCCACCAGGATGTTCTGGGGGGAGAAATCGCGATGGACCAGGCCGACGAAGTTGCCTTGCCCGTCGCGCAGCTCGTGCGCTGCGTGCAAACCAGCGAGCGCGTCGTTCATGATGCGCGCGATGAGCCGCGGGGGCAGGCGGTGGTTTTGATCGCGCAGTAGGCGAACGAGCCCCGAGAGCGCCTCGCCCTCGACGTAATCCATCACCAGGAAAACGCCGCAAGCATCGGAGTCGACCTCGGTCACCGGCACCACGTTCGGGTGCCGGATGCGTGCTGCGAGGCGCGCTTCTTCGAGCAGATGCAGCCGTGACTCTTCGTCAGCCCGCAGGTGCGCGTGCACCAGCTTCAGCGCTACCTCGCGCTCGAAACCCGCAACTCCGCGGGTTCTCGCGAGATACACCGTTGCCGTGCCGCCAGTTCCCAATGGAAGTAACAGCTCGTACTTGCCGACCCTTTCGGGAAAGGCACCCGCGGTTGAAGACGCCGGTGACACTAAGCCTCAGTGTAACACACCCGGTATGCCGCCGGCTGTTTGGTCTGCGACGCAAAAGGTTCAGGCATGCCGTTCTTGGTGCTCTTGGGGGCAGATGCTACCGCCACGCGGCGACGAGCGTTGTAACCTTCGCACGTGGAACTCGCGATCTTTGCTTCGAATGTTTTGGTTCGGGCATCAAACTACATTCGATGTGGAATGACGTTGGGTCGTGGGCTCCAACGGGGGGTCTGCTCACGCAAGCAGTTCCGCGGATAATGTGTGTACGGATCCCTGAGTCACCTACCAAGGATTATTTTTTTCAAAAGCGCACCAGGGCGTTCCCATCGACACGCCTCAGGGCGCTCCGTTAGTTCTACGTTGCCGGGCTGGCGGCCGATCGGCCTAAGGATCTCGCTTCGGAGAGTTGCTCGGGTGTTTGCCGCTGGTCGTGGTATCCCCGTATAAAGCGCACACGTATGCCCAACGACCGATTCGACATTACAGGAGCCGGGCCGGCCGTCCCGCGCAGTAGCGCGGAAGACGTCACAACCCGTTTGCACAGCAGTTTCGACCCCTCTCCGGTACCTGAGCCATTCGTGCTGACGGTGATGAAGGGGCCCGAGCAAGGGCAATCGTATGCGCTCGATGGCTCGCAACCGTCGCGAATTTTGCTCGGACAAGCCCCCGCGTGTGACATCCGCCTCACGGATCGGACCGTGTCGCGGCGACACGTCGCGTTGGATGTCGAGGGGGGCCGAGTGCGCGTGAGCGATCTCGGTTCCAAGAACGGCACCCGCATCAACGGGGTGAAGGTCATCGAAGCCTGGGTTCAAGGCGGCGAGACCATCCAGGCCGGCTCCACGTTGTTCCAGCTCGACCGACAGTCGTCGGGCAAGAAGGTGGCGCTGTCCCCCGCCACGTCGTGGGGCCGCATGATCGGGGCCAGCACGGAAATGCGACGGCTGTATCCGTTGTGCGAGAAGCTCGCGCAGTCCGACGTGCCCGTCATCATCGAGGGTGATCCCGGCACTGGCAAAGAGTTGCTCGCCGAGTGCCTGCACGAGCAGGGGCCGCGCGCAAACGGTCCGTTCGTCGTGCTCGATTGCACGGCGGTGCCGGCGCCGCTGCTCGAGGCCGAGCTGCTCGGGTACGTGGCGAGCGCGCGCCCCGGAGCGACCGAAGGCCGCCCCGGAGTGATCGAGCGTGCGCACGGCGGCACGTTGCTCATCAACGAGGTCGCCGAGCTCGATCTGGCGCTGCAGGTTCAGTTGCTCAACATCCTCGAGCGTCGCAGCGTCAAGCGCCTCGGCTCCGACGTCGCGACGGAGACGGACTTCCGTTTGCTGGTGTCGACGCGGAGCGATCTCGATCGCGAGGTCGCCGCCGGGCGCTTCCGTGACGAGCTCCTGCACCGCATCGCGGTAGCGCGCATCGAGCTGCCGCCGCTGCGGCGTCGCAAGGGTGACGTGCTCTTGCTCGCGCGCCATTTCTGTCAGGAGCTGGGCGGCAGCGAGCAAGCTCTGCAACAGGCCCTGCGCCTCGGCTGGGACGAGTACGCCTGGCCCGGCAACGTCCGCGAGCTGCGCAGCACCGTGGCGCGGCATCTCGCCCTCGGTGAGCTCGCCGAGCTGTCGGTCGATGACGAGCCGCAGGGTGAAGAACCGGTCAGCGTCGATCAGATCATCGAGCAGGCGCTCACGCTTCCGCTCGGTGAGGCTCGCCAGCGCGTAGTCGTCGAGTTCGAACGGCGCTATGTGCGGCGGGTGCTCGACCGTCACTCGGGCAACGTCACCCACGCCGCCGAGAGCGCGGGCGTCGCTCGCCGCTACTTCCAGATCCTGAAGGCGCGCCTCGAGAAGCGCCGCAAGGAGCCCTGAGCTCCGGGGCCCCCGCCTGAACGAGAAAGCCCTCCGCGCGTCACGCCCGGGGGGCTTTTTCCGTTGGGGCCACTGACGCCCGAATCAGCGCGCGGGTCGGGGTGCCCGCGCGTACAAACAACAGCGCGGGTTGGGGTGCCCGCGCGTACAAAAAACAGCGCGGGCTGTTACGCCCGCGCGCTAGCAGAATCACAACGTGCGGATGTGCATCATGTTCGTCATGCCGATGTCGCGCGTCGTGCCATACAAGACGACCAGACGATCGCCCTTCTGCACGATGCCTTCATTCAGAAGCACGCGCTCGCCCTGCTCCGTGTCCTCCTGAATGCTCGAGCCCTTCGGGATCTTGCGGGCGTTGACGCCCCAGCTCAGCGCCATGCGCTGCACCGTTTCGTCGTGCGGCGTGAACGCCCAGACACGGGTGGAGATCCGCTCTCCCGAGAGGTGTCGGGCGGTGGTGCCCGTCTCGGTGAAGACCGCGATCACCTTCGCGCCAGCCTCGAGAGCCGCGTAAGCACCGGCCCGCGCCGTCGAGAGCGCGACGGTCGAGATCTCGGACCCGGTGTGCTGCGTGATCGGTGCGTAGCGCCAGTGCGTGAAGATCTCTTCCTCGGTGCGGCGGATGATGCTGCTCATGATCTCGACCGTCCGCACCGGGTACTTACCGGAGGCGGTCTCCGCGGACAGCATCACCGCCGAGGTGCCATCGTAGATCGCGTTGGCGACGTCCGAGGCCTCTGCGCGCGTCGGGCGCGGGTTCGTGATCATGGACTCGAGCATCTGGGTCGCCGTGATCACCGGGCGGCTCGCCGCCAGCGAGAGCTTGATGATGCGCTTTTGCAGCGAGGGCACCGCCTCTGGACCGAGCTCGACACCCATATCGCCGCGCGCAACCATCACGCCGTACGACTCGTCGATGATCTCCTCGAGGTTCTCGATCGCCTCGGGGCGCTCGATCTTCGAGATCATCTTGGCGGTGCCGTTTGCTTCCTCGATGTACTTGCGAAGCAGCCGAAGGTCTGCCGCACGGCGTACGAAGGAGAGGGCGACGAAGTCGACCTTGTGCTCCAGGGCCACCTTGAGATCGCCGAGGTCCTTCTCGGAGAGCGTCTCCGCAGAGACGGCCGTGCCGGGCAGGTTGATGCCCTTGTACTGCTTGAGCAGGCCGCCATAGACGACGCTGGTGTGCACGTCGCGCCCGGCCACCTTCTCGACCAGCAGCTCGATGTTGCCGTCGTCGATCAGGATGCGCTCACCCGGCTTGACGTCGTTGGAGAGCAGCTCGTATTGGCTACCGATCCGGATCGGGTCACCCGCCTCGCCGATGACGTTCTTGTCGGAGGCGATGACGACGGCAGCGCCCGGCTTGAGCAAGATCGGCTCCTCGTTGCGCAGCCGACCGACGCGCATCTTCGGGCCCTGCAAGTCTGCCAAGAGCCCGATCGGCGCATTGAGTGACTTCGCGACGCGGCGAACGAGCCGGATCCGCTCGATGATGCCGTCGTGCCCGCTGTGAGAACAGTTGATCCGGAAGACGTTCGTTCCCGCCTTGATGAGCTGCGCGAGGACCTCTTCGTTGTCCGTCGACGGACCGAGGGTGGCTACGATTTTGGTGCGATTGGGTAACGTCATGATGTTGTTTTCACCGAGCGGGTCATCGCGAGGTCAGAACGCGCGGCTCTGAGCCTCGATTGGCTACGCCTCTACTAGAACAACGGCGCCAGCGAAACAACAGGCACATCGGGATGCGTAGCTGACGCAGGGCGACGCCGGGCGTGTCGATACTGTCGCCCGGTGCTCGAGCCCCCAAGAGCTGAGGCCAGCACACCCCGGATGTCCGGAAGCGGTGCGGTGGCATTTCGGTTTCGGCCTTCCAACAGCCAGCACGGTAGGCCAGCCCCCGCACCGAACCGGCAGATGACTCACGAGCCAGTCGAACGTCCGAGCCTGCAATTTTCCTCACGGGTGGCCGCGTCGCGACCTGCGATCTCCGCGACGCCAGCGCCACAGGGGCGCTCGCCGCGGCCCCTCGCCAGCTCGAGCGCCGATGGCCAGGCAGCGCAGCCGTTAGACTAGACCGTGCTGCCTGTCCCGCTCGCCATCAGGTGGGGCACGGTGCCGTCGCCGCAACCCGGCCGAGCTCCAGGAAGGACAGGTTGTCGATCGCGAAGTCGAAGGGCATCACCGGCAACGTCGGCGTGCCCGAATCGGCTGGATCGGCGCCCGTGATCTGGAACTGAATGCCGACCACACCGCTCGGCAAGAATTGCCCGTCGCCGGTGAAGCCCCAGTTCCCGGGGCGCATGCAGGAGAACGGGATCTCGATCCACGTCCAGGCGCTGGTGACCGAGACCGTCGTTCCGAAATGATCGTTGCAGCGTGACGCCGCCGTGTCCAGGCAGCGCGGCACCCCCGCGCGATCGGCGGCCTCGGCAGACTCCGGCGTCGTGCGCATGTCTTGCACGTTCACGCGCAAGTCGCCATCGCGCACGTTGCCGTACACGTAGAAGCCGATACCGCCGAAGCGGCTCGCATCGTAGGGGTTCTTCTGACCCGATTCGCCGTTGAGATCGAGCCCCATGCCGGCGCCCCAACCCCGCTGCCCGGTGCCCCAGGTGCGCGCTACGAAGCGGCAATCGTCGGCCGTCTCGCCCACGAAAAACGGGGTCGCGGGGTCATTCCCACAAAGCACCCGTGGCGGGATCACCGAGCCTGGCTGAGCGCTGCCGTCATCGCTCAGGATGCGGTACATCGGAAACCCGAGGGACGGTTCTTGGACCGCGTTCAGGCTCGCGTCGTTGTACGTGTACCAGAGGCCCGTCATCCCGTTGTCCGAGAGCAGGTATTGCGAGCCATCTTCCATGTCGTCGATCAACACGACGCCGGGGACTCCCGTCTCCGCTTCCGAGAAGCGATCACCATCGGGAACGCGCGCCGCATCACTGCAGCCCGCGAGACTGCAGCCCGCCAGCACGATCAGCGCCGACGCCAACGGAAACAGGGCTGCAGCAGGGCTGATCGCTGCAGCAGGGCCGACGGCTGCAAAGGGAAGCGACGCGTGCGGCAACGACGCGCTGGACACCCCACGCGCTCGGCGCGCGAGGCGGTTGACGAGCGGTTGCAAGACTCTGTTCATCGCGGACAATCCTTTCGAAACCCTGAACTCGGAGCCTCATCCTCGGGAGGGCTCTCGAACGGCAGCTTTGAGCTGCTTGGCAGCTACCGCGCTGGGCGGAGCGGGGCAGGCACTCGCGAACCGATCCGAAACGTCAGTCGTTGGTGTGCCGCCGGGCGGGCCGGCTCACACGCTGATTTAGCGGATTCGTCAGAGGGTGGCTACAGCTTTTTGGCGCATGGTGCATGCACGTGCAGAGCGCCTGCGACGCTGCGTCGAGGGTGGCTTGCTGCCATGCGTCAGCCTTGGGCTTGCAGAGCATCTGCGTCGATCAAACGTCGACTCCGAGCACGCGCCCAGATCGCGTGACAGACGATGCGCAACGAGTGCGCCGGCTCGAGCGAGCCCTTCGATCGACGGTGCGATCGCGAGCAGCACGTGGCCGCGGATCATGTCCGGCGATCGTGCGCGCGTCCTCATCGAGACACGCGAGCGCGCGGCTCACGACGAGCGCGGCGAGAGCGATCGTCGCGCTTGGAATCGACGCCGAGAGAGCACCAAACCAGCGTTCGAACTGCGCTGCGCGGCATGCCGGGCGACAGGGATTTGCTCGAAATAATCGGGTGACTTCGAGCGAGCAGATGTGATTGACTCCGCTCGCTCGAAACCGGCCAGCCCAACGCTGCCGGCTCCGCCGCTCCCTCGGCGGTTCACTCAGGAGCTCTAATGCGGACTGTCGTTCTTTCAATGCTTGTCGGCGGGTTGACCCTCGCCATGCCCGTGAGCGCCCAGCAAGCGTCGGGCGGCGTGACTCTCAGCGAGAGTGAGGGGAGTGGCGCGACGCCGGTGGTTCAGGTCAAGAGCGAGGTCCCATCGGCACCGCCGCCCGCGTCCGCAGCAGGCACTGGTGCTACTCGAGCGAGTGCGGCGGGGAGCACCTACGGTCGCTACGGCGGCGCGGCAACGGCGAGCGAAGGTGAGTGGGGGTTTCGTTACAACGGCTACTTTCGTGCCCCGATGAACCTGGGCTTCAACGAGCGCATCCGTCCGTTCGTCGGCCAATCGAAGACGACGATCAGCAACCTGCAGGTACCCGGTCGGGAGTTTTATAGCTGGCAATCGACGCCGAACTCACAAGGCCCGTGGACGGAGCTGTTCTTTGGCTACGGCAACGGCACGGTCGAGAGCAAGATCGCGATCCAGGCCTTCAACCTGACAGACCCTTCGTTCAACGACACCGACGAGCAGGGCGCGCAGATCGGCATCTCGCAGGCCTTCATCAGCGTCACGCCCGATCTGAGCGACCTCGTGGATGACGTGCGCGCCAACGTGCGGATCGGCGCGTTCTGGAACCAGTATGGCGGCGCGGGCAAATACGACGCCGGCGCTTACGACGCGTACATCATCGGGCGCACGCACATCATCGGTGGCACCTACCGCCTCGATTTCGACATCGACTCGGACACCATCTGGGTCGAGCACGGCGTGGGCACCAAGCAGCCGTCGCCGGCGGTGTCGCAGAACACCAAGTACACGCTCTTGCATCACGCTCACGCCGGGGTCAACCTCGACAACAGCATCCTGTTCGGGCTGCACTACATGCACTCGTGGACGCAGGAGCAAGATCACCAGTGCGTCACTGACCCCGACGCCGACGCGCTGCTCGGCGCGTGCCCCTGGGTCGGCACGGTCCGCGAGGATCCGAACGACGGTCGCCTGGACGTATACGGCGCCGACCTGCGCCTGAACATGGACGCCTTTGGCGAGTTCTTCGTGGGCTACTCGCTGGTGTGGGCGGAGTACGCTTCGACGGTCGACGCCGCGATCGAGGTGGCGCACGCAGGCGGCGGTGGCTTCTTCACCTCGGGCGTGACGGGCGTCTACCTGAACGAGCGCGGCAACAACGCGGGCGACCTCCAGGGCAACGGGCACATTCACAACGTGCTCGCCCAGTACGACTTCAGCCTCTCGACGCTGATCGGGCCCGACGTGTTCGGTACCTCGACGCTCGATGGTTCGCTGTTCGCCATGTTCAACGCCGTGACCAGCGAGGACGACGCCCAGGCAGACGGTGTGAAGAAGCTCAAATTCGGGGCGGATCTCGAGTTCTCGCCGCTGTCATGGTTTGCGGTCGGGTTCCGCGCAGACCATCTGCGACCTAACTCGAGGATCTCGGAGCAGACGTTCTCGATCCTCTCCCCGCGGCTCGTGTTCCGCACCGAGTACGGGAGCCACGAAGAGATCAGCCTGATCTACCACCGCTACATCTACGCCCAGCGCGAGTGCCGCACCTCGCAAGACCTGTACTGTGCCCAGATGGCCAACGGTCCAAACTTCCCGGACGGATTTGGGGCGTTCGCGGGCGTGACACAGCCGGTGAACACCCGTGGTGGCCCGCTCGATCCCGAGGCCCAGGGCCTGTACATGCCCCCCCAGGAGAACACTCTGACCTTGCAGGCCACCATATGGTGGTAAACCAGCGCTCGGGTGCCGCCCTCGGACGATGCGGCGTGCCGCAAAACACGCAGCGATTGGGAGACTAGAGAATGAAAGCGACGGTTTGGATGCGCGCCCTCGCGCCGGGTCGAGCCTCGGTGCTTCGGGCCGCGGTGGTGATGTTCGGGCTCGCGCTCGTGGCCTGCCGGGTCAACCCGACGTCCCCGGATCTGGAAAGTAGCGCAGAGGGCAAGGCCTGCCCGCCCGAGGCGAAGATCGAGGACGGGGAAGACGGCAACAATCAGGTCCTCGTTCAGGACGGGCGCAGCGGTTACATCTACACGTTTGCCGATGCCGAAGGCACCACGATCGAGCCCGCGGGCGGCGGCGTCTTCAACATGACGGCGGGAGGCGCCAACGGCAGCCAGTACGCGCTGCACATGGGCGGGCAGCTCGCCAGCTCGTCGGTCGTCTATGCCGCCATGGGCCTGAACTTCGCCGACCCGAAGGGGCCCTACGATGCCTCCAAATACAAGGGAATCTCGTTCTACGCCAAGAAGGGCCCGGGCAGCACGAGCAAGGTTCGCATCAAGATGGCTGACAAGTACACCGATCCCGACGGCGGGGTGTGTGGCGCCTGCTCGAACGACTTCGGCATGCAGCTCAGCTTGAGCGAAGAGTGGCAGAAGTTCATCGTCCCCTTCGGCGCGCTGCGCCAGGAGTCGGGCTGGGGCAATCCGCGCCCGCGCTCGGTGGCCCCGGAGGCGGTTTTTTCCATTCAGTTCGCGGTGAATGACAAGGGGAAGGCCTTCGACGTCTGGGTCGACGACCTCGCGTTCACCGGCTGCCCCTGACGGGTGGGCGATGGCCTCACCGAGCCAGCGCTGATACAAATTGGATCTTTTCCGGGCGTGGCCCGGGCGCTAGAGCCGGGCGCTTCCCGGTGTGGTGCTGCCGCCGGGTGCGAGTGTGCCGAGTCGGAATGCCCAGCGCGAGATGCGGGCAGGGTTTGAAGGAGTGACGAAGATGACTGAGCGAGATTCGTGGACGAAGCGTCGGACACGGCGAAGCCACGACATCGGGGCGGCGTGGCTGCTGGCCGCGGTGGCGATCTCTGGAGCCGCGCTCGGCGGCTGCAAGAAGGCGGCGCGCGCCGACGCCAAGGCACCCTCGACCGTGATGGCCCCCTCCCCAGTCGCCAACGCGAAGCACAGCCTGCTCAAGAACGCATCATTCCAAGAAGGCAGCAGCCTGCCCTGGCTCACCTCGTTCTCGGCGCCCGCGACCGGGTCGACCGACGTCCAAGACGGCGCGCTGTGTCTCACGATGTCGGACAAGGGCAAGAACGCCTGGGACGCGCAGCTCGTGCAGCGCCCGCTCGTGATCCAGCAAGGCCACAGCTACACGATTGACTTTCGAGCCTGGTCGACCGCGCCCACGATGATTCGCCCGAAGGTCGGCATGGCGGGGCCGCCTTACGCCGAATACTGGGCGGCGCGGCTCGACGTCGGCACAGCGCCGCAACGCTTCCAGGGCACGTTCACGATGGGCGGGAGCGACGACAAGACCGCCGAGTTCACGTTCCACCTGGCGGGCGCGCTCGCAAAATCGGTGCCCGTCACCGTCTGCATCGATGACCTCTACCTGAGCGATCCTCAGTTCGACGCGCCGCCGCCCGAGACCGTGCTTCCGCCGCCCAAGGTGGCCGTGAACCAGACGGGCTACCTGCCGAAGGTGTCGAAGCTCGCCATTGTCGACTCGGCGGCGACAGAGCCACAAAAATGGGAGTTGCTCGACGCGCAGGGCAGCGTGGTCGCCGACGGGCAGACGACGGTGTTCGGCCCGGACCTGAACTCGGGCCATCCCGTCCATCGCATCGACTTCTCGAAGTACGAGAAGCAGGGGCAGGGCTACGTGCTGCGGGTGGGCGAAGACCAGAGCCACCCCTTCGACATCGGCGCGGGCATCTACTCGAAGCTGAAGTACGATGCGCTCTCGTATTTCTATCACAACCGAAGCGGCATCGCGATCGAGATGCCCTTCGCAGGCGGCGAGCAGTGGACGCGCCCCGCGGGTCACCTGCCGGACAAGGCGCCCTGCGCGAAAGACATCGGCTGCAAGTACACGCTCGACGTGACGGGCGGCTGGTACGACGCGGGCGACCACGGCAAATACGTCGTCAACGGGGGATCTTCTGCTTGGACGCTGCTCAACCAGTGGGAGCGGATCAAGTTCCTCGGCATGTCGATCAAGGATTTCGGGGACGGCAAGATGAACATCCCCGAGCGGGGCAACGGCATCGATGACCTGCTCGACGAAGCTCGCTGGGAGGTCCAGTTTCTGCTCGCGATGCAGGTGCCGGATGGCAACGAGTTCGCCGGGATGGTGCATCACAAGATGCACGACGAGGGTTGGACCGCGATCCCAACCCGACCGGATCAGGACACGTTGCCGAGGTCGCTGCGCCCAGTCAGCACCGCCGCGACGCTGAACATGGCCGCGGCCGCGGCGCAAGCGGCGCGCGTGTTCCAGGGCAGCGACAAGGCGTTCTCGGACAAGGCGCTGGCGGCTGCCGAGAAGGCCTATGAGGCCGCTCTGAAGTACCCCGACAAGTACGCCGACCCGAAGGACAACAACAACGGCGGCGGCCCGTACGACGACGAGTACGTCAAGGACGAGTTCTACTGGGCGGCGGCGGAGCTCTTCGTCACCACGGGAAACGAGAAGTACCAGAAGGATTTCGAAGCCAACCCCCACAACGAGAAGTTCCTGCACGGCGACGGCATCGGCTCGCTGATGACCTGGAAAGAGGTCGATGCTCTCGGTGTCATCTCGCTCGCCGTCGTACCCAGCAAGCTGAGCAAGGACGACCGCGACAAGGCGCGGAAGCGCTTGATCTTCGAAGCCGACCGCTACATGGGCTATCAGGCGAAGGAGGGCTACCCCGTGCCCTTCAAGGCGCCGGGAACCGCCGACGGCAAGCCTGCCTATCCGTGGGGCTCAAACGCATTCATCGCCGCGAACTCGATGATCGTGGCGCTGGCTTACGACTTCACCAAGAAGCGCGAGTATCGCGACGCCGTCGCCGAGGCGATGGACTACCTGCTCGGAATGAACCCGCTCGGGCAGTCCTATGTCACCGGCTATGGCGAGAAGCCGCTCGTCAACCCTCACCACCGCTTCTGGGCCAAGCAATCGCGCTCCGACTTCCCAGCGGCGCCGCCGGGCGCCTTCTCGGGCGGCCCCAATTCAGGCCTGGAAGACCCGTACGTGCAGGCGGCGGGGTTGAAGAAGAAGGGTTGTGCGCCGCAAAAATGCTACCTCGACAACATCGAGGCGTGGTCGGTCAACGAGATCACCATCAACTGGAACTCGCCGTTCGCCTGGGTAACGGCGTTTCTGGATGAGCAGGGGGCGGATGCGTCGACTTCGGGGAGCGCGCGCCGCCGGAAGAAATGAGATCATAGATATCGGTCCGAGCCCTTGCGCAATTGGCGCAGCTCGGCCCTAGCACTCGAGGCTACGAGCGTAGCCATTCAGGTCAGGTTCGGAGGAAGAATGCGATTCGGTCATTTTGATGACTCGGCACGGGAATACGTGATCACGACGCCGAGGACGCCCTTTCCGTGGATCAACTATCTCGGGTCAGAGAGCTTCTTCGGCCTGATCTCGCACATGGGGAGCGGGTACTCGTTCTACCGTGATGCGCGGCTGCGGCGGCTGACGCGCTACCGCTACAACAGCGTGCCGAACGAGCAAGGCGGCCGCTTCTTCTACATCGAAGAGAAGGGCGACTTCTGGACGCCCACCTACGCGCCCGTGAAGACAGAGCTCGACTCTTTCGAGTGCCGGCACGGGCTCGGCTACACGCGCATCACCGGCAGCCGCAAGGGCATCGAGGCGGAGCTCTTGTACTTTGTGCCGCGTGGGCACAACGCCGAGGTGCATCAGGTCACGCTGCGCAACCAGTCGAAGGAGAGCCGCAGCTTCAAGCTCTATTCGTTTGTCGAGTTCTGCCTCTGGAACGCGCACGACGACGCGACGAACCTGCAGCGCAACCTCAGCACGGGTGAAGTGGAGGTCGACGGCTCGACGATCTACCACAAGACCGAGTACCGCGAGCGACGCAACCACTACGCGTTCTATCATGTGAACGCCAAGGTGGCGGGGTTCGACACCGATCGCGAGTCGTTCGTCGGCCTGTACAATCATCTGGGTGAGCCCGAGGCCGTCAAGGCGGGCACGTCGAAGAACACCGTCGCCCACGGCTGGGCGCCGATCGCGTCGCACCGGCTGGACGTGACGCTCGCCCCCGGGGCTGAGCAGACCTTCGTGTTCGTCCTCGGGTACATCGAGAACCCCGTCAGCGAGAAGTGGGAGAGGCCAGGCGTCATCAACAAGACGCGGGCCAAGCAGGTGATCGAGGCCTTCTCGAAGCCCGCGCAGGTGTCGGCGGCGCTCAGCGACTTGAAGGAGCACTGGACGACCCTGCTGGCGCGTTATTCGGTGACGTCGCCCGACGACAAGCTCAACCGGATGGTCAACATCTGGAACCAATACCAGTGCGTGGTGACGTTCCACATGTCACGCAGCACGTCCTTCTTCGAGACGGGCATCGGGCGCGGCATGGGTTTCCGCGACTCGAACCAGGACCTGCTGGGCTTCGTGCACCTGCTGCCCGATCTGGCACGCGAGCGCATCATCGACATCGCCTCGACCCAGTTTTCGGACGGCAGCGCGTACCACCAGTACCAGCCGCTGACGAAGCGGGGAAACAACGACGTCGGCAGCGGCTTCAACGATGACCCGCTGTGGCTGATCCTCGGCGCTGCAGCCTACATCAAGGAGACGGGCGACTACGCCATCCTCGACGAGAGCGTGCCCTTCAACAACGACGCCGAGAATCGCGCCTCGTTGATGGAGCATCTCAAGCGCTCGTTCGACCACGTGTTGAACAACATCGGTCCGCATGGGCTGCCGCTGATCGGTCGTGCCGACTGGAACGACTGCCTTAACCTGAACTGCTTCAGCGAGACGCCGGACGAGTCATACCAGACGACCGGCAATCGGGTGGGGCGCACGGCGGAGTCGATCTTCATCGCTGGCATGTTCGTCTACATCGGGCCGGAGTACGCCGCGCTGTGCGAGCGCCGCGGCGACGGGGCCGAGGCGGCGCGCGCACGCCGCGAGGTCGCGAAGATGGAGAAGGTCGTGCTCGAGCACGGCTGGGATGGCGAGTGGTTCCTGCGCGCCTACGACTTCTTTGGCAACAAGGTCGGCAGCAACGACTGCGAGGAAGGCAAGATCTTCATCGAGCCGCAGGGCTTCTGCGTCATGGCCGGCATCGGGAAGAGCACGGGGCAAGCAGTCAAGGCGCTCGACGCCGTCAAAGAGCGGCTCGACACGCCGTACGGCGTGGTGCTCGTCAACCCCGCCTACAGCCGCTACCACGTCGAGCTCGGCGAGATCAGCTCGTACCCGCCGGGCTACAAGGAGAACGCGGGCATCTTCTGCCACAACAACCCGTGGATCATGATCGCGGAGACGGTGGTGGGGCGCCCGGAACGGGCCTTCGACTACTACAAGAAGATCACGCCCGCCTACATCGAGGAGATCAGCGATCTCCACAAGATGGAGCCCTATGTGTACTCGCAGATGATCGCGGGGAAGGACGCGGCAAAACCGGGCGAGGCGAAGAACTCGTGGCTCACGGGCACCGCCGCGTGGAATTTCGTCGCCGTCTCGCAGCATCTGCTCGGGGTTCGGCCCGAGTACGACGGGCTCGTGGTGCAACCGTGCCTGCCCGCCGAGGTGCCGGAGTTCACGGTGTCGCGCTGGGTGCGCGGCACCACGTACGTGATCAAGGTCAAGAACTCGGGCAAGGGCGGCGCGCCGAAGCTCGTGGTCGACGGCAAGCCGGTCGACGGCAACCTGGTCCCGTACGCCGCGAAGGGCAAAACGGTTCAGGTGGAGTGCACCGTCTGACGCCCATGGCCGCATAGGGGCCGCCCTCGCGGCCCCGCAAAAACGAACGCCCCCGCACAGCGATGTGTCGGGGGCGTCGGCTTTTTGGGGGCTCGGCCCTCGGCCGCCCGCCGAGGCGCAGAGGAGAGCCTCAGCGCACGCCGGCGCAGAAGCCTTCGTAGTCGATGTAACCCTTCAGCGTGGGGTTCTTGCCGCAGCCGGGGCAGGCGTCGTCGCGCCGCAGCTTGAAGGTGCGGAACGTCATGCCGAGCGAATCGTACTGCAGCAGCCGGCCCGACAGGGTGTTACCGAGCCCGAGCAGCAGCTTCACCGCCTCGGTCGCCTGCAGCACGCCGATGATGCCCGGTAAGATACCGAGCACTCCCGCCTCGGAACAGGAGGGCGCCAGGTGGGCGGGCGGCGGCTCGGGATAGAGGCAGCGATAGCACGGCCCCTGGAAGGGCACGAACGTCGTTACCTGCCCGTCAAAGCGGAAAATTGAGCCGTGCACGACAGGGATTTTGTGCATCAGCGAAGCGTCATTCACGAGATAGCGCGTCGGGAAGTTGTCGCAGCCATCGACGATGACGTCCCACTTGTCCGCGAGGATGCGCTCGACGTTCTCGCTCGTCAGCCGCTCCTGATACTTGACCACCTTCACGTCTGGGTTCAGGTCTTTCAGGGCGGCCTCGGCGCTATCGACCTTGGGAACGCCGATGCGCGAAGTGGCGTGCATGATCTGCCGCTGCAAGTTCGAAGCGTCGACCACATCGGCGTCGACCAGGCCCAGCGTGCCGACGCCTGCGGCCGCGAGGTAGAGGCCCGACGGGCTGCCGAGCCCGCCCGCTCCCAGCAAGAGCACGCGGCTCGCGAGCAGCTTGGCCTGCCCCTTGTCACCCACCTCGGGCAACATCAGGTGGCGCGAGTATCGATCGCGCTGCGCCTCCGTCAGGTTCGGCGGCGTCTCGACCGGGTAGCGCACGTCCTTCCAGCGCACGAAGCCCGGGTTTGCGCTGGTCACGTCTTCGTAGCCGAGCTCGGTCAGCGTCTTGGCGGCGAACGCGCTACGGGTGCCACCTGCGCAGTACACGACGATCGGCGCCTTCTTGTCCGGCAACTTGCCCTCGGCCTGGATCTCGAGGAAGCCGCGCGGGATGTGGACCGCCCCGGGGATGAAGCCCGCATTGAACTCGTGCTGCTCGCGAACGTCGACCAGCGTCGTCGGCGTGCCCGCATCGAGACGGGCCTTCAGGGCTTCCAGGGAGATGGTCCGAACGCGCTCGCGAACCTCGGCAAACAACTCGGCGTAGGTCTTGGCCATTGGGTCGACTATTCCTTCGATTTCCTATGTAACAATGGGGCAATTGGAGCGGCCTCCGGCAATATGCTGCCCGCCGGCACCCCGTCAACTAGCGGTCGGAAGCCTCAGGAAATTGCCATGCCGGGGCCTTTCCTTCATCGCGAATGAGCAGCGGTCCGAGCGGTTCCCTGGGCCCGTTGGCCAAATCGCTCCGATTCGCGCATCCGGACGGCTGCACCGGCGGCCGGATGCGGCCGTTACACGAGAGGTGATGCTGTCGTTTCCGCTCGGCGCCGTCTGCCCACGGCGCGGCACCGGTCCGGCGCGGCACGGCTGATCCCCCGGATGACCCTCTGATCGCGAAGTGAACCAAGATGTCGAACTCGTCGCCCAATCGCCTCGGTGAGCTGCTCGTTCGCGAAAAGCTCATCAGCCTTCAGCAGCTGAAACAGGCGCAAACGGATCAGGCCAAGAGCGGCCGTAACCTCAGCTACACCCTGGCCAAGCTCGGGTACATCTCGGATGGCGAGATCACCGACTTCTTGAGCGCCCAGTACCGGCTGCCGGCGGTCAATCTCGAGGAGTACGACATCGAGGAAGATGTCATCAAGCTGGTCGCCAAGGACGTGTGCGAGAAGCACCGGGTGATTCCCGTGTCGCGCTCCGGGTCGAGCTTGATCGTGGCGATGGCGGACCCGACCAACCTGCACGCCATCGACGACATCAAGTTCCTCACCGGGTACAACGTCGAGCCCGTCGTCGCGAGCGAGACGGCCGTGCACGCCGCCATCGAGCGCTATTACGCGGCGGGCCCCTCCTACGAGGAGGTGATGGCCGACTTCGACCTCGGCGATGACGACATCGATTTCTCCTCGGAAGAGGAGGACATCAACGCGGTCGAGTTGGAGAAGGCCAGCGAAGACGCACCGGTGGTGCGGCTCGTCAACGTGATCCTGCTGAACGCGATCCGCAAGGGCGCGAGCGACATCCACATCGAGCCCTACGAGCGCCGGATGCGAGTGCGCTATCGAATCGACGGGGTGCTGCAGGAGGAGATGACGCCTCCGCTCAAGCTGAAGAACGCGCTGTCGAGCCGCCTCAAGATCATGAGCCAGCTCGACATCGCCGAGCGCCGCCTGCCGCAAGACGGGCGCATCAAGCTGCGCATGGGCAAGAACCGCGAGATGGACTTTCGCGTCAGCATCCTGCCGACCCTGTGGGGCGAGAAGATCGTGCTCCGCTTGCTCGACAAGGGCAACCTGCAGCTGGACATGACGAAGCTAGGCTTCGACGCCCAGCCGCTCAAGGACTTCAGCTGGGCGATCAACCAACCTTGGGGCATGGTGCTCGTCACGGGCCCCACCGGCTCGGGCAAGACCACCACGCTGTACTCTGCGCTCTCGGACCTGAACCAGCCCGACACGAACATCAGCACCGCGGAAGACCCCGTCGAATATAACCTGCACGGCATCAACCAGGTGCAGATGCACGACGAGATCGGGCTCAACTTCGCGATGGCCCTGCGAGCCTTCCTCCGGCAAGACCCGGACGTCGTCATGGTGGGCGAGATCCGCGACTTCGAGACGGCAGAGATCGCGGTCAAGGCGGCCCTCACGGGACACTTGGTGCTCTCCACGCTCCACACCAACGACGCCCCCGCCACCATCTCGCGCCTGCTCAACATGGGCGTCGAGCCCTTCCTGATCACGGCGAGCGTGAACCTGGTGCTGGCGCAGCGCCTGGCGCGCAAGATCTGCGCGGACTGCAAGAAGGAGCTCCCCATCGAGCCCCAGGCGCTCCTCGATCTGGGATTCACCGACGCTCAAGTGGAGCAAGCACGCCAGAACAAGCTGTACGTCGGGGGCGGCTGTCAGACGTGCAACGGCTCGGGCTACAAGGGCCGCGTGGCGTTGTACGAGGTGATGCGCTTCGGCGACCAGCTCAAGGAGATGGTGCTGCAGGGCGCCTCCAGCGCAGAGCTGAAGGCGGCGGCCATTCGTGGCGGCATGAGCTCCCTGCGCATGAGCGGCATCGTCAAGATCCTCGCCGGAGTCACCACTGCGGAGGAAATCTTGCGGGTTACCATGGCGGACTGAACGGGGCTGCAGGTCCTCGCGGCGACACGCCTGGAGCCTGTAGGCGCCCGTTCGCCGAGCCGTAACCTCGGAGGTGAACGACGTCAAAGTCAACCTCCACCAGTTGCTGCGCGCCATGATCGAGAAGGGGGCGAGCGATCTGCACATCGCCACCGGTTCGCCCCCGCTGCTGCGCGTGGACGGAGAGGTCGTCCCGCTCAAGCTGCCGCCGCTCGGCCCCGTGGAGACCAAGCAGCTCTGCTACTCGGTGCTCACCGAGGAGCAGAGGAAGCAGTTCGAGACGACCAAAGAGCTCGACCTGTCCTTCGGGGTGAAGGGCCTGTCGCGTTATCGCTGCAACCTGTTCCTGCAGCGCGGCGCCGTGTCGGGGGCGTTCCGCGCCATCCCCTTCAAGATCCTGACCTTCGACGAGCTCGGCTTGCCGGCTTCGGTCGCCGAGCTCGCCGCGCGGCCGCGCGGGCTTGTGCTGGTGACGGGCCCGACGGGCTCTGGAAAGAGCACGACGCTCGCCGCGATCATCGACAAGATCAACGAAGAGACGCGGCAGCACATCATGACGATCGAAGACCCGATCGAGTACCTGCACGCGCACAAACGCTGCCTCATCAATCAGCGCGAGGTGGGTCATGATACGATGAGCTTCAAGGCGGCGCTCAAGTACGTGCTCCGGCAAGACCCCGACGTCGTGCTGGTCGGTGAGATGCGGGATCTCGAGACCATCGAGGCCACGCTCACGATCGCGGAGACCGGACACCTCGTGTTCGCCACGCTGCACACCAACTCGGCCGTGCAGAGCATCAACCGCGTGATCGATGTGTTCCCGCCGCACCAGCAGGCCCAGATCCGCGCGCAGCTCTCGTTCGTGCTGGAGGGGGTGATGAGCCAGCTGCTCTTGCCCCGCGCGGGCTCCGGGGGGCGCGCCCTGGCGCTGGAGGTGTTGATGCCGAACGCCGCGGTGCGAAACCTGATCCGCGAGGACAAGGTGCACCAGATCTATTCCCAGATGCAGATCGGACAGGGAAAGCACGGCATGCAGACGATGAACCAGTCGCTGTTCTCGCTGCTCGCGCGCCGCCACATCACGCAAGAGGAGGCGATGGGCCACTCCCCGGACCAGGAGGAGCTCCGGACCATGCTCGACGCCGCGCAGAAGCACAGCATCAACACCGCCCGTTGAGCGGACGACCCGCGAGCGCGCGGGACGGCGCGGAAGCAGGTGGACAAGGCGCTCGGCCGCTCGCGCCAGGCGGCTATTTGATGAGCCCGAGCTCCTTGCCCGCCAGGACGACGTCGGGTTGCGCTCGGAAGCGCCGCTCGAGCTGCGCGTAGTAGCCCTTCGCGCGCTTGTCCTTCACGGCAGCGAGCGCACGCAGCGCCACCACCTGCTCGACCAGCGGGCGCGCCTTGTCGGGCGGCTCGAGCGCAGCGACCAGCTTGGCGGCATTGGGCTCTCGCCCTCGGGCTTTCTCGACGATCACCTCCAGCCACGGGGCGAGGTTGCCGGCTGCGGCCTTCGTCGTCTCCAGTGCGCTCGTCGCCGCTGCCACCCGGGCCTCGCCGACGAACGTCAGAACGAGCTCGGAGGCGGCGCGCGGCGTCGCGGCTCGTGCATCGAGCAGCGCGGGCGCGAGCTCGAGCGCGGCGGCTCCCTGCGCTTGATAGCGCCGCAGCCGCATCAGACGGGCGGCGTGCGCCGCGACCTTGGGGTCGAAGGCGCCGTCCTTGGCGATCCGCTCCGCGACGTCGAGGCGCCCCGAATCGAGCGCGACGTCGACGGCGATGATGGATCCCCACAGGCGCTGCTCGCCAGCGAGCTGATCTGGCCCGGCGTCTCTCGCCCGCAGCGTGCCAGCGATCACCTTGTCGCTGGTCGCCAGCGCGCCAAGCAGCCCGGCTCCTGCGGGGTCGGTGGGTAGATTGGTGATGAGCCGGGCGGCCTCGGGCCCTTGCAGGTTTTCGTAGGCGGTGACGGCCTCGATCAAGAGCGCATCACGCGAGCTCGGATCGACCCCGCGCACGGCGTCACGAGCCGCCTCGAGCCGCCCTTCGGCGAGCGCGATGCGCGCCGCCAGTGCATGCGAGCCCTTGTGCAAAGCCGACAGTTGCACGGCCTTCAGCGCGGCGCGCCGGGCGATCTCGACGTCGCCAGCGTCCAGCGCTTGGTAACCGATCCAGGCGGCCATCGCCGGCGTGGCGGACGGGCCGAGCGCACGCTCGAAGGCTGCAGTCGACTCCTCGAGGCGCCCCTCTCTCCGCGCCCGCACGGCGACCACCGCGCTCGCCGTGTCCTGCATGAGCGGCGACAGGTCACCTGCGATCTCGGGTGCGACCACCGTCGGTGGCTTGTTGTCGGTGAACGGCGAGGTCGCCCACTCGAGCCCGCGCAGCACGTCCGAGGCCGGCCCCGCGCCGAGCCGCGCGCAGGCGACCTCGACCAGCGAGCGCGACTCGGCGGGACCGACCTGCAACAAGGAGAGCCGCGCGGCGTAGGCATGCGCCAGCTTCAGATCCGGCTGGAGGCGGACGGCTTCGACGTAGCGATCGAGCGCCTCCGCGTTGCCCGCGCGTTCGAGCACCACGCCTGCGAGCAGCTGGTAGAGCGCCTCGCCCTTGGCGCGCGCGTCCCACTCGGCGATGATGCTCCCGGCGCCCGGTAGATCACCCGTCGCGAGCGCGCTCGCGAGGCGCCCGAAGATCAACCGCGGCTCCTCCAGACCCACCGCGCGCGCGCGCTGCACTGCAGACTCGATGCCGCTCACCGGCTCGCTCTCGAGCAGCGCGTGCAGCACCCGATTTTCGAGCCACAGGAACGCCGGTTCGCGGCCGCGCGAGTCGAGCTCGAACAGCGTCTGGAAGTCCGCCTCGCTGTCACGCAGCTGCGCGCGGCTGCCGCTGTCGAGCGCGCTCGCGAGACGCATGCCGAGCGCTTGGGCCTGAGCGGCGCGGTCGGCCTGGACGCCGAGCGCGTAACGATAGCCGCCGAGACCGAGGCAGGCGGTGACGGCGAGGGCGCCGGCCATGATCCAGAGCCTGCGAGGGGCAGGGCGGGGCGCGGCCTCCCAGGCGGGGACGACCTTGCTGTCTTGCTCGTACAAGCCCACCAGCGCGAGCTCCGACAGCACCATCTCGGGAGTGGGGCTGCCGGTGTCCGCCACGCTGGAGGACGTCGCCGGACGGGGCCGCGAGGACGCGGCGGTGGCCGATTCGGCGCTCGCCGGCGCGGGCGTCGGGATCTTGCCGGCTGCGGGCGTCGCTCGGGAGCTAGGCTCGGGCGCGACCCGAAGCTCGGGTGCGGCCGCTGGTGCGTCGGAGAAAGTGTCACGAAATGGATCGCCCGAGGGCTCCGAGTCGGGCTGGGTGGCGGTCGGATCGATGTCGCGCAGGTCATCGCCGAGCGAACCGAGCAACTCTGCGAGCGGCGGACGGGGTCGTGCCCGCGTCGCGGGCTGCTGACGAGGCGCGCCGGCGGCTGGCTTGGCGCCGGCGGCTGGCTTGGCGCCGGCGGCTGGCCTGGCGCCGGCGGCTGGCCTGGCGCCCATGCCGCTGGTCTTGTCATTGCGTGAGCGCGCCGTCTTCGGCGCATGGCTCCCGCTGGGAACGAACGGCGACGGGGGATGCTCCGGCGCCGAGAGCCGGGGCATGGGTACGGGCGATTGCCCCATCATCAACGTGTCTTGCGGCTCGGTCTTCGTTCCGAGCAGCTGCGCGTCCGCGGGGGGCGGCGTCGACCCTCGGCGTCGCACACCGGGTATCGACGGGCGCCGGCGTCCGCTGGCGCGAGGCGATGCCTGAAGCGGTGGGCGCGAGCGACGCGCGGTGCGCGTCGCGGCAGCGGCGGCGGCGGTCTCGCGGTCGATCCGATCGAACGGTGACAGCGTGGGCGCGGGGACCGACGGTCGGTGCGGTGCCGTCCGCGCCACTTCGTCGGCGACGGCTGCGATTCCCTGACGCTTCTGCAGCGCGACGTAGAGCACGGCGCGCTCGTGCCAGAGCCGCGTCTCCGCGTCGTCGTCGCCCATGTGTATGGCGCGAGCCAGGGTCTTCTCGCTGCGGATCGCGTCGCCGCGGCGGAGCAGCACTTCGCCCAGGTAGCGGTACGCTTCGGCGTCGTTGGGCTCGACCCTGCCCGCCTGCACCAGCGCGGCTTGAGCCTCGGCCAAGAGCCCCGCATCGAGGTACATGCGTCCCACCGACAACATCACGGGATGGTTGTCGCGGTGCCAGGTCTCGGCGAGGTTCGCGACCTCCCGGATCAGCTCAGCCTGCCGCTCTGCCTCCTGCGAGGTGCCAAGGTGCGCGCAAAGTGCGAGCGTCGATTCGGGGTCGGGGTTCTTTCTCCAGCGCGCGACCAGTTCGTCCAGAGCTTGCATGAGGGCCAATCATGTAGGCGGTCTGTTTTGGCAAAGCTTGACGGCTTTGTTCGCGACCGGGAAACACCAGGTGGTGGTGCCTCCGACATTGCCCGGCATGACCCTCCATCGCGATGGCCAACCAGCGGGCCAGCACCTCCAGACCGAGCGGGTTCGCCGGGCTCTTCCTTTTCGAAGACGCCTGCGCTAGCTGCCGCACCGAGCTCAAAAACGTCGGCGGATCCCCCGCCAATCGTGTAGTGCTCCACGTGAGCGTATGTGCGGAGTCTTTGGAGTTTTCGGCCACCCCGAGGCGGCCAACATCACGTATCTCGGGCTGCACGCGCTCCAACATCGCGGGCAGGAGAGCGCCGGAATCGCCGCGAGTGACGGCCGGCGGCTGTCCCTCCACCGCGGCATGGGCCAGGTCATCGACGTCTTTCATCCGCAGCAGCTCGAGCGCCTGGGGGGGCCGAGCGCGATCGGGCACGTTCGCTACTCGACCTCGGGTGGGTCGAGCTTGAAGAACGCGCAGCCCATCGCGGTGGACTCGACGCACGGTTCGGTGGCGATCGCTCACAACGGCAACCTGACGAACGCCGAGGGGGTGCGGCAGCAGCTCGAAGAGCAGGGCTCGCTCTTCCAGAGCGAGACCGACACCGAGGTCATCGTGCATCTGATGGCGATGAGCCGCCAGCGCACGCTGGAGGATCGGATCGCAGACGCGCTATCGAAGGTGAGGGGAGCGTACTCCCTGCTCTGCCTGTCGGAAAAGAAGATGCTCGCGGTGCGCGATCCGCTGGCGATCAGGCCGCTCTGCTACGGCACCTTCCCCGATCGGGAGGGGGCGTTCGTGGTCTCGAGCGAACCGTCGAGCTTCGATCTGGTCGGGGCCGAATACGCGGGTGACATCGACCCCGGCGAGATGCTCGTGTTTGACGAGTCGGGCATGCGCCACACCCGGCCTTTCGATCGCATGACGCCGAAGGCCTGCGTGTTCGAATACATCTACTTTGCGCGGGCCGACTCCGTCCTCGACGGTATCAGCGTGTACGAGGCTCGCAAACACCTCGGCCGTGCCCTGGCTCGCCGCGACAACATCGAAGCTGACCTGGTCATTCCCGTGCCAGACAGCGCGGTGCCGGCGGCCGTCGGCTACGCGCAGGAGGCGCGCGTGCCGTTCGAGATGGGCTTGGTGCGCAGCCCCTACGTGGGCCGCACCTTCATCGAGCCGGAGCAGAGCATTCGCCATTTCGGGGTGCGGCTCAAGCACAACGCCGTGCGCGAGGTGCTGCGCGGCAAGCGCGTGATCGTCGTGGACGACAGCATCGTCCGCGGCACCACCAGTCGCAAGATCGTCAAAATGGTGCGCGCGGCGGGGGCCACAGAAGTGCACCTCCGCATCTCGAGCCCGCAAGTGGCGTGGCCCTGCTACTATGGGATCGACACCCCGACCCGCAGCGAGCTGATCGCCCAGAGCCACACCGTGGACGAGATCAACCAGTACCTGACGAGCGATACGCTCGGCTACCTGCCCTTGGAGGAGACGCAGGCGGCGGTCCTGCAGGGGCTGATCGGGCGCCCCACGTCGAAGGCGCACGCGCTCTCGAACGGCCACGCGGACACTGTGGCCGAGGTGGCCGAGGTGGCCGAGGTGGCCGAGGTGGGCCGGCGTTCGCTGCCGCTGGCTCCTTCACGGCCCCCTTCGGCGGCCCTGGGCAGCGACGGCAAGCCGTCGGATCGCTTCTGCCACGCATGCTTCAGCGGGGACTACCCGGTCGAGTTTCGAGACGCGCCGAGGCCGCGGCAAATGCGGCTGCTGGATATCTGATGTTTGCTGGGATTTCGGGCTCCGTGGTGGTTTACGAGGTCTCACCTCGGGACGGGCTCCAGAACGAGTCACGGGTGTTGCCCGTCGCAGACAAGCAGGAGCTCGTGGCGGCGCTGGTCGCCTCTGGCCTCCGGCAAATCGAGGTCACGAGCTTCGTGTCGCCGCGCTGGGTGCCGCAGCTGGCGGACGCGGCGGAGCTGGTGCGTGCGCTGCCGCCCGCGCCGAACGTCAGCTACAGCGCGCTCTGTCCGAACGCGACCGGCCTCGAGCGTGCGCGGGCGGTGGGGCTCAAGGAGGTCGCGATCTTTCTCTCGGCGAGCGAGACGCACAACCAGAAGAACACGAACAAGAGCATCGCCCGATCGCTCGAGGTGTTCGAGGAGCTGATCCCGGTCGCTCGCGACGCCGGCATGCGCGTGCGCGCCTATGTGTCCACCGTCTGGGGCTGTCCGTACGAGGGCGCGGTGGATCCCACGCGCGCGCTCGACATCACGCGCGATCTGATCCGCTGGGGCGTGTATCAGGTGTCGCTCGGCGACACGATCGGCGTCGGCACGCCGCTCGAGACACAGCGCATCTGCGAGCTCTTTCTGGCCGAGTTCGCGCCCGAACAGCTCGCGCTCCACTTCCATGACACGCGCGGAACAGCGCTCAGCAACGTGCTGGTCGGGCTGGCGGCGGGTATTCGTACCTTCGACGCTTCGGTGGGCGGCCTGGGCGGATGCCCGTACGCTCCGGGCGCCGCCGGCAACCTGGCGACCGAAGATCTCGTGTACATGCTGCACGGGATGGGTCTCGAGACGGGCATCGACCTCGAGGCGTTGATCGCTGCCGGTCAGGTCGCCGAGCGCGTGGTCGGGCGGAAGCTGCCGGGCAAGGTGCACCAGGCGGGTCTTCCCCGCGTTCGCTAAGCAGCCAACGCGCCCGAGTCGCTGAGCGGGACGCCGCTCAGCGCGCCGCGCTGGTGCTCGATACCGTGCCCGTCGACGTCCAGGCGGGCCAAGCGGGCGGCAGCCCGAGCCGACGGCGATGCGCGGTCTCCCAACGCGTGCCGGCGACCGCGCCCAGGTAGGCGAACAAGGCCAAGGTCAACCCGGCCACGATGTCGACCAGCCAGTGCCAGCGCAGGAACATCGTCGCCACGATGATGTTGAACGAATAGAAGCCCACCAGCGGCCACGTGAAGCGGTACGGCAGGTGCGCGCGGTTGTGGAACGAGAACAACAGGATGAACGTGGGCGCGGCGGTGTGAATCGACGGGAAGATGTCTTTCTGAGCGCCGGCGGACGCCACCAGCTGCTTTACCAGGTTCCACCACACCCCCGGGGGCAGCTCGTGCTCGAAGAGCGCCGGCAAGCTCGCTGGGCCGTAGCCGGGGACGATCAGGTAGAGCGACTGCCCCACGCTCAGAACCAGCAATAGGCCGAGTGCAAACTCGGACAGGATGCGCGGGTGCCGGCTGAAGAAGATGATGGGGATGACGTGCAGGCCGAGCACGAAGAAATAGCCGTAGTAGAAGAAGGCAAACCACTCGGTCGTGGCGCTCGATATCCATGGCTCCAAGGCCAGGGCGGGTTCGACGCCGAAGAGGGTCATCCCCAGCTCGTGGAGCTCGCGGTCGAGCGAACCGGGGTTTACGATCGGCAGGAACCCGCGCATGAAGAAGTACGTCAGCTGGATGCTGCCGTAGTGGCAGAGTCGAAACGCGAGCGGCGACCAGACGGGATGCGTCAGCACGCCGCCCCGGATCAGGCCGACCACCACCGTGGCGAACACCACGAGCAGCGCTGCGACCTCGAGGATCGCCCGGTCGCGGTCTGGGCCGTGCCCGTCAGAACAGAGCACCGCGACGTTGAGCACGCTCAGGTAGGCGAGCACGATCCAGTCGTTCAGCGAAACCCGTACCAGCCACTCGCGCAGCGTTCGAGGGCTCGCGGCGCCCCGGCCTGAATCGACGGCTCCTGCCGTGGAAGAGAGGACGTTCTCGTGATTGCCCGTCATGATGATGAAGAACGCTGGCCAAGCCCCGGACGCGAGCTCACGGCTCGACGGTTTGGGGCCCGCCCGGTGGCTCGAGCGTGCTCAGCAGATTGCCCAAGATTCGGTAAGTCAGCCCCCAGACGATGCGACCGCGCACGTCGAACGCCGGATAACGGTGCCGCTGCTCGCGCACGAGCAACTCGTAGCTGCTCGTGGCCAGCGGCGAGCGCAGGTGCTCGAGCGTCGCCCATACCACCTCCGCCACCTCGCTCGGGTTCGCCTGAGGCTCGTGCCCTGCGGAAAGTGCGAACACGAGCGGGAAAATGGTCAGCTTCGCCGGCGCCGCCACCAGCTGCGGCAGAGGCCCGAGCAGCTCGGCGTGCGCCAGCAGATCGAGCCCGACCTCCTCCGAGATCTCCCTCACCGCCGTGGCGATCAAGCTGGCGTCGGCCGTGTCGCCGTGGCCACCGGGCAGGGCCATGTGTCCCGACCAGGGGTCGAGCTCATGTTCGGCGCGCCGGATCAGCAGCACTTCGGCCCCCTCGGGCGAGTCGCGCAGGATAGCAGCCACCACCGCGTGACGCCCCTCGGGTGGGGCAAACGCGCCGCCCGTAGCCGTGCCCTCAGAGGCACCCTCGACTCTATCGCCAGTCCCGCCGCGAAAGGCCCGGCGGACCCATTCCATGTCCACGCGCATCGCTTTACCGCAGCCGGTCGAGCCCACCCCATGCCGCTCCGGTCGTTCGAGCAGACGCGCGCGAAGCACCTCTCCGCGTGAGAAAGCTCCTGCCCGAGAGGGCACCGCTGCTCGAGAAAGGTTGCATTTCGTCTAGTCGATCACGCCGCGCGTCACAAGCGAACCCGTTTTTTTGTGGAGCTGCATTTTCCATCGCGGCCCATTTTCTCTGGCGGCTACTTGTTGGTATCTAGCATTTAAGGCCGAAAGATCATGCAGAAGACCGCCCGCCTCAACGCCGAGTATCATTCCTGGTTCGCGGGCGCCGGACCCCGCGAACTGCCCCCTAAGTCCGCGTTTCTGGCCCGGCTCGGCTGGTCGCTCGCGCTCGGCTTGGTCACGGCGGCGTCACCGGCGCTGGCCTTTCCAGGCTTCATCGCCGGCAAGGGCGACGTGGCGCGCGTGAGCAATTCGACCCAGGTCGTGTTGCTCGAGAAGGGAGACCACACGGTGGTCACGGTGTGGGCCGACTACGAGGGCCCGCTCGACCGCTTCGCGCTGGTGTTGCCCGTGCCCGGCGACGTCGAGCTCGCCGAGGTGAAGACCCTGAAGCGCGACTCGGTGGATCATCTGGACGAGATCAGCGCGCCGCGCTTCCACGAGTTCTGGGAGAAAGATCCCTGCGAGCCGGGTGAAGCCGATCAGGAGTGGCAGCGCGATCTGCGCGTCAAAGGCTCGGCAGCCAACTTCCTAGGCGCTGGTATGCCCGACGTGAGCGGCGGGCAAAAGCTGCCGCCCGAGATGTTGCTCGACTTCGAGCCGCAGTTCAAAGAGGGCGAATACACGTTTGCGCTCGTGAAGAGCGGGCAGAGCGTCGAGGCCTATCTGCAGAAGAAGGGGCTGAGCGTGCCGGCGGGCGCGAAGGAGCGGCTCGGCAAATACGAAGCCGCGGGCATGCAGATGCTGGTCGCCGACGTCAGCGCGAGCAAAGTAGAGCTCGGCGGCGCGCGCCGGGCGCTGCTTTCGCCGATTCGCTTCGCCACGCAGCAGCCCTATGCCATCCCTTCCACGCTCGGGCTCGCCAACAGCGCTGGCCAGCAGGAGCTGATCGTGTACGTGTTGCACCCCGACAAGCGCTTCGAGGTGAAGAACTACGGCAACGTATTCCCGCCCACCAACGTCAACGTCGACATGGCCATCAAGGAGCGCATGGGTGAGTTCTACGCGGGCGTGCATGATGCTCTGCTCGCGAAGGAGCCGCGCTCGTTCCTCGTGGAGTACGCCTGGCCCACGGTCAAGCTGTGCGGCGAGCCGTGTCCCAACGCGCCGATCGGCATCCATGAGCTGCTCAGTCTGGGCGCCGATGTCGTCGAGGGCGACGTACCGAAGGCCGAGCGCAATCCCAAGCCGCCGGCGCTGAGCGACGAAGAGAAGGCGCAGATGAAGGCGGCCGACAAGGCGACGCGCAAGCAGCTCGAGGCGCAGCGGCGCGAGACGGTGCGTCGGCGCGGTGTGCTCGATCGCAACAGCTACGTCATCACCCGGCTCCACCATCGCTACGACGCAAAGAGCCTGCCCGAAGACATCGAGGTGCAGCCCGCCGCCAGCGTCGAAGGGGGGCTGGCCCTGCCCGTCGGCGAGAACGCAGAGATGTCGGGCAGCGTCGAGTCGGCGCAGGAGAATCGGCTGCAGATTCGCTACGCGGCGACACACCCGAGCAAGAAGGTGGTCGCGTGTGAGAACCCGACGCGCTTTCGCTGGGGCAAGGCGCCGCCCGATTATCGCGGCCTGCGCAAGACCTGGACGGCGCGCGACCTGGCCTACAAGAAGCGCGATAAGTTCGCGCTGAACGAGGTGATCAAGAGCAGCGTGCCGGTGCTCGGTATCGCCGGCGCCGCCACTCCGGCCGCCGCCGCACCCGCGGCCGCCGCACCCGCCGACGCCAAGGTCGACTCGGGGTGCTCTCTGGCAACGGCGGTGCTCGAGCACGCCGATTCAGGGCGCGGTTGGTGGTGGCTCGTCGCAGGCGTGTTCGGCTTGCGACGAGCCGTCTCGCGCGTCGGAGTTGCCCGGGCCAGCGCCTTCGGAACCAGAGCCTTCGGCGCCGTGAAGCGGCTTAGCCGCCGTCGCCCTCGAAGGGATGACTGACTCCGGGAGCGTCGCGGAAATAGGCGCGGAACACGTCGCGGGCGACATGGTTCGCCTTGCGCCGCCAGACGGGGCTGTTGTCGAGCATCACGCTCACCACCAGCTCCGGCGCTCGGCTCGGCGCAAAGCCGATGAACCAAGAGGCGGTGGGGCCGTTCGCGTTCGGCCGCAGCGTGCCGGTCTTGCCGGCGACGCGGATGCCACCGAGATAGCTGTGCCCTTCGGGGTCG
>Ga0247763_1000089_pt1 | contig 42970 bp, 38 predicted proteins | sample UWRJL141409B4_FD_179926 | JGI IMG/M metagenome (GOLD analysis project Ga0247763, IMG submission 179926) | Plant litter microbial communities from Arlington Agricultural Research Station in Wisconsin, United States - UWRJ-L141-409B-4 | ecosystem: Environmental > Terrestrial > Plant litter >... | reverse complement strand
GAAGCCCCTCGTCGCGAGGTCGCGGAACGTGGTCGATTCGGGGAGCCAGCGGCCGTCGCCGCTCACGTACGCGAACGCCTGCAGGCCATTGGGCAGCGTGAAGATGACCGCGCGCTCGCCGGCGGGGAGGCGCAGGGGATCGTCGAAGAGCCGCGCGCCGGGGTCGCCGATGTCGGCGATTTCCCAGAGGTAGCCGAGGCGGGTCGTCTGTTCCCAGCGGGTGGCGATGAACTCGAAGCGGTCGATGAAGCCAGCTCGACTCTTGGCGCGCGGGGGCTCGGAGGGATCGATGCCGAGATCCGTGAACAGTGAGTCGTCGTCGGCCGGAATGCCGAGGATGGCCGCGTACAGCTCGGGGCGCGTGCCCGTCGCGATGAGAGAGTCAGCGAACATCACCGGGACGCGCGTGCTCGAGGCAGATACTGCGTCATCGGCATCTGCGCCCACGAAGGGGACCGCGAAAGGATTGCTGGCGACCAGCGCCTCCCACACATCCGTAAAGACCGCATCGCCGACGCTGATCTGACGGTCCCATGCGTAGTCCAGCAGGCTGATGCGATGCAGCGTTCCCGCGGCGTCGACCTGCTGGGGCCGCGACAGGGTGGTCGATATCGACAGGCTGTTCAGCAGCTTTGCGAGCGCCTGCTGCTCCCGGGGGAGCGTTCCGTCGCACGCCCGGTTCACCGAATGGTTCGCCACGCTGACGTAGCGAGCGAAGGGGCGGTCGTTCGCGTCGAGCGTCTCGAGATCGGTGGCGATAGTGGCCAACAGGTCGTCGTAGCCCATGAACTGCGGAGAGCACGGCCTCGGCACGCAGCGGCCCTCGGTGCACGAGAAGTCTGCCCCGCACTCGTCGTCTCGGTCGCAGCCGAGTACGCACAGCCCTCCCACGGGGGCGATGTCGCTGCACACCGAGCCCGCGGTAGAGGCGCACTCGGCGCCGTCGAGCAGCCCGCACTCGTCGGAGCTCGCACAGGGCTGCGTGCACTGCCCGCAGTAGCAACGCAGCGAGCCGCTGCACTGCGTGTCAGACTCGCAGCGCATCAGCCAGTTGGTGTTGCTGTCTATCTCCAGCTTCTCTTCGTCTGCCGCCCGCCCACACGAGCCGATCGCCAGTGAAAACAAGCCGCCGGCGAGCGCGGCGCGTAGAACCGAAATGACGCTTGGCGTTTTCATTCGTCCTCTCCCTCTGCGTGTGCCTGCATGCCCGTGCTCGGCTCGGGGGTGCGGGCCGCGTCGTCAGCGCTCTCGACGCCCGAACCCGGCTCGGACTCGGGCTTCTCGACGTTTTGCCCCATGTAGAACGTGACCTTGATCTTCTCTGCATCGGGCACGGGGTTCTCACGGTTGTGAGCGGCGAGCCGAGCCCAGACTTCGTTCACGCGCGCCCTCACGTCGCAGAGGAGCGCGTAGACCTCTTGCTCCAGGGGGTGCCCCGGATACACGTCGAACGACAGCGTCGCGCCGCCGATCAAATCACGCAGGTCGGAGCCGTGGGGCAGACGAACCTTTGCAGCGATCGCCTTGGCCACGCCCTGGAAGTGGTCGAGCACGGCAGCCTCCCATCCCGCGCGATCACCCACGGCGATGGTCATACTGCCGGAGCGGTAGAGGCCAGTGCTCGGGTCCCGCTGCACGCGCCCTTCGCCCTCCAGCTCCTCGAGCGTCGCGGCCACCTGCTTGGCGTTGGGGCCGAGCCGAGCCGCGATGCCGCTGGCGTCGATGGGCCCCTCGCGATAGACGAGCAACCAGACCATCGCTGGCAGCGTCGCTCCGAGATCTTCATTGGCCATCCGCTCCTGGTCGACCGCGGAGGTGAGCCCGAACAGCGCACGTTCACCGCGCCCGGTGGAGTAGGCGAGCCCGCTCGAGACCAGATCGTTCAAGATCGCGGCGACGGCGTCGTCGTCGTCGTGCTGAAAGCGCTCGAAGATGCGCCGGCGCGGGACGCTGCCCTGCTCGCGGATGTAGTCCATCACCGCTTCCCACAGCGTCTTGTCTCGCTGCGTCTCGCTCTCGGTGAGCCGCTGCACCTTCTTCTGGTAGCTGCGCAGCGCCAAACCAAACATGTCGGCGACGACCTTGCGTCCCACACCTTGGCTCTCGATCTCGCGCGACAAACCGAGGAACACCTGATCGGCGATCTGGGCGAGGGGCGCACGCACCCCGGCCGCCGTACACAGCTGTGCGATCAAGACGGTGGTCTGCCGCACGATGGAATCGACGAGCAGCTTGGTGTTCATTGCGGGGCGGCCCGAGGCCCGAGCGCAAACGCTATCGCAAAAGAGACACGCTGAGGGGGCGAACGCGAATTCACCCCCGTGCCGCGCTCGACACGCCGCGCCACCGGCGGTGGTGGTACACCGAAGCACAGCGGCTTCGTCCCGCTCGAGCGCCGGACGCTCGCGGTGAGCCAGCCGCGCGTGTAGTTCGCCGTCGATCTCGCCCTGACGGCCATTTGCGCCAGGGCTGATGGCGACCGGCGGCGCCGGCGCGTAGGCGTGCTATTGACGGTGCCGGTGACCGTACGTTGTCGCGATGCGACCCGAGGCGGCGTGGCGAGCCGTGACGAAGGGAGATGAGGCGGTGGGCGATCTCGTGGCAGACCTGAGTGCCGGCTCCGACGAGTGCATCGAGACCCACATCTCTTGGGTCTTTCTCCGAGGAGACGACGTCTTCAAGCTCAAGAAGCCCGTCGACTTCGGCTTTCTCGATTTCACAGCAGCCTCGAGCCGTCGCGTCGCGTGTGACGCGGAGGTCGAGCTCAACTCGAGGCTCGCGCCCGGCGTCTACCGGGGTGTGTTGCCCGTGAGGCGTGATCGAGCCGGAGTGCACCGTGTCGCTGCCGACGCAGAGGGCGAGGTCGTCGACCATGTGGTCCACATGGAGCGTCTGCCCGTCGAAGCACGGGCCGACCTTCGGCTCGAGCGAGGGGCGCTCGCCGGCGCCGACATCGACCGCATCGCGCAGCGGCTGGCGCGCTTTCACGTCGCCGCCGCGCGCAGCGCCGAGATCTCCGGGTTTGGTGCCATCGACGTGATCCGTCGCAACGTCGAGGAGAACTTCGCGCAGGCCCGCGCGATGCTCCGTCAGCTCGCAGGCGAAGACCTGGAGCGCGAGGTGGAGGAGCGCCAGCGCGGCTTCTTGAGCGCCAACGGCGGGCTCTTCGCTCGTCGCGTCGAGGGCGGTTTCATCCGTGACGGTCACGGCGATCTCCGGCTCGAGCACGTCTACCTCGTGGCCGGCCGCGAGCCAGTCGTGATCGACTGCATCGAGTTCAACGAGCGCTTTCGCTACGCCGACGTTTGCGCCGATATCGCGTTCCTGTCGATGGATCTCGGCTGGCACGGACGGCGCGATCTGAAAGAGCGCCTGCTCGCCGCGTACGCTCGCGAAGCGGGCGACTACGATCTGTACGGTCTGGTCGACTTCTACGAGAGCTATCGCGCCTACGTGCGCGCCAAGGTCAACGCGCTGTCGCTCGCGTCATCGTCGCTCGCTCATGCGGCCCGTGCTCGCGTGGAGGCCGAAGCCCGGCGCTATCTGCTTGCCGCGCTCGCCGCCGAACGTCCGGCGCTCGATGCGCCGCGCCTGATCGCAGTCGGCGGTCTGATCGCCTCGGGCAAGAGCAACCTCGCTGAAGCGATCGGTGCACGGCTAGCGGCGCCCGTCATCAGCTCGGATCCGACGCGCAAGCAGCTGCTCGGCGTCACACCCACCACGCCGCTTCGCGACGAGCCCTGGCAGGCCGCCTACAGCCCGCAGGTGACCGAGCACGTCTATGCCGAGCTCTCGCGTCGCGCGCGCGTGGTGCTCGACTCGGGCCGGAGCGTCGTGCTCGACGCCACGTTCGCCAGCCGCGTTCAGAGAGGGCTCGCGCGGGAGCTGGCCCGGGGGGCTGGTGCCTCGTTCTCGTTCATCGAGTGCCGTGCGGGCGAAATCGCGACGCGGGAGCGGCTGGCCGCGCGCAGCCTCGGCGCGAGCGTCAGCGACGGCCGCATCGAGATCTACGCACAGCTGGCAGCGCGTTACGAAGCGGTGACGGAGCTCTCGCCCCATGAGTACATGTCGATCGACACCGGTGGCACGCTCTTCCAGAGCGTCGAGCAGCTGGAGCGCGCGGGCCTCATCGCCAGTGGCCGCGCCTAGCGCGGATTGCCGCTCCACGGGCCAGCAGTGCCCGCCGGAGCCAGCGCCCGCAGAACCGCATCGCTTGCAACAGGCCAGGCACTCCCGCGAGCGCGGCGCGGAGCCCGTCGGTTCGCGCGTCGACCGCGCCTGCGCTTCCCGCTGCGGCGTCTAGTTCGGGCGTGGCCCGGGCGTGGACGCCGAGCGTCGCGCGCACGGCTCTCTCGAGCTCCTCGCGATAGGCGACCTCGCTCTCCAGCGAACGAGCGCGTTGCTCGAGGACGCTGATGTCACGAAGCCGATCGAAGACATCCCCGGCGTCCTTGGCGAAATGCTCCGTGGGCATCACGTGCGTGTGCAGACGGCAGACCTCGCCGAACGAAGCCGCGTCGTCTGCCCTGTAGAAGTTGCGCATCCCATAGCCGCACAGCAGCACCAGCTCGTGCCGAGCGCTGGCGCGGTTCCACAGCTCCTCCAGACGGAGGGCGGCTGCCATGTTCCCGCGCTTCCAGAGCAAATCGACCATTTCGCCAAAGGCGCGCACGCGGCGGGGGCCCGGCGTCGCCGTCTCTTCGCCCCGTCGTCCAGTCGCGAGCAGGCTGTCGAGCAAGCGCTCGACGGCGGCCTCGAACAGCCCTTCGACAGGTTCGTCCGCCCGCATGAAGCGAGCGAGCATCGCCTCCGCATCGACCAGCAAGAGCCGCCCGTCAGCGAGCGCTCGCTCTCGCCTATCTTCAGCGATCCGGCTCAAGATTCCATCGGTGTGCGCGGGCGTGGCGATGATCAGGGCTGCTTCTCCCGCGGCGAGGCCCGAGCTCGAGAAGAACGCCACCGTGTCGAGCAGAAACGGCTCGTCATCGTAGAACTGCACGGCGTGAGCGTGCACTGGCGGCTCGCTCAGGAGCCTTGAGCCGAGGTGCCCAGCGCCTGGCGTCGGACTGGTGGGAGCGGAGGCGCGAGCGGCCGCTCCTCCAGATGACGGAAAGTGGACGATGTTGCTCAAAACAGGCTCGAAGCCCTCCTCACGACCGGGCTCACCAACGGGGGCTCTAGTGTGAGACTCGGTTGCCGGAGCGTCAACGACGCGTTGGTTCCAGGTCGCCACGGTTTTCCCGGACGGAGGCATGACACGGGCGAGCGCTACTGTGGGCTCGTGTGCTCCAATCTCGGGCAAGGATGTTGCCTTTCTGTTTCACTCGTCTCCACCGCCGGCCCCGGCACCAGCACCCGATGAGAGCGCTCGCGCCACGTGCCGAGGCAAAAGGAAGCAGACGTCGAAGCGACGGTATCGCGCAGCTACGGCGCAAATATCCGCATCGGAATGCCAGTTTTCGTATAGAGGCCCACGGTCTCTGCACCCAACACGAAGGAACCCATGGCGCAATCGAGTACCACCTTACACGAGAGTGACTTGCCGTCCGATACGGTCGATCGGCACCGCGCGATCGTCTCGTTGATGGAAGAGCTGGAAGCGGTCGATTGGTACGACCAACGCGTGCACGCTGCCACGAACGACGAGCTGCGTGCCGTGCTCGCCCACAACCGCGACGAGGAGAAAGAGCATGCTTGCATGATGCTCGAGTGGCTGCGTCGAAACGACGCGGGTTTTGCCGGGCACCTGGCGACTTATCTGTACAGCGAGGGGCCGCTCACGGAGGTGGAGGAGGGCACGAAGGCAGGCGCTGCCGGAGCCTCGGAGGGAGGACACTCGCCAGCGGCGCCGTCGCTCGATGGGTCGCTCGGCATCGGCAGTCTGAAAGGGAAATGAGGCAATGGACGATCTACTTCGCAAGCTCGCCCCCATCTCGAAAGACGCCTGGACGGCGATCGACGATGAGGCGAAGAAACACCTGACCGTCAGCCTCGGCGGCCGCCGCATCGTCGACTTCGACGGTCCCCGTGGCTGGTCGTTCTCAGCGGTCGACCTCGGTCAGGTCCAGCCGATCGAGGCTCCGCCGGAGTCGGGCGTGAGCGCGGCCCTGCGCCGCGTGCTGCCCCTGGTCGAGCTGCGGGCGCCGTTCGAGCTCTCGCGGCGCGAGCTCGAGAGCATCGCGCGCGGCAGCAAATCTCCAGATCTCGAGCCCGTGCGCGCCGCGGCGCGCTCGATCGCTCTGGCCGAGGATCGCGCCATCTTCTATGGCTACCCGGCTGCCGGGATCACGGGCCTGTTCGAGGCCTCTGCAGAGAACACGCTGGCGTTGACGCGTGACTACCAGAAGTACCCGCTGGTCGTTTCGGAAGGCCTGGCGATTCTGCACGCCAACGGGGTGGGAGGACCGTACGCGCTCGCGCTCGGGCCGGATTGTTACAAGGGCCTCACCGGCACGGCCACCTCCGGCGGCTACCCCGTGCTGGAGCATGTGCAGCGTCTCATCAATGGCTCTGTCTTCTGGGCGCCGGGGGTCCGTGGCGCTCTGATCGCGAGCCTTCGCGGCGGTGACTTCGAGCTCGTGGTCGGGCGCGACTTGTCGATTGGGTATGAGGAGCACTCGTCGTCGGTGGTCAGACTGTATCTGCAGGAGAGCATCACGTTCCGGGTCCTGTCGCCCGAGGCGGCCGTGCCTCTCGTGTACCGCTGACGCCGCTGACTCGCTGAAGTCGCTCGTGTCGACGCGTTTGCCCCGGCGGGCCCGCTCTCGCAGCGTTCGCCGGGGCACGCTGCCGCTCGAGCGCCAGGCCGCCTCGTGCCGGCCGGCGCTTCCACGCGCGGTGTCTCATCGAGGCCAAGTTTTGCTGGGTGCACGCGCGCCGGTGGCACAGCCCATGCACCGATAGAGGCTTCAACCTGCTCCAACGCATGGAGCATTTGGAGGTACCGTGAGCATCACACTCGAGACAGCTTTGCGCGCGGGAGGACTCGCTCTCGCACTGGCAGCGTGCGGTCATCAGCGGGCTCCGGAGACTGCCGCCGTGCAGGCCGAAGCTCGTGCGTCGGAGGGGGGCTCCGCGGTCGAGTCGATAGCGGAAGCGCGCTGTGCGCGCGAGTCGCGCTGCGAGAACATCGGGGCCGACAAGCGCTACTCCTCGATGGAAGACTGTGTACTGCGAGTCCGCGAGGACTGGAGAGACGACCTCGACGCGCGCTCGTGTCCGACCGGCGTCAACGAGACCCAGCTGAACGAGTGCTTGGGCGCCATCCGCCAGGAGGAGTGCTCGAGTCCGTTCGATACGCTCGAGCGCGTCGCCGCGTGCACTGCCAGCCAGATTTGCGCCGACTGAGCCCAGCCATGAACGGAAGGAGATGACGATGCGACCCAATCGACACGACACCTGGGATCACCAGACCTGGGATGAGGCGGGCCCCAACACGCCTCGACAGCCGCCAGACCCGATCGAGCCTGACCCCGCACCCCCGCCGGACCCGCGCGATCCGCCGCCATACCCACGCTACGAAGACGTGCCGCCGACGCGGCCGATCGACGCCCCAACGGCGGCTCCTGCCGCGGGAGGGCGCGCTGCGAGAGGGCGAGCGTCGTGACAGGCTCCGAAACGCCAGGGGCGGGGACGTTCGATCTGCTGCGCATGGATCGTGGAATCCAGCGCCGAACGGCTGGGCGCAGGGCGGCAAAGGCCGCAGCGATGCTCGGGGTCGCCGCGCTCGGCTCGAGGCGAGGCGGCATACTCGGCTGGGCAGCGGCGGGCGTCAGCCTCGTTGCGCTCGCGCGCGAGATCTGGGATTGGCTCGAGGCCAGGCCCGAGTGGCGCAAGCGCGCGCCCATCAGCCTTCGCCGGCTGCTGAGCGCCGATAGGGTCGACGCTGCTTCGGCCTCGTCGTTTCCCGCGAGCGACGCGCCTTCGTACGACCTGCACTGAACGGCGTCGGCGGGGCGAGTTGCCGCGTCAACTCGGCCCGCCGAGTCGTTTTGCATCGTCGTGGCCCGCCCGGCGTGCACGGGCGGAGGTGCTGAAAGGTCGGCTCAGACCCGCGATCGACCGCGAATTCCGCTGGTTCGAGTTCGCGTCGCACGGGCGCTGCTCCGGCCCAGTCGAAAGGCACGTTTCCTGCTAGCGCGGGGCGAACATGTCGGCATCGGAGACGGAGGTCCTGGTCATCGACGCGCCGGGTGGGGCCGCAGAGGCGCTCGGGTCGTATCGACCCCAGCTCGAACGCACCCACCTGATCTGCCGCTGGCCAGGAGAGCTCGCGCCGGCGTTTCGCGGACGCGTTTCCAAATATCTGACCAAAATCCGTCGCAGCGCCGAGGTGGTCGCCTTGACCTTGGTCATCGGCGGCGACGCAACGGTAGGCGTCATGTTGTCGGAATTGGGGCGAGATCTCGCGGCAGCGCTGGCTCCGACGGGGTCCCTCACACTCCTCGGCGTGGGTGCTAGCCAGACCGCCGTGGTCGAGTCATTCGAGGTCCTGCGCCAGCTCGTCGCGCCCTCCGTGACGCTCGATGCTTGGTTCGGCGCCGGCTGAGCATTACGTAGACGACCTTTCCGGCTCCGTTCAGAGCCTCGACGATTGTCGAGCTGCGATTGTTTGTCGAGCTGCGATAGTTTGTCGAGCTGCGATGTTTGTCGGCTCGATCGTCGGGCTTCGATCCTCGCTCGTCCATTGGCACGGGTCGCGCGCGGCGTATCAGCGAGGGCGTGTAGCGCGGAGCGGGACCGCGCCTTCGAAGCGAGCAAGACTCGCGTGTCTCACGACGAAGCGAATGCCCCGGCCAGGTTGTCTACGCCCGCGCAGCCGCCACCCGCGCAGCCGCCACCCGCGCAGCCGCAAAAGTGGAGCGGCCGGCGATGCGCTTCCGCATGCCGGCCCTTGCCACTCGGCGCCTGTTCGGCGCGGACTATAGCCGCCGTCAGATCGGCGCGCGGCGGCCCATCACCAGCGCCACGATGGCGAGGACGATGAACAATACGAACAGCACCTTGGCAATGCTCGCGGCGCCAGCGGCGATGCCGCCAAAACCAAACAGCGCAGCAATCAGCGCGATTACGAAAAAAACAGCTGCCCAATGCAACATGGCTCCTCCACAGATGATGAAAGTCTGCCGCGTCGTTTTCTTGCGGCCTCGATGGGAATAAAAGCAGAGAGCGTGCCAAACGCTGAGCTACGCGCGATTCGGCGGGATTTCTGCTGCGGATGCTGCCGTGGGCGCCCGCGCCGTCGTCCGGACCCTGCTCCTGTCCGGCACGCGCGCCACGCTCGGATTCGCTGGGTCATACAAACGCGCCTCGAGACGGCATACGTCCGTCACGCTCTCCCCGAACGGCGTCGTCTGGCGCCACGCGTAAGCCCGCCCGCGACGGGCGAGTCAGCGCTGGCGAGGCGAGTACGCGCGTCCACGCGCGGGTCTCGAGGTGTCCCCGCGCCCCCGGTCGCTCGGTGTATCACCTCCAGCGTCGCATGTGTCTTGTCGCCTCAGCGACGACCGGTGCTCGGTCGAGGCTGCCTAATCTGGGCGCGCGTCGAGCTGCAGCCGCCCCAGGCTGGGGCAACGCGGCCGCGGCGCTAAGCTTGGCCAAACGAGCGCGAGCCGCGCCTCGAGCATTGCATTGCGGCACGAGCATCGCCTAAATTTGACCCAGAAGTTCGGCGCCGCCGGGTCTCTGGGCCCTTCGGCATAGTCACACCGGTCATCTCCCGACCGGATTCGACGAAGGCAGTGACGAGCATGACACAGCAAGCGCCCGCCCGAGAACCGTTGCTCGAGCTCTACGACGCACTCGCTCAGCATCAGCTGCGCGATGCCGGTGCCGAGGTGGCCGCAGCGATCGCGCACGCCGTCGGCACACCGCTCAACGTCATCAGCGGTCGGGCGGAGCTGATTCGCCATGATCCGTCGAACGCGTTGACGCAGGTTGCGCGCATCGAAGAGCAGGTAAAAAAACTGGCAACCGGTCTGCGTCAGTTGGTCGACTATCTCGCCGTGCCCGATCCGCGCCTGCCGCAGCGAAGCGCCCCGAGCAAGCGCGGTCCTGCCGAGGCCTCCGCGGCTCGAGAGGGCGAGGCGGCTCGCCCTGCTGCGCGCAACGATGCCGGCGGTCACTCGTCTGGCGCCGCGTCAGAGCTGGCCGTCGTCGACGCCAAGTCGATCCTGGATGACGTCGTGGCGTTGACCGAGGCGCTCGCGCAGGCGAGCCACGTCGAAGTCGTTGCCGACGGCAGCGGGCTCGAAGGTGCGCGCGTCGAGCGCTGGCACGCGCTCGGCACTCTGGGCACGCTCGTGTCGAGCGCCGTTCGGCACTGCGCCTCCCAGCGTGGGCTCCAGAGCTCAGACGTCGGGCAGGCGTCTGCGAAGCAAGGCTCGAACGGGCATGGGCCCTCGGCGCGCGTGCGCGTCGCGGGCGGTGTCACCAACCAAGGTGTCGTATTCGAACTCGTGGTGCCGGGGCTCAGCCTGGTCGAGGGCTGGCAGCTCGAGCACTTTCAGGCGCGTCCAGCGGCGACGGAGGCCTCGGAGTTCTATCGAACCTTGTCGATCTGCGGCGCCGTGGTCCGCGGTCACGGTGGAAAGCTGCTGATCGAGAGCGCTCCCAACGGAGACGCCATCGTGGTTCGTTTTTCCTGCATCAAAGAATCGTCCTGAGCAGGCGGGCCTCACGCGGCCATACCCGTCGCGGCCGCGTCTCGTGGCCGTCGCTCTCGATCGAGCCACAAAACGGCTGCACGCCGGCGCACCGCCCGCCGAAGCCGTGCTGGCTTTGAAGGGTGGTACGCTGGCGTGCGAGCCTCGTTGCGAGCGGTGAGGCGCGGAGCTCCGGACCGGCGGCGATGCCGCTCAGACCTCGCTCACGCCATCACGGCGCGCATGTTCTCGCGATCACGTGTTGTAGTGAGTCGTCGACGAGATTTCGTTCTTCGTCGAGTCCTTCAGCTGCTGGAGCAACCCCGGCGCCTGCCGCTTGGCGTCCCGCAGCGCGTCGACCGTGGCGTCCTTCACCTTGCCCAGCTCGAGCGCCATGCGCTCGCGTGTCTCAGTGCCGCTGGCGGGCGCCAGCAACAAGGCCACTGCCGCGCCCGCGAGCGCGCCCGCGCCAACCAGCGCGACATTCTCGAGGAAATAATTGCGGCGGCGGGCCAGGCCCACGACGCGCAGCACGTCGTCCGCTTCCATGTGGGAAATGCTTTGAGCGAGCCGAGAGGCCGCCAGAGTGCTTCCGAGGGAGACGAGGAATTTCGTGTTCATGACAATACCTGCTTTCACGTCATCATTGCCGATGCCGCAGCCAAACCGAGAGTGACTGGGCCCGTGCAACTGGTGCGTGGGCGACCTGCAATTGCCGGACCACATGCCGCGGTGGGTCACTCGGAAGACCTCACGACGAGCGGTGGAAAGCTCGGTTCGCAGCCGATTGCGGCGGCTTGGGGGCGATGAGGGCGTCGTCTTTGCCCCATGCATGGCACTCTGTCACAGGACCGCCAGAGCCGCGCTGGGCCCCAGCGAGGCGAGGGCTGTTCGATGCTGGGATCTGGTCCCGTATCGAAGCGCGATGAGGTCATCGCGAAAAGACTCCGTTTCTCTGGCATGTTCGATGCAGGTCGAGCGGCAGAAATAGAAGCTCGTCCAACATGGCGTCCATCGACAACTCGTCCGACTCCGTCCCCATCGCCGCACTGCTGGTAGAGCGTGCGACGGCGCTGGCCCGTGCCGAAGCAGGGCTGGCCCTCGTCCATACGCGCCGCATTGCGGTCGGCGCCGTCGGTGCCTTGCTCGCTACCATCGTGGCTTGTGCTTTTGCGCAGCTCGCTTTGGTCTTGCTCGTGGCATGGCCGGTGCTCGCCGCGCACGTCCCGTTCGCGAACCTGTTGGTAGGGGTCGTCGCCAGCCTGCTGATCAGCGGAGCTGCCGCCGGCGCCGCGATCGGCACCTGGCTCGGAGTCGCCCGCGAGCGCCGCAACGGTGCGTCGCGCGACGGGACGCCGAGGCTCTCATTGTCGCCCGCGCAGGACGCGGCGGCTGGGCATCGGACGGCGAGCGAGCGTCCCCGCGCGGAGGCGCTCGCCGAAAGGGTGAGTCTGTGAAGCGAATGGATGGGCACCTCTCGAGCCCCACCGGGGCGGAAGATGATATCGACGACAGCGAGGCGGAGGTCGCGCGTGCGCGCCTCTCATTCGAGCAGGGCTTGCGCGAGGCGTCACGCGCTGGCACGCGCGCAGCGCGCCGTATGGTCACGCCGGCGCTGATCGGTGTCGGGCTGGCGGGAGGGGCTCTGCTGGTCCTCGCGCTCTCTCGACTCGCTCGGCGTCGACCGTCCGACGGCGCGTTGATCCGCATCGTCGTCGAAACTCCGCGTTCCCCCAAGCGCTTGCTGCCCGCGGTCGGCCTCGCCCTCGGCCGCTGGCTGCTCGAGCGGCACCTCCGTTCAGGTGGACCGCTCGGAGCCTTTGTCTCCGCTGTGGCCGACCAGCGAGCCGTGCGCGAGCGTGGAATGCGCACGAGCGAATCTAATCCAAGCTTCAGACGTTACGAAAGCTAACGGGAGGCGCTAGGTCTCTGCCATGTGGTTGCGCGACTTTCTTCAGCCCCGACAAGCCGCTCCGGAACCGGCTCCGGCAACGCCGGTGTCTGCACCGGTCTCTTCGCAGGTGGCGCCGGTGCCCCCTCCGTCTCGCGAGTTTCGGCTCTCTCCAATCGCTGATGACGACGCGACGCAGCGCTCGGCGGGCGTGCCTGACTTACCGGGTGAGTCTCCGGCAGACGACGACAGCGACGACAACCCCACCATAGGGCGTCCGCGCGAGTCGGGCCCGGTCGAGACTGCCGACTTGCCCGAGCTGGGCGCCATAGTGGGCGGCACATACCGCGTGGTCGCCGAGCTGGGCCGCGGCTCGATGGGCGTCGTGCTCTCTGCGTTCGATCAGAAGCTGGAGCGAACGGTCGCGATCAAGCTCATCCGCGCCGAGTTGCTCGACTCGGGGTTTCGCCGCCGCTTCATGGATGAGGCGCGCGTGATGGCGCAGATCAACCATCCGAACGTCGTCTGCATCCACGCTTTCGGCGAGCACAGCTCGATGCCTTATTTCGTGATGGAGCTCGTCGAGGGCACGAACCTGGAGCAGTGGCAGCGGCGCGGCCTGGGCCCCCCCGACATCGGGCTGTCAGTGAAGATCCTGAACGACGTATGCCTCGGCGTGCGCGCGATCCATGAGGCGGGTGCCGTTCACCGCGACATCAAGCCCAGCAATATCTTGCTCGACGCGCAGCTGCGCAGTCGCGTCGCAGATTTCGGCGTCTCGGCACGCTCGATCGGCAGCGACGCCGAGGTGGTCGGCACGCCCGGTTACATCGCGCCCGAGGTGGTGCTGTCGCCCGACGAACACAAGAAGCCAGATCCTCGCTCCGACGTGTACGCCCTGGGCTGCATCGCGTATGAGCTGCTCACGGGCGTGCACCCCTTCAAGCGCAAGGGTGAGCCCCTGTGGACGGTGGTGCCGACGGAAGAGGTGATGATCCCGCTGCCGAGCACCGTCCGTTCCGACCTCCCAGCCGCCTTTGATCGTGTGCTCTGTCACGCGCTCGAGTGGAATGTCGAGAAGCGGACGCCATCTGTAGAGGCCTTCCGGCGCGGCCTGATCGACGCGATGGAGAGCGACGGCACGCCCGAGCGCATCGTGGTCGCGGAAGACGACGAAGAGTTTCGCGATCTGATCGAGCTCCGCCTTCGTAAGGAGTTTCCGGGTGTCGATATCGAGTGTGTCGGCAACGGCCTCTCCGCGCTCGAAGCGGTGCAGCGCAAGCCGACGTCGGTGGCGATCATCGACCTGCAGATGCCTACCATGGACGGCGTGGCGCTCACCGAGCGCCTCCGTAATCGGGAGGATCTGAGCTCAATGCCCATCATCGTGCTGACCGCATCGGGCGGCGCACGGGAATGGCAGCGGCTGTCGACGATGGGTGCGGATCGATTCCTCGTCAAGCCAGTTCAGCTCGACGACGTGGTCACCTTTATCCGCCAGGCCTTGCGCGAGCGCGGCCGCCGTCCCCCGTCGACCCGCGCTCCTGCGCGCAACGACTGACCGATAGTGACCCGGGGGTGGAACTCGCGTTCCGACCCCGAATCACCTGTCGTTCATCCGGCGGCAGCTGGAGCGAGCAGCGTCGCCTTGGCGGGAGCGCCGCGCGCCGCGGGCTTAGCGCTCGCCTGAATGGTCTCGTGTACGAAGCGCAGCTTGTCGCGCACCGGCTCGGATACGACGAACGGATAGACGTCCTTCATCCCCATGCTGCGGCTCAGGCTGTTCAACGCGAGAGTGACCGCCTGCCAGCCCTCCATCAGGGAATCGAAATCACCGAGTGTCAGCTCGTCTGTCGAAACACGCGCGGTTCCGGCGGGGACACCCGGGACGCGCACCGTGAGCCCATGGCTCTTCGCCGTCTCCAGCGTGTCGACCATGTGCAGGTAATGCGCCCACGTCTCCGCCCAGTCTTCCCACGGGTGCATCGTCGCGTACGCGCTGATGAACGACTCGGACCAGTTCTCGGGCGGCCCCTCCCCGTAGTGGCGGTTGATCGCCTCTTCGTAGCTGGCTCGCTCGTCGCCGAACAGCTGACGGTAGGCCTCCAGCGGTGCGGCGTCCTTCACCAGCACGTCCCAATAGTAGTGCCCAATCTCGTGGCGCAGGTGCCCGAGCACGGTGCGATAGCCCTCACCGAGCTTCTCCCGCAGGTTTTCTCGGTACGAAGCGTCGGCCTCCGCGACGTTGAGCGTGATGAGCCCTTCCGCGTGCCCCGTGGTGACCGGAGCCTCGTCGGTGCCTCGCAGAAAATGGAACGAGAGCCCGCCTTCGGCGTCGTCCTTCCTGGATCGCACGGGCAATTGGAGAGCTCGCAGCGTGTATATCAAGCGCCGCTTGGCGCTCTCGAGCTCGACCCAGGCCTTCCGGTTGCTCTCGTCCGAGAGGTCGGGGATGATCGCGGTCAGCCGGCATGACAGGCAATAGGGCTCGCCATCCGCTTCGCGGACGAGCCAGTTGCAGCTGTCATGCTCCGTGAAGTTCTTGCAGCGCATGAAACGCTCGCGCTTGCCAGCGCCGAGCGCCACCTCGACCGTCAGCGGCGCTTCAGCCACGCCACCTTCCGGTACCTCCGGCAGGGCTATGAATTTGACTGCCTCGGCACAGTAGCCGAGGCGCTGGTTACACGTCATGCAGTGGCTGTTTTCGAAGAACAGCACACCTTTGCATGACTCGCATTTGAAGAGTCGCACAGGTTGCCCTCGTTGAGTGGGATAAAGGATTCAGAGCGTCGAGTTGGCGGAGCGAAGTGTCAGCCGTCTCCGTCGAGCACGAAGGTGATGTGAGCACCGGCCTGCAGCCACTCGAAAGCGTCGTTTTCGTCGTCGCCAGCGATCGTGTTGTACGAGGCTTGGACGCCGAGATCGACGAGTGGCAGGATGGTGAAGTCCAGCGCAGCGCCCAGGTCACCTGCGAGGTTCGTGCGTCCGTCGCGGCCATCGCCGATCCGATCATCGTAGCGCAAATGGCCGACGCCGATGTGCGCGAACACGCTCGGCCGGACGATCACGCCAACCCCCAAGCGCCCGCCCGCCAGCCCCCGATACACCGCGGGGTCGAGCTCTCCCGAAAAGTCGTGAAAGCCACCACTGAGCTCTGTCGTCAGTGTCAAAATGGCCAGATCGAGCCGCGGCCCGAAGTAGACGTCGACACCGGCCCCGCTGCCCGCGTCGTCTCCCACCATCGAATCGTTGAAGTTCAAGTCGATGCCCACGACTGTCTCAGCCGCGGCGACGTCGGGCCAGGCGATGACGGCGAGAGCCGCCGTCGCCGCCGCGAGGCACAGTGGGCGAGCGGAGCACGGGAAAAACGCACGGGGGGTCGGATAGCTCATCTTCTGGGTCGCTTTCTTGTCAAGGAAGGGGGGCTCGGGTCGATTGCGCCTAGGCAAGTCGATTTGCGCCGAGGCAGGATGCAGAACACGTGCCAGAATGGTCCAGCGAATCGCTGGCACCGCTTCACGCACGAACCCGTGCCCCAGGCGCGCGGCACCGAGACCGGGACCAATCCCGGCATCGCCCAGCGCCGCCACCCCCAGCTCTGCTGGGCAAGTCATTGCCCGGCCCCGCTCGTTACTGTCGAGGCGAACCCTAGTTGGAGGCTGCTTCGTAGCGCTCGAGCTTGCGGTAGAGCGTCCGGCGGTCAACCCCGAGCAGCTTGGCCGCCTGCGTCTTGTTGCCTTGCGCGGCCTTCAACACCCGCTCGATGTATCGCTTCTCGAGCTCGTCGAGCGTCAGCATGTGTTCGGAGTCGATGTCGCCCAGGGTGATGCGGGAGCCCTCGTACCGGCTGATGCGCTCGGGCAGATCTTCGACGGTGATCTGCTCGAAGCGCGTCAGCGTCACCGCGCGCTCCATCGAGTTTTCGAGCTGGCGCACGTTACCGGGCCAGTCGTAGTCGAGCAGCTTCTTCGCCGCCTCGCTGGAGATGCCGGTCACCCCTTTGCCCATTCGCTCGGCGAACTTGAGCACGAAATGCTGAGCGAGCACGAGCACGTCGTTGCCGCGCGCGCGGAGCGGCGGAATATGGATCTGCACGACGTTCAGTCGATAGTACAGGTCTTCACGGAAGCGCTGTTCTTCGACCTCGCTCTCCAGGTCGCGATTCGTGGCCGCGATGATGCGACAGTCGACCGGCACGACGGCGTTCCCACCGACGGGCCTCACCTGGCGCTCCTGCAGCACGCGCAGCAGCTTGGGCTGCATCTCGAGCGGCATCTCGCCGATCTCGTCGAGCAGCAGCGTGCCCCCGCTGGCCTGCTCGAGCAGACCCTTGCGCGTGTTCTTCGCGTCCGTGAAGGCGCCCTTCATGTGCCCGAACAGCTCGCTCTCGAGCAGGCTCGCCGGCACCGCGGCGCAGTTGATCGCGACGAACGGCATGCTGGCGCGCGCGCTTTCGGTGTGCAGGGCGCGGGCTACGAGCTCTTTCCCGGTGCCGCTCTCCCCGCTGAGCAGGACCGTCGTGTCGGTGTCGGCGACGCGCCGGATCAAGTCGTAGACCTTGCGCATGGCGCGGCTCTCACCGGTGAGCGCCCCGACGCCGCGGCTGCTCTTGGACGCCTCGGAGGTGAGGCGCTTCACCTCTTCGCGCAGGTGCCGGTGCTGCACCGCACGATCGATCACGTGCGCCAGCTGGGCCATGTCGATCGGTTTGTTGATAAAGTCGTAGGCGCCGGCGCGGATCGCTGAGATCGCGGATGACATGTTGCCGTAGGCGGTGATCACGATGACGGGCGTGTCTGGGCGATTCTCGGTGAGGTTTCGACACAGATCGTGACCGCTCATGTTGTCGAGGTTCACGTCGGTGATCACGACGTCGAAGTCTTTCTCGCGGATCAGCTCCAGCCCCTCGTCGCCGCGCGTCCGCCACTCGACTTGCCACCCGCTCCTCTCCAGGCTCTCCTGGAGCAGTTCACACATACTCTGGTCGTCGTCGATGACTAAAATCCGTGTGCTCATGCCTGTTCTTTCTTAGACCGTGCTGGCGGGATTCGCTCGCTGTGGCGAGTTTCGCTGACGGGATTGTGTTGCGTCCAGCCCTTTCGAGCCACTCATCAACGCGGCTTCACGGGCTTCTCCCACCCAATTGCCGCCCCTCGACACCGCAAACCTCCGCGGGGTGTCGACCCCAGCAGGCGCCGGCACCTCCTGAATCACGCTCGAATACCCCGCGCGCTCTCCACGAACCACCCCTGGCTCCACCGGACAGACGCGCTGGTGAACATTGCCTCAGTCTCGGCTCGGCGCCGGCCCAGTGTGGGCAAGAGGCGCCGAGCCTTCTGGTGTTAACCAAGTCGCAGCTCGATTCTGGCTGCTGGCGTGCTCCGGCGGGGCATCCGCCGACGCTCGAGGCTCACAGGAACGAATCGATCGGGAAGTCGAGGTCGATCGTGAGGGTCGTCCCCTCGATGATGTCGATGGCCTCCAGCTCCTCCGTCGTGGTCGCCGCGTTGTCGAAGCTGTCCACCAGCGTCGCTGCGCCGTCGTAGATCCCGTCGAACAGGTCGATCGAGATACCGAAGTCCTCGCAGAACGGCTCAAACTCGTCCACGACACGGCCGCCGTCGTAGATGAGCAACTCCAGCCTATCGACACCGAAGTCGGCACAGTCGATGGGGTCTGTCAGGCCGTCGATCGTCCAGAACACCTCCAGGGTCCCGACCGGGGCCGGCTCGTCATCGTTGTCATCGACGACCAGGCACCCCGGCATCGCGCCGAGGCACAAGAGCAAGCCGCCATGGGTCAGGGCCTTCGTCATCCAGTTTTTCACGAGCCACTCCTTCGATTAAGCAAACACGCTGGTGCCCAGATCGGGTCAGTCATATCGGCGCCGGCGGGTCTCGCTCGGCTGCTCCACGTAGCGGCGCCGCACCGGGCGCTGCTCGACTTGGGTACGACGGGGGGCGTCGGATTCGATGCGGACAAAGGCTCGCGTGGTGCGGGCCCTGCGCAGTTCGACCGGCTCGTCGCGGAAGTAGACCCAGCCGCTCTCCGACGGATAATACCAGCGGCTCCCCACCAGATACGCCGGCCGCCCGTGGTAGTAGACGCTCGGTTGCGCGTAGACGTCGGGCGGGGCCTCATCCACGTACACGACGGGGTAGTCATAGATGACTTGCGCCCGCGCTGGCCGGGCTGTGACGGTTGCGGTGCAACCGGTTACGCCGACGAGCGCCGTGGCGCACAGCAGAGCTCCGGCGAGGCGCGTGCGAATCGGGTTGGTAAGAAACATGAGTCCTCGTATTCTGCCGTTTTCCCGGGAAAATCGCGGGCCGACGGCGCCCGAACGCTCGAAGCCAGTCTCCGGATCGGCCGCGCGCGCCTGAAAATCGGCTGGGCCGGCTCTCGCAGCGTGCAACGCGTCGGGGCTGTCGTGCGTTCGTCTACCCCAAAAGCACGAAGCGTGCCGCGCGTCGCCAAGTGCTACGGGCCTGGAACTCTCGTGCCGTATCTTGGCGCCGAGGCGTCAAACTCCGCGTGAAAAGGCCGCGGGGGCTGACAAATTTGTCGCTCGTGAGGCGCGTTGGATTCGGCGCAATCGAACAATCCGGCCCCCCAAAGGGCTGGCATTCGACTTGCTGGCTGTAGACTCCATGCGACGACTTCCAGCCCTTATCTTCTCATGCTTGTCCGCAACCCTCGTTTTCGCTGCCTGCTCTTCGAGTGACGAAGAAGAGCCGGAGACATTGGCGAGCTTCTGCTCGCGCTGGGCCAGCGCTGCGTGCTCGGCCGAGGTGGTGTCGGCTTGCCAAGCGGCCGACGAGAACGACTGCCGGGACAGTCAGGTGGCCTTCTGTCTCGAGGCCTTGCCCGCTGCGGGGTTCTCCGGCGCTCGCGCAGACCAGTGCATCGACGCGATCGAGGCTGCCTACGAAGACGCCGACGTCACGTCGGACGAGATCTTCACCGTCCTGCGCTTCGCGGCGCCCTGCGACCAGCTGATCCGAGGCCAGCGCTCGGAAGGCGAGGAGTGCGAGTCGCGGCGCGACTGCGACGCGCCGGGCGGCTTCGATTGCGTATTCAAAGGTGACGCGACGGCAGGCAGCTGCCAGCTTCCGGAGACGGTCGGGGCAGGGCGTGACTGCAGCGCAGCCAACGCCGTCTGCGAGCCCGGCTTCTATTGCAACGGCGACAACTGTATCGCCGGCGAGAGCGTGGGCGACCCCTGCACCTCTCATGCCCAGTGCGGCACCGCTGGCTACTGCGGCCTGACCAGCCTCTGCCAGACCCGCACGGACGTCGGTTCGCCGTGTGGTTTCGACGAACAGTGTGCCTCGGGGCTGTGTTACCAGTTCTCGTCGACAGAGCAGGTGTGCACCGATCGCTTGCGCCTGTCGCGCAGCGAGCCCATCTGCGAAGACCTGAGATAGCTCGGAGCTCTGCCACAAAAGGAAAGAACCGGCCGCTCTATAGCGGTCGGTTCTTTCGATGCCCGGCGCTCGAGGCCGGGCCCACCCGAGAGGCCCACACCCTCTCGGGCAGTGCCGGGCTGATCAACGCTGGCGGCTCGACGTGCGCGGCCGGGCATCGGGCGGCGCCGGAACCCCATCATCCTCCGCGGGCGCCGGCGGAGCAACGTCTGCCGCCGAGGTGCTGGACGTGCGTTGCTGCGTCGCCGGTTCGACGATGACTTCGACGCGGCGGTTGTTGGCGCGCCCCTCTGCGGTGTCATTGGTGGCGATCGGTGTGCTCTCGCCACGCCCGACCGCTCTCATGCGTTCGGCAGCCACGCCGCGTTGCCCCAGGTATTCGCGCACCGCGTCGGCGCGTTGCTGGCTCAGCGCCTGGTTGGTGCTGTCGCTACCACGAGCGTCGGTGTGACCTTCGACCACGATATTGCGATCAGGATACGCCGCGAGCGCTTGAGCTACCGTGTCGAGTCGCGCCTGCGCCGGCGCCGATAGCACGTTGCCGCCCGCCTCGAACAGCACGCCGGAGAGGCTGATCACCATGCGCCCCTCCTCCTCGCGGATGGCTTCCATCTTGCGCAGCTGAGCCTGCGCGCGATCAGCGGCTGCTTGCAGCTCGGCGAGCTTCTGTTCGCGAGCGCGCAGCTCTTCACCGCTCGCTTGCAGCTGCTCTTGCGTTTGCGTCAGCTGCTGCGAATACTGCGAGCTCTCCTGGGCCATCTGCTGCGAGCGCTGCTCTAGCCCCGCTTGATAGTCCTGCTCGGCGCGCTGCTGCTCCTTGTGCGCGAGCGCCTCGCTCGCCTGCGCTATGGCCAGCTCCGACCTGCGAGTGGCGATGTAAGAGTAGTGACGCTCGGCATCCGAGCCCGGATCGTCGGCGTGAGCACGCTCGGCAGCGCTGAGGGCTTTGTGAGCCTCGTGCACGCCGCGCGGATTGAGCTGGGAAGCCTCGCTGCTGCGAGCCTGCGAGTAGACGTTGCGCGCCGTCATCAGCTCGGGCGTGGGCGCCGAGGCGCCGCATGCGGTGGCCAGCGCGAGCGCTGAAGCGCCGAAATAGAATCGTGTCGAGGTCTTCATCTCATCCTCCACTATGCTGCTCCGCGGGCGCGATCAGCGTTGTTCCTTCTGAATGTCTTGGATCTTCTGCCAGGCCTGGCGAGCCTTCTCTTGCTCCTGGTCGGTCTTGGCGAGTTGCAGGGCTAGCTCGGCGTCGATGCGCGCGCGCTCCAGCAAGAGCGAAGCGTTGTCTTCGTCGCCGTCGTCGGCGCTGCGTTTGGCCGCGGCCATCTCGTCTCGCGCCAGCTGCAAGTGCAACGCGGCGCGTGGCTGGTCGTTCGCGCCCACAGCCTCGGCGGCGCGAACGGAGGATTGTACCTCGGCAACGCGCGCCTGGTTCAGCTGAGCTCCGCCGCAAGCAGCGGCCATGAGCGCCAGCGCCAACAATGGATATCGTGGTTGGATTCGGTGCATGTTCAGTTCTCCTCTCCTCGCTCGTTTCATCACGCCGCTCGATTGGGCGGCTATAGGCTGGCTATAGGCTCGGCTGCTACAAGCTCGGCCGCAGGAAGACAAAGAGCAGGACCACTACCAGCAGCACGCCGAGGCCGCCGCTCGGGTAGTAGCCCCAGCCGCGGCTGTGCGGCCACGCCGGCGCAGAGAGGAGCATCGCGAGAATCAAGGCAACGATGAGTAGGGTCAGCATATGATTACCTTTCAACGGGGGCCGAGCGCCTCGTTCGGATTTCGCATGACGACGGGGACGTTGCCCCGCGCGAACTTGTGGGCATCACTCGAAAGAGACCGGGCGAGTGTCGTCGCCGTTCGCGATCGGCACTGCCCGTACCTTTAGAGCTCAACGAGCCGCGGACACTGTCGGGCGCGTTGCATCCATGCATCGCAAGAGCAGTGCCAAGACCTGATTCCCGAGCTCGCGCTGTCCCAGCTTCAGAATTTCGTCATGTTTTCGACGGCGCGGGCGACGCGAGGCCGAGGCGGACGCGCCACAGCTCGCAGTCCCGCCACTGGCCGGCGGCGCGGCTTCACCAGAACGCCCCGTGCGATCATGCACGCCTAACGCTCAGCGCGTCGACCTGCACGCTCGCCACGCCCCGCTGCGATTGGGCGATCTGGAGCGCGCGCCTCCCGTCGCTGTTGCTGGAGACGCTTCCGGATAGCACCACCGTGTCTCCAGCGGCGCTGACACGGATGTCGCTGCTGTCTAGCTCGGTGTCGTCGATCAGCGCTTCACACACGGTCTGCTGTAGCTCTTCGTCAGCGCTGAGACGTCCGATGGCTCCGTGTTTGATCTCTTCATCGGGGACGGCGCGTGCCGACTGCGGCGGGCTGGCGCCGGTGATGTTCGTGGCGGGGTTTGCGCGGGCGGGCGGTTGCATGATTCCTCCTCCAGGCATGGCTGTGATTCCATGCAAAAACGGCTGCGCCTCGGATGGGGCGCAGCCGCATAGTTTTGTATCGTACCGATGCGCGGGCGGCGCTTGGCCGCGGAGAGTTGCGAGCAGACGGTGGCGTCTGCTCAGCTCGGCGTAGGGCCGCGCTTGGCGCGACGCTCCGCCTCTTCGAGTTCGACACGCTCGTCGCCCTCGAGCGCCCGCTTGGCTTCCTCGCCGAGCTGCTCGGTGTCCGCGCTCTCAACGTGCTTCTTCACGTGCTCGTTGTAGCGTCGGGCGCCTGTGTAGTTGCCTTCGCCTTCAACGCCATTCGGCTTCTGCTGGGGGGGACGGGCGTCGCTCTGCTGTGGTTTGCTCATATGTACCTCTCGGATCCCGCTCCCGTTTCGAGAGCGAGCGGGCGGGCGCCTGCGCGTGTCAACCTGGCACGCGAAGCGGCGTCAGCCCTTCCACGTCGAGAAGCAACGGGCGTGCCGCCGCTGGAGGGGCACGCACCGCGTGACGAAATGGCTCCTCAAGCGCGGCTGTCTGCCGCGCGCTCGTCGAGCTCCTCGAGTTCGTCGAGCTCGTCGGGATCGGGTGCGGCGGCGTGGCGTGAGGCGTCGCTGATCATCGAGAGGGAATCAGCGGCAATTTCCGCCGGGTCGTCGAGCTCGAACGCCCCGAAGTCGCGGTCCGGCGGGGCCTGGGTGGCGCGCGCGAGCCACTCGGCGGTGAGGTCCTCCGTGTCGACCGCGTCGTAAGACTCGAACTCGTTCGCGGGGCGTCCGTGCGACCCGACGAGGGAATACGACTCGGGCGAGGCGTCCCAGAAGTCGCTGGTGAGCGCGGGAGCCATGGCCTCCAGGTCCGCGTCGCTGACGTCATCGAGCGCTACGCGCGGGTGCACGCCGCTGGATGGGCGCTGCCCGCGCGGCAGTGAGCCGCCCGTGCTCGCGTGATGGGTTTGATGACGACGCGCCGCGGCCAAGCCAAGAATCGCGAAGGCGGAGCCGACACCGAGGATGGGTAACATCGTTTTGACCGACATGCGTGGAGTCATTGCAAGCCGCAGGCCACGCCGCCGGGCAGAGCGATCAGTCCGCGCTGGGCTGCTCGAGCAAGCGCGTAATGGCGCGAGCGAGCTCCCAAGGGCTGATCGGCTTCACGAGGTGCAGCTCGAAGCCTGCATCGCGGCACAGCTGGGCGTCAGCCTCGCTGGCATATCCGGTCAGCGCAACCGTTCTCAGACCAAGATACAGGTGGTGCTTGGCCCGCACCTCGCGCATCAAGGTCAGCCCGTCTTTCTCGGGCAGACCGAGGTCGCTCACGAGCACGTCGTAGCGCTGCATTGCAAGACGATCCAGCGCGGCTGCGGCGCTTTGCACCGTGTCCACACGCGCGCCCCGGTGTTCCAGCGCGTAACGGATGAGCTCCAGGATGTCGGCGTCGTCGTCGATCACCAGGATACGCCGGCTATCGAGCTGTGAATCCATCACCTGGTCTTCGTCCGGGGAGGGGACCGACGTCGTCACGTTCGGCAGGCGCACGCTGAAGGTCGAGCCCAGGCCTACGCCGGGGCTCTGCACTCGGATCTGGCCGCCGTGGGCCTCGACGAGCTGCCTGGTGATGCTGAGCCCTAGCCCGAGCCCACCCTTGCGCTGGCTCAACGCGCTCTGCTGGAACAGCTCGAAGATGTTGCCTATCTCATCCGCCGCGATGCCGACTCCCGTGTCGCTCACGGTCAGCTGGACCGAGCGCTCGTTGCGCTCGAGCCGAACGTCCACGCGCCCGCCGCGCTCCGTGAACCTCACCGCGTTGTTCAGCAGGTTGGTGACCACCTGCTGCAGGCGGGTCGAGTCGCCCAGCACGAACGTGTCAGACTCCGTCGCGACCAGCGCGATCTCGAGCTGCTTGTCCAGCGTCAGCTTGGAGGCGCTGACGACGCTCGCCACGATCGCCTTCAGGTCGACCACCTCGAACTCGAAGTGCAGCTTTCCAGCGACGATGCGCGACACATCGAGAAGGTCGCTGATGAGCTGAGCCTGGGCGCGAGCGTTGCGCTCGATCGTCTTCACGGCCTTCTGCACCGTGGCGTCGAGATCGGTCCGACCGCCCAGGATCTGAGCCCAGCCGAGCACCGTGTTGAGCGGAGAGCGTAGCTCGTGTCCGAGCACCGCCAGGAAGCGGTCCTTCGCGGCGTTCGCCGTCTCTGCCGCCTCGCGAGCCGCACGCGCCCGCTCGGCCAGTTCACGTTCGCGCAGGTCAACCACGACGGCGCAGCAAGTCGGGTGGTCTCCCGCTGAGAGCGGACTGAGGGTGACCTGCGCGGGCACGGCGCCCGACGGCGTCTCGATGCGCAGCGTGTGCTTCACCGTGCTCGTCAGGCCCTGTTGGATGAGTAGCGCCAACCCGCCGCGATGGCTCGGTATCACGAAGGCGCTGAGATGCGCTCCGACCACCTCGGCGACCGGGCGATCGACGAGCTCCGCAAAATACCTGTTGGCGTACAGTACTGCCCCGTCGCTACCGAGCGTGAGGGCGCCTTCGCGCATGCCCTCGACGAACGTGCGGAACGGCTGGTCCGGGCTCTCGAGCGTGAAGATCTGCGGGCCGTTGGGACCGTTGACTACGACGGCGTCGACGCTCCCGTTCTGGATCGCGTCCAGTGTGTGCAGCGCCTCCTCCAGGCGCTGGCGGAGCTCGTTCACCTCGGTCGACCGCTGGCTCGTGTGGGGCTCGGTCTGGTCGGGGAGCAGTAGCTCTTCAGTCGCCGGGTCGCGCATGTCTCGAACCCTCACGGGGGCCACCGTCGGCCGGACCGAGGTCGAGCCCGACGAGGGCCCGCTCGGCGTTTGACAGATCGCCGATCAGGCGCTTCATCGGCTCCGGGACTTTGCGTATCAGCGTCGGTAGAGCGAGGATCTGATCGGCCTTGGCGAGCTCAGGCCGGGTCTTCAGATCGACCACCTCGATGTTGTACTTGCCCGCGAGGTGCGCGTCGCACAGTCGCTGCAGGTTGGCGAGTGCCGTGCGCGACTTGGGCGAGTCACCGGCGATGTAGAGGCGCAGAGTCCAGGTGTCGCCGCCAGCGCCCCCTCGCGCCCCGCCGACCTTGGCGATCGCGCCGACGGTCTGTGTCGTCCCCGCCTTCTTGTCGATGACGGCGCTCTCGGGCTCGGAGCCCCGCCGGGGCTTCGTGGTCTTGGCGAGGTCGCGGGGCTTCCTGGACGCCATGCTCAACCTTTGGTAGCGCTGCTGCCCGCCAAGGCGGACCCGTTGCGCTTGCGGGAGACGGAGGCGCGGCCGTTCGACGCCGAGCGAGAGGCGCCGCGCGCCACGCCCGCCCGATCCTTTTCGGCAGACCACGCCTGCTGGCTCGCGATCGACGCCGAGATCAGCTTCTGGAGCTCGACCTCCTCGGCGGCGAACTCGGCGCGGAGAGCAGCGATCTTCTGCTCGAGCAGCTCCTTCTTGCGCTCGAGCAGCCGCGACTGGCGAGAGTCTTCCGCGCGCTGCGCGTCGAGCTGCAGGCGGTCTCGCACCTCTTGGTTCGCGCGCGCCGTTCCTGTCAGCACGCCCTGGGGGCCGACGTAAGGCTCGATCAGGTCGACGCCATGCGAGGTGATGAGAAACTCACGGATCTGGTTTGAGTGGGCCATGCCGCGCGATTTCAGCACGTACAGGCAACGGTTGCGTTCGCCGTTCGTTTCCAGCTGCTTCAGGAGCAGCCAGGTGTCGACCATCGACGACACGGCGATGCGCGTCTGTTCCGGAGCATCCCCGCCGTGCGTCAGGTTGCTGAGCATGATGGTGACCCCGCGCGCCTTCAGCATGTCGATCAGTCGAACCAGCATGATCAGGGCTTCATTCTCGGATCCATCCGACAGGAAGGCCCCGATCGGATCGAGGATTACGGCGGAGGGCGCGAGCGCCTCCACCTTCTCGTGTACCAGCGAGAGGTGGGCTTCGTAGCCGTGGCTGGTCGCCCGCAGCGACAGAAAATCGAGCAGCTTTCGCTCTCGCATCTCGCCTAGATTCAGGCCGATGACGCCCATGTTGCGCTCGATCTGCGCCGGCGACTCCTCATAGGAGGTATACAGGCAACGCTCGCCCGCGTTGCAGACGGCTTGGGCGAAATGCGCGCAGAGGCTGCTCTTGCCAGAGCCGGCTGTGCCGGTGAGCAGGATGGTCGAGCCGCGGTAGTAGCCGCCGCCGCCGAGCATCTGGTCGAGGCTCGGAATGCCGGTGGAGATGCGTTCGTTGGAGACAGGGTGATCCAGCGATACCGACGTGATCGGCACTACCGTGATGCCCGTCTCGCCGATCAGAAAAGGGAACTCGTTGGTCTGGTGGCTCGTGCCACGATACTTCACGACCCGAATGCGCCGCGTCGAGACCTGGTCGCGCACGCGGTGGTCGAGCAAGATCACGCAGTCGGAGACGTACTCCTCGAGCCCGTGCCGGCTGAGCGTGCCCTCGCCGCGCTCGGCCGTGATGATGGCGGTGACGTTACGCTCCTTGAGCCAGTGGAACAACCGACGCAGCTCCGCGCGCAGTATGGCGACATTTGAGAAGGCGCTGAAGATCGTCTCCAGCGTGTCGATCACGACGCGCTTCGCGCCCACCGCAGAGATGGCGGCGTCGAGCCGCAGGAACAAGCCTTCGAGATCGTACTCGCCGCTCTCCTCGATGGCGACGCGGTCGACGTGGACGTGATCGATGCTGAGCAGCCGGCGATCCATCAAGTCGTTCAGATCAAACCCGAGAGAAGCGACGTTCTGGATCAGATCCTGCTCGCGCTCTTCGAACGCTACGAGCACGCCCGGCTCGCCATAATCGAGCGCACCGCGAACCAGAAAGTGCAGCCCGAAGAGCGTCTTGCCGCAGCCAGCGCTGCCGCACAGCAGGGTGGGCCGCCCCGCGGGCAAGCCGCCGGCCGTTATCTCGTCGAGACCTGCGATGCCGGTCCGGGCTTTGGTCAGTTCGGGCGAGCGCCGAGCGGGGGCTGGCTTTCGGGAGGCCGTACGGGCCTTTGCCGCACTCATCGCTCGCCGTAATAGCACTCCCGGTTGCGGAAGGGGCGCGCGGACGTTCTCGGCCATACGGCTCATGCGACCATGTGGGTGCGCTCAAATGCCTCGGTTCGTCGCTATCCCGGCGCATGCGTGCGCTTCCACTTCGAGGCGTGCTTCGCGCATCGAGCGACCCGGCGTGGTGAACGAGTTCCGATCCGCTCGAATGCCCCCTCCCTCGTGAGCGCATGAGATCGAGGCATATGCCTTGCAACCGCAGCGGTCATGGCTGACTCGACGAGTTTCGTGGTGGTGCTCTCTGTGGTGCTGGCGCTCGTCCTCGGCGTGGCGCTCGTGGCGGGGGTGTGGCGCAATGGCCCGAAGCGTAGGAACGAACGCTTGCGCGAGCGTTTCGGTCCCGAATACGATGTTGCTGTCGAGCAATACGGCGAGTCCCGCGCGATCCGCGTGCTCGAGGCGCGAGAACATCGAGTGTCGAAGCTTCCCCTTCGTTCGTTGGCTCCTGCCGAGCGAGCCTCGTTCGCGCAGTCCTGGCTGCTCGCGCAGCAAGAGTTCGTCGACGCGCCCCATCGAGCGGTGCGCAACGCTCACGAGCTCGTGCAGCGCACCATGCACTCACGCGGTTACCCCGTCGACGATTTCGATCAGTGCGTCTCCGATCTCTCGGTAGACTACGGGGACATCGTCCGGCACTACCGCGCCGCCCACGCGCTCGATCAGGCGAACCGTGCGGGGCGTGCCAACACCGAAGAGCTGCGCCAGGCACTGGTGCACTATCGAGCCCTGTTCGAAGAGCTGCTCGGGACGCCACAGGGGCAGGTCGCGCCAGCCAGCCAGCGCTACGAACAACCGCCGGAGCTCGCCCGCCAGCCCGCCCTGCCGCGCTGAGCTGAGCTGAGCTGAGCTGGGTTGAGCCGAGTCTCGCCGTGCCCGGGTCAGCGCGGGTGCCCGGCTCGCGCCAGCCTCCGGTCGAGCTCCAGTGCGGCAATGTCGCTCGCCGAGCCATGTCGCGACGCGGCGTTCCTGCGCGCTCGCCGCTGAGCGCGGCATCGTCTCGCTTCGAAACCGCGGGGCGGGACGCACCCACGTGTGCTGGTCGCCGCTGGCATGGCAGGTGCACCCGCATGTTGGTTAGCAACCTTCGGCCGGCCGAGATCTCACGATTCTGGCCGTTGCGAACACGAGAGGAGCAGCCTATGCGAGCGGACGTTGGAGATCAGGGCCCCGACGCAGATTGGACCGGCGTCTCCCTCGCCACGCCTTGCCCCGTCTGCGGCGCCTCTCGAGAGTGCTGCACTCACGCCGAAGAGGCTTTCGCGTGTTGCCTGCATGAACCGTCAGAGTGGCGCCTGGCCAACGGCGGCTGGCTGCACCGCATCGCGCGGCCGATCGCGGCCCGCTTGGTGCGTGTCGCAGCCGAGCCGCGCCCCGGAGGGGCGCCGTCTGGTATCGTCGCGTGATGGGAGAGCCCGAAAGGCAAAGCTACTCTCCATCGAATGCGGGTTGCGCGGGGCTCGATGCCGGGTCGCGCTGGGATGAGCCCGTACATCTGCGCGGTGAGTTGCTCTCGCGCGAGCACCTGAGCGCTCACGCGGTCGACCTGGCCAGGGCGCACGGCAAGGCCGTGATCCAGAACACGCCGGGGCCGCTGCGGCATCGATTCGCTCAGGCAAAGAAGCGCGTGTTCGACGCTTACGAGATACTCGGGCGCAGCGCCAAGCACCGCCGCGAGCCGTCGCCCGCCGAAGAGTGGCTGCTCGATAACGCCAGCGTCGTGGAAGATCAAATCCGCGAGATCGCTGATGATCTGCCATTTGGCTACCTGCTCGAGCTGCCCCGCATCGGGCGCGGCGCCATGCAAGGTCATCCGCGCGTCTACGGGCTCTGTCTCGACTACCTCCGGCACACCGATGGCCGGGTCGATGTGGAGACGCTCGCCGGCTTTGTTCGCGCCTATCAGAGCGTCGTCCGGCTCACCATCGGGGAGCTGTGGGCTGTGCCGATCATGCTGCGGCTCGGGCTCATCCTGCGCGTGGGCGCGCTCGCCGCGTCGGAGGCGGGCGAGCGCGATCGAGAGGGCGCAGACACCTGGGCTGAGCGTCTGCTCGTCAGCTCGGCCGACCCCGCACGGACGGGCGCTGTGCTCAGCGAGCTCGAGAAGGAGCAGCGCGTGTTCACTGCCTCCTTTCTGGTGCGGCTGCTCAAGCGCTTGCGCGAGCACGATGGTTCGCTGGAGCTCACGCACGAGTGGATAGTGGCTCGCTGCGCGGCCATGGACACCACCCCCGATGAGCTCGCGCGCCGCGAGCACCTGCGGCAGGCAGCCGACCAGGTCTCGGTCGGAAACGCCGTGACGAGCATGCGCGCCGTCTCGGCGCTCGACTGGGACGAGTTCTTCGAGCGCACCAGCGACGTAGAGGCCCTGCTGCGCGACGACCCGTCCGGGGCCTACCCGCACTGCGACGCGGCCACGCGCGACCGCTACCGCCACGCGGTCGAAGAGCTGGCCCGCCGCAGCGCTCGCGACGAGGTGCAGGTGGCGCGCGCTGCTCTGGACCTGTGCCGCGCCAGCGCGCTCGAGCCAGGCAGGCGTGCCCGTACGCACGTCGGCTATTACCTGGTCGACGCGGGCCGGCAGCAGCTCGAGTCGCGCATCGGCTATCGCCCGAGCCTGCGCGGGTCGGTGGTGCGGGCCGTACTGGCCCAGCCCACGCCTTACTACTTCGGCTCGCTCGCGCTGTTCACGCTGCTCCTGGTCGCCGCGGCCGCGCGCGTCGCGGTCGGCGCAGGGCTCCCGATGCTGGCCAGCGCGCTCTTGGTCCTGCTGTTCGTGCTGCCCGCGAGCGAGGTGGCCCTCGCGCTCGTCAACGCCTTCACGATCACTCTACTTCCGCCGAGGCGCCTCGCGAAGCTCGACTTCAGCGACGGGATCCCGGCCGAGCATCGCACGTTGGTGGTGGTGCCGGCGCTGCTCGACAGCCTCGCGACCATCGACCAGCTGATCGAGGACCTCGAGGTGCGCTCGCTCGCCAACCCGGACGCGAACCTGCACTTCGCGCTGCTCACCGACTTCGTCGACGCGCCTGCCGCGGTGGTCGAGGGTGACGCCGCGCTGCTCGACCGGGTACGCGAGCGCATCATCGAGCTGAACTCCCGCCACGTCGAGGCTCGGGCCGGCAACGACGGAGCCAGCGGTGCGCATCTCGCGGCGGGATCCGAGAGCGCCGAGCGCTTCTGGCTGCTGCACCGGCGCCGCGTGGAGAACCCCTCCGAGGGCTGCTTCATGGGCTGGGAGCGCAAGCGAGGCAAGCTCGAGGAGCTGAATCGGCTGCTGCGCGGCGAGACGAACACCACCTTTTCAATCGTGCTGGCGCCCGCGTCGCGCTTCGCCGCCATCCGCTACGTGATCACGCTCGACGCCGACACCGAGCTGCCCCGCGACGTCGCCGCCGAACTCGTCGGCAGCCTGGCGCATCCCCTGAACGAGCCGGAGCTAGACACTGAGCAGCAACGTGTCGTGCGCGGGCACGCGATCATCCAGCCGCGCGTGGGGACGCTGCCTGCGAGCTCTCGGCGCACGCGCTTCGCGGCGATGCTCACGGGCGCCTCCGGCATCGACCCCTACACGACGGCCGTCTCCGACACGTATCAGGATCTGTTCGGCGAGGGCTCGTTCGTGGGCAAGGGCATCTACCACGTCGACGCGTTTCGAGCGGCGCTCCGCGGCCGCGTGCCGAGCGATCGGATGCTCAGCCACGACCTGTTCGAGGGAATCTATGCGCGCGGCGCGCTCGCCACCGACGTCGAGGTGCTCGACGAACAACCGTCTTCATACGCGGTGCAGGCAGGGCGGCAGCACCGTTGGATGCGCGGTGACTGGCAGCTCTCGGCCTGGCTGTTGCCCGAGATGCCGGCCCGAGACGGCAAGCGCCGGAACGATCTGCGGCCGATCGATCTCTGGAAGATCGCCGACAACCTGCGGCGAAGCCTGCTCGCGCCGGCGGTGGTGGCGCTGGCGGTAGCGAGCTGGTTCGCTCACCCCGACGTGGCGGGCGCCGCCGCCGCCATCGTCGCCGGCGTGTTCGTGGTGCCGCTCTGCGCGCGCTTGTTGCTGTCTCTGGTGCGCGAGACGGCCCAGGCAGCGCGGCCCAACGTGGGCTCACTCGGCGGTGACCTGCGCACCAACTCGGGTCAGGTCGTGCTGACCTTGATCTTCACGCTCGACCAGGCCTGGGTCTCGCTGGATGCGGCGGTGCGGGCGCTGTACCGAACGTTCGTCAGCAAGCAGCGCCTGCTCGAGTGGACGGCCATGCGGCAAGCGGCCGACGCAGCGGGCCCGGTGCGTGTGCCGGTGCGCCTGTGGTGGAGCGGTGGGGTCTGCCTGTTTGGGCTCGCCCTCGTGCTCGGAACGAGGCCCGACACCTGGGCGTTCACCTCGCCGCTCTTGCTCGCCTGGGCGAGCGCGCCGCTGCTCGGTCTGTGGCTCTCGATGCCGCTCGCACCGGCGCGTCCGACCGACCGCGTCTCGGAGCCCGATCGGCGCCTGTTGCGCCTGCTCGCGCAGAAGACCTGGCGCTTCTTCGACGAGTTCGTCACCGCGGCCGATCACCACCTGCCGCCCGACAACTACCAGGAAGACCCGCGCGGCGTGCTGGCCCACCGTACCTCGCCCACCAACATGGGCCTCTACCTGCTCAGCGTGGTGAGCGCTCGCGATTTCGGCTTCATCGCGCTGCGCGAGGTGCGCGAGCGGCTCGAGCGATCGCTGTCGACGCTGGAGAAGCTCGACAAGCGCGAGGGTCACCTCTTGAACTGGTACGAGACGACCACGCTGCGCCCCCTCGAGCCGCAGTATGTCTCGATGGTCGACAGCGGAAACCTGGCCGGCTACCTGTGGACACTGCGCGAGGCCTGTCTCGATCTCGTCCGTCAGCCGCTCGTTTCCGTACAAACCTTGGAGTCTGTGCGCGACGCCCTGCACCTCGCAGAGGACGCGCTGCGCGAGCCCCACTCCAAGCCAAAGGGCGCGAGCGACGAAGCCGGTGAGGGCGCCTCCGCATGGGGCGACGTGCCCCCGAAGAGCAGGCCGGCGCGCGCGGCGAGCTCGCCGCGCGACGTCCTCGATCGCGCCGGTCTGGAGAAAGAGCTGCGTGCGATCGAGGAGCGGGCCGCTGGCTGGGTCGAGACGCCCGCCAGCCTCCGCGCGCTCGTGCAGGCCCTGGCTGATCTGCGGGCGGAGCTCGCCGAGTGCCGCGCGCGCGTCGGCACAGCGCTCGACGGCAGCGACGCCGGCTATTGGCTCGCACGGGCCGAGCTGCGGCTGGCCGAGGCGCTCGACGAAGTGGTCGTGCTCGCGCCATGGCTGGCGGCGGGCTCGCCGCTGGCGCGGCTCGAGTCGGTGCCCGAGCTGGCCGCCGACGTGAGCCGTCTGTGGACGCGCATCGAGGTCCTGGGCAGCGCGTTTTCCATACGCGAACGGCACGAGCAGGTCTTTGCGGCGATCGAGGAGGTGCGCGAGCGGCTGGGTGCGGTCGACATCTCGGCGGAGCTCTCGGGCGAGTGTCTGCGCGAGCTCGAGTCCCTCACACAGTCCGTACAAAATGGCGCCGACGCTTGCGAAGACCTCGCCGAGGGCCTCGGTCGTGTCGGCTTGCGTGCTCTCCAGCTCGCCGACGGCATGAACTTTCGCTTCCTGTTCGATGAGCGGCGCGAGCTGTTCGCGATCGGATACAACGTGAGCAGCGCGCGCCTCGACGCCTCGCACTACGATTTGCTCGCATCCGAGGCGCGGCTCGGCAGCCTGCTCTGCATCGCCAAGGGCGAGGTGCCGCAAAACCACTGGTTCCGGCTCGGGCGACCGCGCGCGAGGAACCCGAAGGGCAGGGCGCTGTTGTCTTGGAGCGGCTCGATGTTCGAGTACCTGATGCCGCTGCTGTGCACCAGGAACAACGAGGGCACGCTGCTCGCGGAGGCTTTCGAGGCAGCGATCGCGCGCCAGCGTGAGTACGCAGCCCAGCAGGGAGTGCCTTGGGGCGTCTCGGAGAGCGCCTACAACGTGATGGACCTGCGCATGACATACCAGTACCGCGCGTTCGGCGTGCCGGGGCTGGGGCTGAAGTCGGGCCTCGGCGAGAACCTGGTGATCGCGCCTTACGCCACGCTGCTGGCAGGCCTCGTGCGACCCGACCTGATCGGCAAGAACCTGCGAGCCCTCGCCAAGGAGGGGCTGGAGGGTCCCTACGGCATGTACGAGGCGATCGACTACACGCCGGAGCACGTGCCGCCCGGGCGCCGCGGCGTAGTGGTGAAGGCATTCATGGCGCACCACCAGGGCATGAGCTTGGTCGCGCTCGACAACATCCTGCTCGATGGCGCGATGCAGCGCCGCTTCCACCGCGATCCACGCATCAAGGCGACCGAGCTGCTGCTCGAAGAGCGCGTGCCGCTGGGCGCTCCCCCGCCTCGCTCGCCCGCGACCGCGATGAGTACGTCGGCGCGCATCGAGCCACGCGCCGACGCGGTAGAGCACGTGGGGCTGCGCAGCCCCGGCCCGCTCCGGGTTCAGCTGCTCGGGCACGGCGAGCTGTCGTCGCTGGTGAGCGCCACGGGCGCGGGCGTGACCAGCTGGAAGGGCCTCGACGCGAACCGCTTCCGGGAAGATCCGGTGCTCGAGGCAGGCGGCATCTACCTGTATATCAAGAATCGAAGCCAGAACCGCCTGTGGTCATCCGGGTTCCAGCCCACCCGCGCGGAGCCGAGCTTCTACAACGTCGCGTTCTCGATCGATCGCGTGGAGTTTCACCGCAAGGACGGCGACGTGCAGACTGTGACGGAGGTGGCGCTCTCGCCCGAGCACGCGGTGGAGGTGCGGCGGGTCACGCTGAGCAACCAGGGTGAGAAGGCGTTCGAGCTCGAGCTGACGAGCTACACGGAGGTGGTGCTCGCGCAGCGCGGCGCCGACGTCGGCCACCGCGCTTTCAGCAACATGTTCGTCGAGACGGAGGCGCTGCCCGGGCGCTTCGCGCTGCTCGCCAAGCGTCGCCCGCGCAACGCCGGCGACGCCGAGGTCTGGATGGTGCAGATGCTGATGGCCGAGAGCCCCGGCTTCGGTCCGCTCGACTACGACTGCTCGCGGCAGCGCTTCATCGGTCGAGGCAAGAGCACCGCCGAGCCCGACGCGCTCGTCAGCGACGCGCCGCTCGCCAAGGGGGCTGGCTTGATGATGGACACGGCGCTCGCCTTGCGCCGTGGCATCCGTCTGAGCCCCGGCGCGACCGCACGCCTCACGCTGACCACCGGCCTCGCCTCAACACGCGATGAGGCGCTGGCGTTGATCGATACCTACTCCGCCAAGCACGCCATCACGCGCGCGATCGAGCTCGGCTGGGCAGGCGTGCGGGTCGAGCTGCGTCACCTCGGCATCACCGCGACCGAGGTGCATCGCTTCCAACGGCTGCTCTCGGCCGTGGTGTTCCCGCACGCGACCCTGCGCCACAACAGCCGTCCCTCGATGAGCTCGGCGCGCGGCCTCGAGGCGCTCTGGTCGCAGGGCATCTCGGGCGATCTGCCGATTGTACTGTGCCGTATCGATCACCCCGACTACACGGGTCTGTGCCGCGACATGTTGCTCGCGCACGAGTTCTGGCGGCTGAACGGCTTCGTGAGCGATCTCGTCTTCATCGACGAAGAGCCGGGCGGTTACCTTCAGCCGATCGCCAACGCCGTGCGCGACCTGAGCCGTCACGCCGCGTTCGACCAGCGCGGCGGCGTCTTCGTGCGCTGCGCCGACCAGCTCTCGGAAGAGGAGCGCGAGCTCTTGCCGCGCGCGGCTCGCGTCGTGCTGCGAGCCAAGGAAGGTTCGCTGGCGCGCCAGCTGCGGCGAGTGCTCGACCCTCGGCCGGTGCCGCCGTTGCTCGGCACCGCGGGCGCGGTGGGGCCCCGGTTGCCCGACCCCGAGCTGCCTCGCCCCAAGCTCACCTACGACAACGGCATCGGCGGTTTCGGTGCCGACGGGCGCGAATACATCATGGTGCTCGATCCGGAAGTTCGCACGCCGTCGCCCTGGTGCAACGTGATCAGCAATCCCCACTTCGGGACGCTGGTGTCCGAGGTGGGGTCGAGCTTCACCTGGGCGCGCAACAGCCAGCGTTTCCGGCTCACCCCCTGGAACAACGACGCCGTCTGCGACCCCTCGGGCGAAATCATCTACGTGCGAGACGATGACGACGGGACGTTCTGGACAGCGACGCCGGAGCCGCTCGGGGATCGTGGGCGGTTCGTGGTGCGCCACGGGCAGGGCTACAGCCAGTTCGAGCACGAGCAGAGCGGCTTGCGCCAAGAGCTCACGCTCTTCGTGAGCCCCGACGAACCCCTCAAGCTGTCTCGCCTGCGGATCGAGAACCGCGGCCAGAGAGATCGTCGCCTCTCTGTCTTCGCCGTCGTGGACTGGGTGCTCGGCTCGAGCCGCGAGAGCAGCCGTGTCGCCATCTCCACCAGCTACGACACCGTGAACGACACGCTGTTCGCGATGAACCCGCTCGGTTTGTTCCCCGCGCATCGGGCGTTCCTCGCGAGCACGCGGCCCATCGCCAGCGTCTCTGCCGATCGCGAGGAGTTCTATGGCCCGAGCGGCTCACGGCGGTCGCCCGAGGCGCTCGGGCGCGTGCGCCTGTCCGGGGCCGTCGGGGCCGGCCTCGATCCGGCAGGGGCGGTGCAGGTCGAGCTGGAGGTGCCGGCAGGAGAGACGGTCGATCTCGCGATCCTGCTCGGCCACGCCGAGTCGCTGGAGCAGGCGCAGGCGCTCTGCGGCAAGTACCGCCGCGAGGGCGCCGTGAACGAGGCGCTCGGGCGGGCGCGCAAAGCGTGGGTCGATCTGCTCGGGGCGGTGCGCGTGAAGACACCCGATCGCGCGCTCGACCTGATGCAAAACAACTGGCTCCTGTATCAGTCGCTGAGCAGCCGCGTCTGGGGTCGCACGGGATTCTTTCAGTCGAGCGGTGCGTACGGCTACCGCGATCAGCTGCAGGACGTGCTGGCCAGCCTGCACGCTGACCCGGCCATCGCGCGCGGCCACATCCTTCGCTCGGCGGCGCGTCAGTTCGTCGAGGGCGACGTGCAGCACTGGTGGCACGACGAGACCGGCCACGGCCTGCGCACCCGCTGCTCCGACGACATGCTGTGGCTGCCGTTCGCCACCGCGGAGTACGTGCGGATGACCGGCGACCGCGCCATCCTCGACGAGCAAGTGCCGTTCCTGATGGAGCGCGAGCTAAAGCCCGGCGAGGAGGACCTCTTCAGCGCGCCGCCCGTGTCGAGTGAGCGCGCCTCGCTCTATGAGCACTGCTGCCGCGCGATCCGCGCCGGCACCACCGCGGGGAAGCACGGCTTGCCGCTCATGCGCAGCGGCGACTGGAACGACGGCATGAACCGCGTCGGTCACGAGGGCCGAGGCGAGAGCGTGTGGCTGGCCTGGTTCCTGGCCAAGACACTGGCGGAGTTCGCGCAGGTGGCGCGGCTCGTCGGCGATCGAGAGCGCGAGACGGCGTTCCTGTCCGATGCCAAGCGCATCGCGCGGGCCGTCGACGAGCACGGCTGGGACGGTGAGTGGTATCGCCGTGCGTCGTTTGACGATGGCACCTGGCTCGGCTCGCGCGCGAACGCCGAGTGCGCGATCGACGCTATCGCCCAGTCTTGGGCGGTCATCGCAGGGGTGGGTGATCCCGAGCGAGCCGCGAGCGCGGTGGCGGCCTCGGAGGCACGGCTGATCGTGCCCTCGCAGCGCGTGATGAAGCTCTTGACGCCGGCGTTCGAACGCACGCGCCCCGACCCCGGCTACATCCAGTCGTATCCGGCGGGCATCCGCGAGAACGGCGGGCAATACACCCACGGCGTCCTGTGGACGGCGATGGCGCTGGCGCTGCTCGGCGCCGGCGATCGCGCAGGCGAGCTGCTGGGCTTGCTCAACCCGATTCATCACGCAGATACTCCCGACGGTGTCGAGCGCTACCGCGTGGAGCCCTATGTGGTGGCCGCCGACGTGTACGGCGGCAGCGGCTACCCCGGGCGGGGCGGCTGGACGTGGTACACCGGTTCGGCGGGCTGGATGTATCGCATCGGCGTCGAGTACGTGATCGGCCTGCGCCGGCGCGGGCGCACGCTGGCGATTACGCCGTGCATACCCAGCAGCTGGCCCTCATTTGAGGTCGACTACCGCTACGGCACCGCCACGTATCACATCGTGGTCGAAAACCCGGAGCGCGTCTCCCAGGGGGTGATCCGGCTGGAGATCGACGGACAGCGCACCCACGACGGCTACGTTCGGCTGGAGAGTGACGGCCGCCTGCACGAGGTGCGAGTCACGCTCGGGCGCGTGCTGCAGTCGCGAGCGTCGCGCGCCAGCGGCGCGGCCGGGCAGGCATGATGGGCGCCAGCTCTTCCGCCTACTGAGTGGGCGTCGGCACCGCGCTGTCGCGAGCGTCGCTGCGGACCGCGACGTCGGGGGACACGCCCCGCACGGGCAAGCAGGGCAGCCAGCAGAAGAAGGTGGTGCCTTCGCCCTCGTGGCTGTGCACCCCGATCTGGCCGCCGTGCGCATCGACGATGCTCTTGGCGATGGTGAGCCCGAGCCCGGCGCCGCGCGACCCGGAGCGGTTGGCTTGCCAGAAGCGATCGAACACGCGCGGGACATTCTCGGCAGCGATGCCCGGTCCGTTGTCGCTGACCCAGAGGCGGACCTGTCCGTACAAGTCTTGCGCGCCGATCGACACGCTGCCGCCCGGGGGCACGAACTTGATGGCGTTGCCCAGCAGGTTGCCGAGCACCTGGAGCAGCCGGTTCCGATCGCCATCGATGCTCCCGATGTCACCCGCGACGCGCCGCTCCAGCGCGACTGACTTGTCCTCCGCCTGCGGCAGCGCCATGGCGAAGGCGTCGTCGACCAATGCCGCGACGTCGACCGGAGCGCGCTCGAGGGACAGCTTACCGGCTTCGGCCCGCGAGACGTCGAGCAGATCTTGCAGCAGGCGCTCCATCTGCTTGGCGGCGCGCCCGATGCTGCGCTGAGCCTTCGCCGAGACCTCTGGGCTGGGGCTCAACTCGAGCAGGCTCGATGCGACCGAGATCGTGTTCAAGGGGTTGCGCAGGTCATGCGAGACGACGGCGAGGATGTCGTCTCGCATGCGGATCGCCTCGCGCGCCTCGCGATATAGCCGAGCGTTGTCGACCAAGAGCGCGACCCGCTGCCCGAGCTCGAGCGCGAACGCAAGATCCGCCTCATCGTAGCGGCGCCCCGACTCGTCGGTCACGGCCAACGCGAGCGCGCCGATGATGCGCCCTCGCGACTCGAGCGGGACCACCAGCGACGAACGGGGCGCCAGCGCTCGAACGACCTGACGGTGCTCGGCGTTCAGGGTAGAACGCTCGATGATCTCGTCGGTGACGTGGGCGACGAGCAAGGGCACTCCGGTGCGGATCACTGCGCCCGGGCCGTGGCGATCGTCGCGGCTCGGCTGGCTGCTTGCGAACAAGGCGTCGAGCAGCGGGGCGCGCGCAGGGGCGCGATGCACCCGCCCGAGACGGCGCACGTCTTGTCCCTCACAGGTGTAGGTGATGGCGTAGTCGGCGAGCGCCGGCACCACCAGCATGGCCAGCTTCTCGAGCGCGCTGTCGGGGTCCAGTGAGCTCGCCAGCAGAGCGCTCGCGGTCGAAAGCAACGCAGCGCGCTCGCGCCCGAGCTCTTCCGTGTCACCCCGGGGCGCACGCGCCGCGCGCGTCAGGGCAGGCGTGGCCGCCGTGCCTCCGGAGCGGGGGACGTCGGCAAGCGGAATCGCCAGCGAGGACTCCCTCGACGCGAGCTGGCGCCAGTGCTCGAGCACCAGCGCCGTCTCGGCAGCGATGCTCTCGACGGCGGCCGACTCCTGCTCGCTGAAGGAGCGAGGGGCGTCGAAGCACAGGGCGAGTGCACCGATGCGGCGCTCGCCGACGCAGCAGGGGACGTAAGCGACGGCCACGATGCCCTCTCGCGCAAACGCCGCACGCGAGGCGAGCGTCGCCGGATCGGGGGTCAGATGACTGACCCAGATCGTCTCGCCGTCGAAGTCTCCGTCGGTCGCCGGCTCCCAGGGTGCGTGGGCCGCGACGAGATCTCTCGCGGCCTCGGACAGGCCGGCTGCCGCCAGCAGGCGCAGCGCACCCCCCGGCTCGTGCTCGATCACGAGGGCGCGCAGCGGGGTCGAAATGCCACGCGCGGCATCGAGGGCGAGCGCGGCGAGCTCATCTCTCGCCCGCACCGAAGGCAGCGAGCGCCTGAACCGCTGCAGCGAAGCGGTCGCCGTGTCGATCACGCGAAGGCTCGAACGGGGAGTCAAGGTGCCGTTTCGGTCTCTACCACGGCGCTACGGGGGTTTAAATCCCAGTCCACTGCTCCGGGCTGTGCATCCCGCACTGCCTTCCGTGTCCATCCGGGGACGGGCATGCCCGCCCGGACTGGGGGCGCCCGTCCCGTGGCTCTCGCGCTGACCGTGGCATTCGCCACCGCGCGGAGACGCCTCGCTCCGCACCCTCCGCGAGGTCGCAGCCGGCACCCACCGCGAGCGCTCGAAGCGCCCGTTTCACGCGTGTTACAACGATGGATCGTACGTCTGCGCGTTCCGCGTCGTTGCTCGTTGTTTCGCGTTGGCCAGGGCGCAGGCAGCGTTGGTCGCACGGTTGAGCCGGTCGGCTCCATGGCACGAGCGTTGCAACATATCCCGCTTGCCGGCAAGACGCGGGAACGCCGGCGCGTCCGTCATCGGCTCGTGAAGCCGTGGTCGACGGGCGTTCGCACCCCGCGACCTATGGAGCGATGACGATGAAGAAGGCTTGGCTCATTCCTTTTGGTTTGTTTCTGGCGTTTGGCTGTGATGCGGCGGACGAAATCGAAGCCGAAATCGACTGTAATAGCGTCTGCAGCCGCTACTCGGACTGTTTCAACGAAGACTACGACATCTCCGAGTGTCAGGATCGCTGTGAAGACAGCATCGATCGGGGTGACCTGGCCCAGTCCGATCTCGATGAATGTGAAAACTGTATCGACGATCGCTCCTGCACTGACGCCACGTTTAGCTGTGCCACGGAGTGCCTGAGCATCGTGCCTTAGCCCGCCAGCTCTCGAGGCCAGCGCCTGGGCGCGCTGCCCCCGGAAATACTTCGAACGCCCGGCTTTGCCGACCACCGCGGTAGAGCCGGGCGTTTTTATTTTGTGTTCGATCGCTCGTCGTCTCCAGCTACACCCGCGACTGGCGCTCAGGGGTGGGCGCGGTGCCCCGGGTCGAGCGCTGTCGCCCGAGTCGTGGGGCGGGTGGCGTCGGCCAGGTGCTCCGCGCGCTCTACCTCGCGCCTCTCGCTGTCGGAGAGCGCGCTGCCGTAGCGGAGCGAATACACGCGCGTGAACGCCGCGCCGAGCAGAAAGATCTGCGCCGAGAAATAGAGCCAGAGCAGCACCACCACCAGCGAGCCCGCCGCGCCATACGCGGCCGTGACGCTCGCCCGGGCGAGGTACCAGCCGACGAGGACGTTGCCCACGTTGAACAGGAATGACGTCAGCATGCCGCCCACCCAAGCGTTCCTCCAGCCGACGCGGGTATCGGGGACGTATCGAAACACGAGGGTAGAGGTGAGCGCGACGGTGAAGAGCGACAGGAACAGCTGAGCCCCCTGCACCATCACGCCTTGCCAGGGTGAGGCCGCGAAGAGCCGGGTGTGGAAACCCGTGAGGAGCGTGCGCGACAACACGACGATCAAGAGCATCGGACCCGACGCCGCCACGACACCAAATGCAAAGATGCGACGGCGCAAATAGTCCTCGATCGTCGAGCGAAAGCCGGCGGCCATGAACACGTCGACCTGATCGATCTGATTGAGCGAGTTGCGCAGCGTCTCTCCCAGGCGAGAGGCGGCAAAGAGAGTCAACATCACGCCGACCGCCGAGGCGACCTCGCCGCTGTCAGACGCCTCCTTCACCCACTGGTTGACGGTCGCTGCGTTCCGGCTTCCGAGGGTGTCGGCGAGCAGCCGCATCACCTCCGCCTGAGCCGTTGCTTCGCCCAGCACCAGGCCGGAGATGGCGACCGCCAGGATGATCAGGGGCGCCATCGAAAGCAGCGCGTGAAAAGCCAGCGCCGCCGCCAGCAGGTCAGCCCGTCCCTTCGAGAACTCCTCGAGACTCTGATTGACGAGCTGCCACACCGTGCCGAGCCGCCGCGGGAGTGTGGATATGAACGACATTCCAGAGCGAATTTCCGCTACCGCCGTCAGATGTCAACCCCGACCCCTGGTGTGCTCTGAGCCCCCGTACGTCGCGGTCGGGCCACAGCGCACTCGAAGCGACGAGGCGCGCTGGCAGCTTGGTGCAACTCGCCTCACGACCCGCGCAGCCTTTCTCGTCAGCTTTCGTGAAGTTTGCGCCCTCCCGTCGGGCCGCTCCAGGCCGCCGGGGGTGGCGGCATGCTTAGTGCACTAGCGGTTCGTGACAGCTCATACACTTAGGAGGACCTGTCGATGCGCCATCTTCACGCACTCATCATTGGTACTGGTCTGTGTGTTCCGTCGCTCGCTCTCGCTGCGGCCCCGGTCGATCATGGGCAGCGCCCCGTGGTGACCCACGTCGCGCGCGACGCCGCTCCGACCCAGCCCGCACAGCCCCAGGCGACTGCGCCGGCCCAGAACAAGGCTGCCCAGGACGATCGCGCCCGCTACGCCGCCAAGGAGGCGAAGTCGGGCGAAGCCAAGGACTATCGCGGTGGCGACACCGTGGTAATCGGCGCCTCCGCGGCCACGGCGATCCTCGCCGTGCTGCTGCTCATCATCCTGATCTGACGAAACCCAGACGAATCGGTTCACTGCTTGACGAATCGGTTTCGCTGTGTCCTGTTCGGGCTGCTCGCGCTCGGCTCGGTTGTCGGTTGTGCTTCGTATCGAGGTTCCTCGCGCGAAGCCTCCGCTGCCGTCCTCTCCGAGCAGCCCGGTTGGGTTCGGCTCGACGACGTGAAGCTGGTCCGCCAGAAGGGGATCAAGGATTGTGGCTCGGCCGCGCTGAGCACTGTCCTCGAGTACCTGGAACCGAGCGGGCCAGCATCACTCGACCGGGCGGCAATCGACGCCGCGCTGCGCGAAGAGCCGGGCCGCGGTCTGTCCGCGGGGCAGCTCCGAGATTACGCCCGGACGCAGGGTTTCGATGCGTTCGTGATCCAGGGCGGGTTTGACGATCTGACGCACGAGGTGCAGGAGGGGCGGCCCGTCATCGTCGGGGTGCACAAGCCGCTGTCCTCGGGAGAAGCGCTCGCGCACTACGAGGTGTTCGTGGGTTATCACCCCGAACGCAACGAGGTGCTCACGCTCGACCCTGCGCGCGGCCTGCGCCAGTTCCCGATCGACGGCTTCATGACCGAGTGGAAGTCCACCGGTCACGTCGCGATCGTGATCATGCCCAAGGGCGCCGCCGCCCCCGCGGTAGCGACCTTCTGAGTTCGATGCGATCCGTGCTCGCGCGCGCTGCTCCCGGCGCCGCGAG
>Ga0247763_1000088_pt1 | contig 43033 bp, 28 predicted proteins | sample UWRJL141409B4_FD_179926 | JGI IMG/M metagenome (GOLD analysis project Ga0247763, IMG submission 179926) | Plant litter microbial communities from Arlington Agricultural Research Station in Wisconsin, United States - UWRJ-L141-409B-4 | ecosystem: Environmental > Terrestrial > Plant litter >... | reverse complement strand
GCCTTCTCCGTCCAACCCGACGGAACCGCCATCGAGAACGGACCGAGCGCCACGCGGCCATCGGCGCGCTTCTCGAGCGTGCGCGGCTGAGTCTGTGCAGCCATCGGCGGCGTGCCGTGGGCGTTGGGGGGTGCCGCGCCGGGGGCCGCGGAGCCCGTGCCGTGCGGATTGGCAGACCCCGTGCTGTGCGGGTTGGCGGACGCACCGGGCGCTGGCGAGCCCGAAGGCGCTGCACCGGAAGGCGTTGCCCCCGAAGCCGGAGGCGTGTTGGCCGAGGGCGCGGGTTCCGGATCGCTCTTGCAGGCCACAGCGAGCAGCGCGGCGGTGATCGTGAAGCGGTTCATACCGAACATTCTCATGCCCGCCAGTATAGGTGAACCTCGCCGAAAACCAGCACCGAACCAGGTCGCAGTGTCAAATGCCGCAATCGTCGGCTGCCACGGTAAATAGCCCGATCTGCACTCGTTCGCGATCGTGGTAGACGTTCGTGAAGCGCCCGCCTCGCTGCATCACCGCCAACGCGCCTCTGTCCGCGCACAGACGATCGAGCACCTGCCGGCGCATCGCGCGTATGCCGCGCTCCGAGACCTGATGCGCCGAGAGCGTTGACAGCTGGTATTCGAGCCGCAGGTCGCAGCCCTGTGCGGTCACCCCCGTCGCGCGCGTGTCTGCATCGAGCTGCTGGGGCAGCACCGCTGCGAGCTCGCGCGCCTTTTTCTCCACGTCGGAGCAGGCCGTGACGGGCGGGCGTTCAGGAGCGTCGTCCTGCTCGAACGCAGCCCTCTCTTCGAGAACGAGCTTCGTCGCCGGCGCGCTCGGCTTCAGCGCCTCGATGCGCGTGACGAGCTCGCGCTCGGGCTCCGCCGCCAGGTTACAGGCCCCGAGCGCGAACCCCACGAGCAGCCCTGGCCCAAACCGTCGCCTCGGGCTCCGCGTCGCGCTCATTCCTCAATTTCGTAACGTGGCCCGGGGTCGTCTGCCAGCACAGATCAGCGCCTGACGTGCGCTGGCCCAGCTTGGTGCGCTCGGCGCCGGCGAGCGACGTCGTGGCCGCTCCACTTTGGTGTGCGAGAGTGTTCTCGCCGGGAAGCCGTGACGGGCGCGGCTGAATTGTATTGCTTTCATGAAACATGGAGGCCGCTCGCGATCGCTCGCTCCAGGGGCTCCGCGCGCGAGCCACGCCGGCTTGCGCCGAGCATATCACCCGGATGGTTCACGCCGGCACGCAGACGCTGACGCTAGGCAGCACGCCGAGCTCTCACCACCGCCGCGCGAAGGATCGCGACGTGGTGCGCTGGCGCCGTCGCCGTCGTCTCGCCCGACGGCGCGCGGCGAGTCTGAATAACGGCTCGGAATAACCCGCGAAACGGCTGCGCTCGAGATTCGGTGATCTCACGATGGGGCGCTGGGCCATGGCTGAGGGCTCGCAGGTCAGGTTTCGCCGCTCGCCGGACGGAGCCTGCGGGTGGCCATGGTTCGAATGGATGAAGCGGAGAAGGGAACGCGCGAACGCGGCGCGCTGAGCACGGACGGAGGCGCCGGACACCCTCCGTCGTCCGAGCTCGGGGAAAGAGAAACGATGTTGCACCTCGACGTTGCGGGAAAACGCGGTGACGGCTCCTCGCTTCCGAGCGAGGCCCCTGGTGAACGCTGGTCTCCGCGCTCGGGCGGCGTGATCGAAGGCAAATATCGCCTCGTAGATCGGATCGCCTCGGGCACCATGGGCTCGGTCTGGCGCGCCGAGCACCTGGCGCTCGAGGTGCCCGTGGCGATCAAGTTCATGCACCCGAGCGCCGCGCCCGACGCCGACGTTCCGCGCCGCTTCCTGCGCGAGGCGCGCATCGCCTCAGCGCTCGGCGGCAAGCACGTCGCCCAGGTGCTCGACTTCGGCGTGGAGCAGGAGAGACCGTACATCGTCATGGAGCTGCTGCGAGGCGAGTCGCTCGCGCGCCGCCTGCGCCGCGCGGGCTGCTTGTCGCCGCGGCAAACGGCCGCTGTCCTCGTGCCGCTCGCCGAGGCGCTTCAGCGGGTGCACGAGCTTGGCGTCGTGCACCGGGACCTCAAGCCAGAGAACGTCTTCATCGTGCAGGTCGCCGATCGCGAGCATCCCAAGCTGCTCGACTTCGGGGTAGCGAAGGTGCGAAAGCACGGAGGTGGGAGGGAGGGCTCTCGGGGGGAGCCGTTCGACGTGAACGTTTCGCGCGACACCGCCGAGGGCGAGCTGGTGGGCACCCCACACTACATGAGTCCGGAGCAGGCGCGCGGGGCGACCAGCGTCGACCATCGCTGCGATGTCTGGGCGCTGGGTGTGATGGCGTTCGAGTGCTTGCTCGGCTACCCACCCTTCGTGGCGAGCGGCCTCGGTAACCTGCTCCTGAAGATCTGCGCACAACCGCTGCCCGTGCCGTCCGCGTTCGGAGCCGTCCCGGTCGGCTTTGATGCATGGTTTGCACGCGCTTGCGCTCACCTTCCCGATGCGCGATTCCCCACTGTGCTCGAGGCGGGCACCGAACTGCAGAACGTCTGCGCTCAGGAGCGCCTGGAAGGCCCGAAACGCCCCGCTCGTCTAGCCCGCTGGCGCGATCTCTCGCGGTGGCTCGTTCGCTGGGGGCGGCGGCTCGCTGGGCCACGTACAGATCGCACCTTGCCGCGCTGGTTCGCTGCGATCGCCGTCATCTCTTTGCTGTGCGGTGCCGCTGCTAGAGCTACGCTGGGCGGGTCGCGCGCCTCACGCAACGCGTCGGCGAATCTCGACACGGGCACGGGGGCTGCCGCCCAGCCCGTCAAGGGGCTGCGATCTCCGAAACGTCACTGAAATGTCGAGAGCGTCGTGCGAGCGAACGTCGAAAGAGTGATCCATCGTCGTGTCTGGAGCCATCGCAGCGTGATGGGTGAGCGAGATCTGAGCGTTGCCCGCGCCGCATACGGGGATGGGCCGGCGGCGCGGGCGCGCTCGGGCTCGATACCATCCCCCTCGTCCAGCTCGGTATCGAGTGGCGCCGGCGCGGCCGCAGTGGCGGCGGCCCCGTCGGTGTCCGGGGGTGAATCTGACTCTGCGACCGCATCCACGGCGGATAAGCCTCGTCTCGCCGCGTTGCCCGCCTGGTCGAGCGACGAAATGCGCCGCCGCGTTCACGAGCTCGTGAACGAATATATGGACTTCGTTTGGCGTTCGTTGCGCCGCCTGGGAGTTGCCGAGGCCGACTGCGACGATGGCTGTCAGCGTGTCTGGGTGGTGCTGGCGCAAAAATTGGATAGCATCGAGCCTTCCAAGGTGCGGAGCTATGTGTTCTCCGTGGTCGTTCGAGTCGCGTCGGAGATGCGGCGCAACTACCGGCGGCATCAGCACGTGGAGTTTGACGAGCTGAGCGTCGAGCCCGGAAGATCCGAAGCCGAGGGCCTCGATGGCATTGTCGAGCAGCAACGCGTGCGCCAACTGCTCGACCAGATCCTCGCTGGGCTCAGCTGGGATTTGCGTACCGTCTTCGTGATGTACGAGATCGAAGGCATGAGCTCGCCGGAGATCGCCGATGTGCTCGGCATCAGCCGGGGCACCGTCGCATCGCGTCTCCGGCTCGGCCGAGAAGCGTTTCAGCGCAGCCTCCAACGCCATCGCGCGCGCGCGCGCGGAGACAGCGCGGCCTCCTTCGCCGCGTCGCGCTCGGCGCCGCAAAGCCAGCCCGTCTCGAGTCGAGCCGTGTCGAGCCAACCGGCATCCGGCCGGGGCTCGGGTCGCTCACCCTGGAGCGGGCCGACGGGAGCGGGGTCCTGAAATGGATCGTGATCTCTTCTCCGAAGGGCATGTCTTCGAGGGGCGAGTTCTCGATCGTCACCTTCCGGATCGTCACCTTCCTGACCGTCACCTTCCCCGAGCGCAGAACACCTACGAGCCGCCGCCCGCGGTGCTGGCTCAGAAGCAAGCGGTCTCCGAGCGGCGTGACTTCCAGAGTTTGGACGGTTTCCAGAGTCTGGAAGGAGATTCGTTCGGCGAAGCGGATTGGGGTGTCGAATGGGGGGCCGAGAGCGCTCTGGCGCGAGATCTCCTCGCGGCGGCGCTCACCGACGTCGCACCGTCTGGCGTGCGAGAGCGTGTCATGGGGGCAGTCGACGTCGTGTTGCGAGAGGCGGTCGAGCCCGCTCGTCCCACGGATGGTTCCCCGACAACGCCCGCATTCCCCGCCGACGCCGTTCCCGTCACCACGCTATCGGGGGTTTTCGAGAAGCGCCGGGCGAGTGCGGGCGACGCTTCCTGCAGTGAGCCCATGCTCGATGCCTTCGCTGCTGGTGCGACGTCTGTCGGCAGCGCCAACACGCCATCGTACGACGCGATGCCGTGTAGCCCTATCACCAGCAGCCCTGTCACCAGCAGCCCTGTTACCAGCAGCCCTGTCACCAGCAGCCCTGTCGCTGACGAGACGCCTGAGCCGATCCGCGCCGGGGAGGCGACCCAGCGTTGGGTGACGACCCGGGGCGCGGCCGGCGCTGCCGTTCCCGGTGAGAAGCCGCTCGTCACATGGCTGGGACCGCCGAGTTGCCACGGTGGCCCCATGCTGGGCCGACGTTGTCGAAGTGCCGTCCCCACGCGCTCGCTGGCTATCCCGACCCCCGACTGCACCGAGGGCATGAACCCGCGGTACGTGAGCGACGAGCTGCGAGCTCAGAGGGGCTCTCATGGCGGCTCGCTCGGTGCGCCTGATGTCGGCAGCCCTGTCGTCAGCGGCCCTGTCGTCAGCGGCCCTGTCGTCAGCGGCCCTGTCGTCAGCAGCCCTGTCGCGACTCCGGCGCCGGGGGGCGCGAGTGCGTCGTGCGTGGCTTCTGTCCATGCGGCGTCGTCATCACAGCCACGATCATCATCACAGCCACGATCATCACAGCAGCCGTCGCTGGCACTCGCGCCAGGGTGCGCCGCATCCAATCTCGATGTTGCGTTTGACGTCTCCGAGCGGCGCGCACGGCTGCGCGACAGCGTCGCGACCGGCGCGTTTAACGTGGCGCAGCTCGCAGCGGCGATCGCGATCGGCATCGTGATCGGTAAAGCCGCCCACCTCGTCATGGCCGAAGACACTGCCCTGGCGTGGAGCTCCAGCCCGGCCTCATCGGAGCGTGGGCTTCGTCCCGAGCCCAGCCGCGTGCCGGGCACGGTGCGTTCGATAGAGCCGGCAGAGCCGCATGACTTGCTGGAAGCGGCTGCGCACGAAGCCAACGCCTCGGGAGCGCGAGCAGGCGAGCCGCGGTCAGCGCGAGCGGCCGTGCGTGTGCGAGCGGTGTCGCGTGCCAGCGCGTCGCGATCGGCGGCGAGCTCGCGACCCAGCGCGCCAGCGTGCGCGCTTTCTCCCGGGCAGGCCGTGTCTACGCTCGCGTTGCCTCCGGGTCTGATGCCCCCCGCACCGATCCCCCCCGCACTGGCAGACGTCTCGTGTGCGACTCCAGTTGCCACGGCTCCGCGGCTCGCCGGGATGGCGCCGCGGCTCCGCGGTGCGATCGCGCCGCCGGTTCTGCTCGAGCCGAGCGCGAACGAGCGCTCGCGCGCTGTCGCCAGCGGCCGAGCCTCCGATACTCACGCCGGCGCGCCAGTGGATGATTGGCTCGGCGAACAGCTCGCGATCCTCTCACGAGCCGAGCGCGGACTCCTCGAGGGCGACCCCGAGAGCGCGGTTCGAGCCCTCGATGAATATCAGGCGCGCTTCCCCAGCGGCCTGCTCGATCCGCAAATGGGATCCATCCGCCAGCGCGTCGAAGATCGTTTCACGGCGTTCATCTTCCCCTGACGGCGTTCATCTTCCCCTGACGGCGTTCATCTCGCCTGACGGCGTTCATCTCGCCTGACGGCGTTGCGGGATCCGGCCGTTCTCGGGCCTGCTCAGGGCTCTGTCGCGCTCGTTACGCTCGAGCCACAGCGCGAGTGCCTCGAGTTCGAAGGCAGAGTGGGGGTGGGGCGACCCGGGGTCGAGAGTCTATCGATGAGCTCGCGTGCATCGAGCGACGGAGCGTTGCCGTGATGGAAATGGAGCTGCCCCTCGTGCGAGTGACATATCCAGGTCCAGCACTCGCGAAGGTCAGCGCCCGCCGCCCTGCGGAACGCGGGCACCGGATCGAGCGTCTGCCGGCGGCATGAGGGCCGTTCCGCAAGTTGAACACCACGAAGCACCAACGAGCGGGCCCCTTGCATCAAAGCAGTTAATTCGTCGGTTAGAGAACATCGAAGGGCAACAACGACCGACGGTGTCCAAGCAGGGGCGCTCAGCCCGGCGGCCAAGGCCCGAGGCGCCTGGTGCCCTCGAGGCCGCAAAGCAGTCGTCTCGTCCCAAAGGCGGCTGCGGTCCACCGGCCAGCGCCATCCTGCCACTTGTGGTAGAGCTCCAATCGTGGTCAAGGCGCGCGCCGCGCTTGCTCGAGACACTTCTATGTTAGCCGACACGAGAGAGACACCTCACACGGAGGCCTCCAACCTGGTCGCTACGAGCGAAGCAAGCGTGTTGTCGAGGCTCGAGAAGAGCCTCTGGCTCGCCTTGCTCGCGCTCGGCGGTCTCGCGTTGCTTGCGCGCGTGTTGGTCGTCACGACCAGCATCGGAAGTAACGACATGGAGACGTGGGCGGGGTTTGCGAACCGCATCTACCGCCGCGGAGTAGGCGAGCTCTACGATCACGTTCGCCTCTTCAATCACCCGCCGCTCATGGGCCATTTTGCGGGAGCGGCGTACGCTGTGTCGAAGTGGACGGGGATTCCATTTGCCTGGCTCTTCAAGACACCGATAGTGCTCTCCGACCTTGGCGCAGCGGTGCTCCTGTACCGTGGCTGGCGGGAACGTGGGGCAATCGTCGCAGCGCTGGTCTTCGCCGCTTTTTGCGCCAATCCCGTCTCCATCTTGATCTCGGCGTACCACGGCAACACGGACGCGCTATGCGCGAGTCTGATGCTGCTCTCGGCGGTGCTGATGGACCGGGGGCGCGCGTTCGGGGCGGGGTTGGCGCTCGCAGCTAGCATCAACGTGAAGCTGATCCCGGTGATCTTGATTGCGCCCATCGGCGCCTGCGTGCGCGATCGCAAGGAAGCGCTCAAATACCTCGGCGGACTTGCGATCGGCGCGCTGCCGTTCTTGCCCTACCTACTTTGGCACTGGCAAGGCTTCTACGAGCACGCCTTGGCCTATCGCTCGCGGCCCAAGGTCTGGGGCATCACGTTCCTCTCTGCACGGTTGGCATCGGCGCCGCATATCTCGGAGATCGGCACGGCGATTACCGAGTTCTGGGTAAAGCGCGGCTCGCTAGCGGTGCTCGGCTGGCCCCTTATCCTTGCGGTGCTGCAGCGCTTCCGAGGCCCGCGCTTCAGCGCGCGCGAGCTCGCAGCGGCGACGGTGCTCGGGTTCTTGGCGTTCGCGCCTGGCTTCGGCATCCAATATCTCGTCTATCCAGTCGCGCTGCTGTTCTCGATCAAACTCGCTTCAGGCCTTTGGTACTCGGTCATCGGCGGTCTGCACGCGATCGTGATGTACGTGACGTTGTGGACGGGCACCCGCCCCTACTTCTCCGACTTCCTCGGCAACCAAGGCACGGGTCGTCAGATGGCGGTGCTCTCCTGGTTGATCTCGATACGCCTGCTGTTCGATGTCGTGTTCGCTGAGCGCTCGGAGGAGGTCCGGGAACAGGCGAAGTTCGTGCCTCGCGCGACCGAGGCCTGGAGCATCGCGCCGGTCCAACGCGTATTCTCCTGGATCAAGCGAGGCAGTGCCGACGTGCAGCAGTGAGGCGCAGTGGTGAGGCGCAGTGGGCTACGCATATGGCCCCGGACACCGCGACCTCCGTCTCACTATGGCCGGCGCAACAAGAGGCGGAGCGCCCCCGCGCGCCCTTCTTCTTTGTAGTGCGTGCGCATGTACCTGTCGAGCACCGACGAGCCAGCGTTGCGGCTCTCGTTCGGCTCGTTCGAGCGCTTCGAAGGCGCGAGCAGGGCGACCTTCGGCCGTGTCCGCTCGAGCTCTTCGATCATCGAACGCTGCACGTCCTCGCGATTCGTCAAATTCGGATCGAATTGCATGTACCGCGTGGCACCGATCCGGTCTGCCAAGAAGTACAGCGCCATGTCGTTGTGGTGCGTCCAGCGGTGATCGGTGAGCCCCACGTAGATCGGATCGCCCTTGCCTGTGTGCCGCCAAACGAAGGCCAGCGCACGCTGTCTGTCGGGCGCCATCGGAGTGATGCTCGGGCGCGACAGCTCCGCGCGGAGGTCTTGCAGCTTCAGATTCTTTGTCGCCGCGAGCGTCTCGCGCAGGGGAACAAAGAGCAACGCGACCCCGAGCAGCAGCAAACCCCAGGCTCTGCCCGCGTTCCAACGCCGCTCCGGTCCCCCGATGAGCCAAACTGCGCTGGCGATCAGCGCGGGCGTGACGGCGAAAACCGAGTGTGCGATGTCGGTGCGACCCAGCAATTGCGGCAAAACGGCGATGGTCAGGGCCGCCGGCAGCAGCATGCTGCGGTAATGGGTGAGTCCGGCCCCCCGCGGCCATAGCAGCGCCCCCAGGGCCAGCACCGGGCCGACCAGAGTCAGGAGCACGGAGCCAGGGAATGGCTCGCGCAGAAACGCTGGCAACGCAAAGGGGGACCATGGGGCGCTGCTCAGCGTGGTCAGCGACGGCATCGGCAGCACGCGCGCCGGCATCGTGTAGTGGACTTGGTCCAAGTAAAGATCGTGCGCCACCCGAGAGGCCCCGGCGACTGCGAAAACCGGAACCCAGAGCAGCAACAACGCCGCCAACGCCCCGCCAGCAACATGAAACACGCCGTGCAGTGGCGAACCGCGGGAGAAGAACTCTGCGCGCCGCCCCCGCCACCTTTCGATGACGACCCAGGCCAGGCCAAAGCCGGCACTCACGGCACTGAAGTACAAGAACAGGTCATGTCGAAACCAGCTGATGGCCCCCAGGGTAACGCCAACCAGCACGTAGCCGAGAGAACGGCCGAGCGCCTGCGCCCTCGCCCACAGCTCGCACGCCAGCAGAGCCAGCGACAAGGCTGCCAGCCAAGCGTACGGCGGCAGGCGCAGTGGCACGAGCCAGCACGCGACCAGCCCGCAGACGACCAGCGAGAAGCGCCCTCCGAGCGCTCTGCCCGCCACCCGCCCCGCGAGCGTCGCCACCGTGAAGTGAAGCGTCAGCCCGAGCCACCGTTCGACGGCGACGGACTGCCCGAAGACGGCAAACCACCCCGCGAGCAGCGCAAAAATGCCAGGCGGGTAGTTGCTGTAGAAGTCCCGATAGGGCAGCTCGCCTCGGAGCAGCAGGTGGGCGTTGGTGAGCAGGACCCCCTCGTCGTAGGCGCTGATGACCCGGTAGTAGTGCGGGACAGTCGCCCGTAGCGCCAGGACCACGCCCGCGAGGCCCGCGCCCGCCAGCGCGACGCGATACAGTGCGTGCCCCAGGCGCCAGCCGGGACGCGGCTTGAACCGCAGCCATAGCCGTCGCGCCCACACGAGTGTCCTGGACGACAGCGTAGCGGCCTCTGCCACCGTTGCATTCGCAGAACCACCGTCCGCTGGTGCCTTCGCCGGTGGCATCACGTCCACGATGTCGTGTGCCGGCTGCTCAGGTAGACTCGAACCCATGCCCCCCCTTCTGTTAATAGAGACAGATGGCGGCCGCAATGGCAGGTACGGCCCGATGGCGAGGCCGCGCGGTTGTCGGCGGGGCGCAGGCTGCTCGCTGGTCCGTGCGCAGGGCTTGGGTGCGGGGGCTGCGTTGCCGCGCTTGGCGCTGCGCTAGGTGCGTTTGCCGCTCGAGGTCGACGGCGAGCACGCTCGCGCGTTGTCGCGCGCGTCCTCGGCTTCACACATTCCCCGATGGACGAATCGCTCCTTCGGTTTCCCGGGCCACTCGGGTCACTCGCCCGCCGGGCGCGATCTGACGTCCCGTGGGCGACTCCGGTTGCCAGGCTCTGCGGCTCGCGGGGATGGCGCCGCAGCTCCGCGGTGCGCCGCGCCAGCCGATGATTGGCGCGGCGAACAGCTCGCGATCCTCGCGCGAGCCGCGCGGACTCCTCGATGGCGACCCCGAGAGCGCGGTTCGCGCCCTCGATGAACACTCAGGCTCGCCCGATTCAGGGCACTAATCAATGCGCGGCAGGCTGAGCTTGTCGGGCGCGACCACGTTGCGGATGGCGTAGATGTGCTCGCCGTCCGTCTCGAGAGTGACGACGAGCATCCTGCCGCTGGCATTGCAGCCCACGATGGCGGGCCACCCATTGATCGAACGCACCTCGAAGCGCAGCTCGAACTGCGCCAGTTGCTCGCTGAGCCCCTGAAAGAAGCGGCAGATGGATACCCTGCCATGCACGGGCTTGCGCGCGGCGCCGCGCACCTTGCCCGCGCTGTCGGCGGCGAGCACGGCGTCCTCGACGAGCAGACGCTGCATCTGCTCGAGGTTGCCCTCGGTGACGGCAGCGAGGAAGGCACGCACCAGGCGTTCGTGCGCCTCGCTGCTCACGGCGAAACGTGGACGCTCCTTCGCGATATGCTCCTTGGCACGGTGGAAGGCCTGGCGTACGGCGCTGGCGGTGCTGCCGAGCGCCTCAGCGATCTCCCCGTGCGAATGGTCAAACACCTGGTGCAGCACGAAGGCGACCCTTTCGATCGGGCTCGAGCGTTCGAGCAGCAACAGGAACCCGATCGAGATCGACTCAACGTCGAGGGGCTCGCTGGTCGCGACGGGCTCGGGCAACCAGGGTCCGATGTACGTCTGCCGCCGCGCGTAGGCCGAGGTGAGGCGGTCGAGGCAGAGGCGGCCCAGCGCGGTGGAGAGCCAGGCCTTGGCATTGACGATGCCGGCCTCGTCGACATTGCTCCAGCGGAGCCAAGCATCTTGAACGGCGTCCTCCGCGTCTGCGGCCGAACCGAGCAGGCGATAGGCGACGCCCATGAGGTGCGGTCGCAGAGCTTCGAACGTGGCAGCTGTACCCATGGAACCGGCGACGACGCGCGACGCCGGATCGTGACACGAAAAGCGCCCTAACCACGCGCTCGGCTTGATGCCCGGGTGTCCGGTTGAACCTTGCACGCGGGGTGGGGGCCCATCCCCCCGATGAGCGACCCCCCGCCGCGCTCGACCGAGCACGGCGGGCAATCGAGCCGCCGCTCAATCGGCGGCGGTGGGCGACGACGGAAGCTCGGCGCCGCGAGCGCTGGTTCGCCGGGCGCGTCGCGGGCGCTTGGGCTCGGTGAGGACGGACTCGCTGATGGCGCCGTCGAGGGCGAAGAACGAGACCTCGCCGGTGCGCACGTCGTAGAGGCCGCCGACGACCGCCAGCTTACCCTCGTGAATGAGCCGGTTCAGCGGCTCGCTCTGGTGGCGGATGACGGCCATCGTGCGCTGCACGTTGCGACGGGCAACGTCGTCGACGTAGCTGTCGCGCACGGGGGTCGCCGGGTCATCCGGCAGTGGCATCGGGATGTTGGGATCGATCGCATGCTGGATGTCGTTGATCAGCACGTCGATGTGCTTGCAACCGGTCGCCTCCTCTGCCGTTTGCTCCGTACGCGCGAGCTCGACCGCGGTCCGCACAGCGCCGCAGCTGGTATGGCCCAGCACGAGGATGAGCTTGGCACCCGCCACGCAGCAGCTGTACTCCATGCTGCCGAGCACCTTGTCGCGCGCGACGTTGCCCGCGATGCGGACGCTGAAGATGTCGCCGATGCCCATGTCGAAGATGAGCTCGGCGGGCGAGCGGCTGTCGATGCAGCTGAGCACCACGGCCATCGGGTTCTGGCCCCGCGAAGTTGCGCTCACCTGGCGCACGAGGTCACGCGTGAGGCGCTGCCCGCTGAGGAAGCGCTGGTTGCCGTCCTTGAAGATCTGCAGCACTTGCTCCGGGGTCAGCCCGTCGCGCACGTCCCGCGAGGAGTAGTCGACGAATTGGATCTTGTCTTCGAGCTTGGGGTAGCGGTTCTTGAAGCCGACCGTGCTGACCTCGACGCCGTGCGCGGGCGCGGTGGTGTTCCGGAAGTCTTCGAGTAGGTCGAGGATGTCGGGATCGATGTAATCGGTGCTGCTCGCGTCGAGCAGCACGTGTCCCCCGCGCGGCACCCCATGCAGGGTGCTCTCGAGCGCTGCGCGGTTGAGGAAGCTCACCTGGTTCGAGAGCTCGATGCGCAACACCTCGCCCGTGACGTGCTTCTCCATCACGCGGCGCAGCGGTCGGCGGAGATTGCTGTGCAGGATGAAGCCGACCGCGACGAGCAACCCGACGGCGATGCCCTTGAGCAGATCGGTCGCGACGATGGCGACCACCGTGACGACGAACGGCAGGAACTGGGGGCGACCCTCATCCCACATCTGCTTGAGGAGCTTGGGGCTCGCGAGCTTGAAGCCGGTCATCACCAGGATGGCGCCCAGGCTGGCGAGCGGGATGCGGTTGAGCAAGCTCGGCACGAGCAACACGCATCCGACCAGCAAGAGGCCGTGGACCACCGTGCTGAGCCGCGTCTTGTTGCCGGCGTTGACGTTGACGCTGCTGCGCACGATCACGCTGGTGACGGGCAAGCCCCCGATCAAGCCGGAGATCACGTTGCCGACACCCTGTGCCCACAGCTCGCGATCCGGCGGAGAGCGCCGCTGCTCCGGGTCGACGCGATCGATCGCTTCGAGGTTGAGCAGGGTCTCGAGCGAGGCGACGATGGCGAGCGTGACAGCGGCGACATAGACCGCCGGGTTGAAGAGCTGGCCCCAATCGGGGGTCTCCAGCAAGCTGCCGATGCCGCCGTCACCCATGAGAGGCACGTTGACGAGGTGTTCGGACTGAATCCGCCAGCCCTCGCCGGAGCCGGCGATCAGCTCGCTCAGGCCCACGCCGAGCAGCACCACGACCAGGGGCGCCGGCACGAGACTGGTCTTGAGCAGCTTGACCTTGTCCCAGAGCACGAGCACCGCGATCGAGATGATGCCCACCAGCGCAGCGCCGCTGTGGATGTCGAACGCGGTCGCGAGCAACTCGGTGAAGGTGTTCTCTTTATCGAGTTGTTCGAACGCGAGATCGCCGACCGGGTCGGAGTCGTGGCCGAGCACGTGCGGCACTTGCTTGAGAATGAGGATGATGCCGATGGCCGCGAGCAGGCCCTTGATCACGCTGGACGGGAAGAACGCGGCGATGAAACCGGCGCGAGCGACGCCGAGCCCGATCTGCAGCAGCCCCGCGAGCACCACGGCAACCAGCATGGCGCGGAATGAACCGAGCGTGGCGATCTGGGCGGCGACGATGGCGGTGAGGCCAGCCGCGGGCCCCGCCACGCTCGTGTGCGACCCGCTGAGCAGGCCGACGACGAGGCCGCCCACGATGCCGGCGACAATGCCCGAGAACAGCGGGGCGTTGGAGGCGAGCGCGATGCCGAGGCAGAGCGGCAGCGCCACCAGGAAAACGACGAGACCCGCGGGCAGGTCCTTCGCCAGGACTCCCCAGGTGGAACGATTGGCTGGTTTCACGACAAAGCCCCTTCAGAGAGAGCGCGAGCGGTGTGCTGGAGAGCGGCCGCTGGCGGAGAGTGGATGAGGGCCCGTAGGCAACTGGTTGAAGAGCGGGTCGAATGGATGGCCATGGCTTTGGGTATCGGTGCGCGCCGCCTGCGAGCCTCCGAGAGACTGGAGGGCGACGGCGCGACGGAAAGGGGTCGAGGGATTGGTGGATCGGTGGGTGAGCGGGCGACGCCGTCACCGGATGCACGTCGGATGCGAACGATGGAGGGCAAGCTCCGCCGACGCGCGTCCGCTGCGCGCGGCAACGAGCCGAACGAAGCTCGGGCCTGCCAGGGGGCGTCGGGAGGCACTCGTCGGCGCATCAGCTGGCGTCGACGCCATGCGACTCCGCCAAGCTCGACACCGCTAGCTCCGAGCGAAGCGATTCGCCCTGCGCTCGGATGATCGAGGCGCCCTGCGCCGGTGCGCTCAGGCTCGGGGCGGCTTGAACGGCGTGTCGGAGGGAGGGCCGCCGGGGGGCAGCCCTTCGACCCACGCGAAGTCGCGCCCGCTCTGCAGGGGGCTGTTCCAATGGGGGACGCTCGCGGTCACGACGTCGCTGCCGAACGAGTCATCCACGGATAGCTCTTCGGAGCTGTCTTCCGGCGCGTCGCAGCCCCTCTCGCCGTCGTCTGCGACGAGCGGCGCCGGGGCGGCGGATGCCGAGGAATACGCCTCGGAGTGCCACCCACCCGCCTGAAACAGGACGGCAAGCAGCAGCACCAAGAGGCGGAGTACCAGACTCGGCATGCGCAAAACTACCTAACGCACGGTGGTAAACGCGTCCAGAGTTCGGACACAATCTTTCCTGTCCGACGCCATCCGTTCACCGTCGCGGTTCGGTGCGAGACGGCCGCATCCCTGGGGCGCGCCGACACACTCGCGGCGCGCCTGAAACTTCTAGAAGCGCGCGGAGCACTCAGGGCTGATGACACACGGCTTCGATATTGTGTCCGTCGGGATCCAGGACGAAAGCCCCGTAGTAATTCTCGTGATAGTGCGGCCGCGGCCCAGGCGGGCCGTTGTCTCTGCCGCCAGCGGCGAGCGCGGCGCGATAGAACGCGTCGACAATGGCTCTGCTGGCCGCGCGAAACGCGATGTGAATGCGGGGTTCGTTGGGCGGCCCCTCCGAGAGCCAGAAATCGGCCTCGGGTGCGACGCCGTAGCCCACGACGACCCGACCACCCGTAAACTCCTTGGGGATCTCCGCCAGCTGCGCATAACCCAGAGGTGCGAGCGCTTGCTCGTAAAAGCGCCGGCTGACGTCGGGACGACTCACTTGCAATCCGGTGTGATCGATCATGCTCACCTACCTGCGCTGGCTCGGCCCGCGTTGCAAGTCGCGACCGCGGCGCCTGAGGCGAAGCGCAGCGCCGAGGCCGCGCGCGCACCGGCGTTGGCCAGGTAGGGGCCCTGTGGGGATGTGACCCGCGTCGTGTCAAGCTCTCGCTCATGGCCGATTCGAAGCCGCGCCTGGTGGCACTGCCCCTGTCTCCATGGTCGGAGCGCGCCCGCTGGGCGCTCGACCATCATCGCATCGACTATGAGCTCGTGGTCCACCTGCCGCTGCTCGGGGAGCGACGCCTGCGGCGCCTCGTCGGCCCGACTCGAGAGCGGGCCACCGTTCCGGTGCTGATTCTGCCCGGAGCTCTGCTGACGGAGTCATGGGATATCGTCAGACACGCCGACCGCCACGGATATTCCCAGCCGCTCTTGCCGGAAGAGCGCCTGCGTGAAATTCGGGAGTATGCTGATCTCGCCGATCGCACCCTGGAGACGTCCCGCGCGCTGGTGATGCGCGCGCTGCTCGCCAGTGGAGATGCCCTCGACGAGACCCTCCCGCCGGGCGTCCCCGCTGGGCTGCGCCCCTGGCTGCGCCCGGTCACCCGCCGCGGCGCGCGCTGGTTTGCCCGCAAGTACGATCTTCGCCTGGACGCCGATGTCGAGCAGCGCGCGCTCGTGCGCGCCTCGCTCGAGAAGCTGCGCGCGCAGCTCGCCAAGGGCTCACCGTACCTGCTCGGAGCGTTCAGCTATGCGGATATCTCGATGGCGCTGCTGCTGCAGAGCGTGGTGCCGGTCGCTCAGCGGTACGTCGCGCTCGGTCCCGCGACGCGCCGGATCTGGACGTCGCCGGAGCTCGCCGAGGAGTTCGGCGATCTCGTCGCTTGGCGCGATCGGCTCTACGAGCGTCATCGTCAAAGCCCCAGCCGACAGGCACCCCCGCGCTCCGTGCACAGCGGATAGCGCCGGCGCCGTATGGCACGAAACGGGGCTAGCGCGGCCATTTTTGGGGGACTTGGGCTTGCCAGAGCACCATGAATGGGCCACCGTCAGCCGTGGTGCGCGGAAAGAAACGGTTGGCCGGCGTTGCCGGTGCGGCCCTGTTGATGGCGGGGTTCGCGGCCTGGATGCGGTCGAATCCAGGACGCATCGAAATGCCGCCTTTTCTCGGCTTGCCGGCGCGGCTGGAGCTGGAAGATGGGCAGTGGGCGCTGCGCACGGCTTTTGCCAAGCTCGAGTTTGACGACCCTGTCGCGCTCTTGCCCGGGCCGCTGAGCAACACGCTGCTCGTGCTCGAGCGCGAGGGGAAGATCTTCGCGTTCGACAACGAGCGCAACACCGAGAAGAAGAGCTGTGTGCTCGACCTGTCGAAGGTGACCCAGGGCGAGGTCGACAGCGGCCTCTTGGGCCTGGTGTTTCATCCGCAATTCGGGGTGCCCGGCTCGCCCAATCGCACCTATGCCTACGTGCACTACGCCTACTCGCCGGACCCGGTCGTAGGGCGCTGGCCCGAGTACACGAAGCCGACGCGGTCGAGGCTCGTCCGCTTCAGCGTCGACCCGACGACGTTCAAATTTGATCGAGCCTCCGAGCTGCTCCTCATCGACCAGGAGGACCAGAACATCTTCCACCAAGGCGGGTCGATGTTCTTCCACCCGAAGGACGGGTTCTTGTACCTCTCGGTGGGCGACGAGGGCGCGAGCAACTGCAGGCTCGATAACTGTCAGCGCATCGACAAGGACCTGTTCTCGGGCGTGCTGCGCCTCGACGTCGATCAGCGCGGGGGCGGGGTGAGCCATCCGATCCCCCGCCAGCCCGAGACGGGGGTGACGGCCAACTACTACATCCCGAACGATAACCCGTTCGTCGGTTTGCCCGGGGTGCTCGAGGAGTTCTACGCCATCGGGCTGCGCAGCCCTCATCGCATCACCTACGACGCGGTCGACGACGTCACCTGGATCGCTGACGTGGGCCAGAAGGGACGCGAGGAGCTCGACATCCTGAAGGCGGGCGCCAACTACCAGTGGCCAGCCTTCGAGGGCTTCGAGAAGAGGGGGGGGATTCCCGAGAAGCCGCTCGGCATCTGGACGGACCCGGTGCTCGACCTGCCGCGCGATCAGTCGGCGTCGATCATCGGGGGTAACGTGTACCGGGGGAAGCTGCTGCCGGGCCTCGTCGGCAAGTATATCTTCGGCGACTTCGTCACCGGTAACATCTGGGCGCTCGACTACGACTATGAGGGCCAGAGGCTCGTCATCAAGAGCAACGAGCGCCTGCTCTCCAGCAAGTTTCGCAATCGCAAGAACGGCATCACCTCGTTTGGCCTCGACGCGGCGGGCGAGCTCTACGTGCTCACGCTCGGTCGGCGCTCGAAGATCCTGCGCATCGCCTCCACCACGCCGTCGACGAATGCGCCGAAGCTCCTGAGCCAGCTCGACCTGCTCGGGGTGAGGGAGGGCAACCCGCGCGCCGGACTGTTGCCCTATGAGGTGCAGAACCCGCTCTGGAGCGACGGCGCGACGAAGCAGCGCTGGATGTCGCTGCCGAAGGGGCAGGCGCATTTCGAGGCCTGGGCGCCTTGGCGCTTCCCCGAGGGCACCGTGTTCGTCAAGCATTTCGCCATGGCGCTCGACGAGCGTCAGCCTGACGACACGCGAGCGCTCGAGACGCGCTTCCTCGTGGCGGCGCGTAACAAGGACTATTACGGCATCACCTACCGCTGGAACCGCGAGGGGACAGACGCCGAGGTGGTGCTGACACGGCAAGAGGAAGAGCTCGAGATCACCGGCGTCGACGGCCGGGTGCGCAAGCAGAAGTATGTGTACCCCGGGCCCTTTGACTGCATGACCTGTCACAACGAGGAGGCGGGCAGCGTGATCGGAGTGCGCACGGAGCAGCTCAACCATCCCGTCAGCGGCGTGCGCAGCTGGTTCGACGACAACCCGCTCGTCGAGTGGTCGCAGCGCGGCGTGATCGACTTCAAGCTGGGCAACTCATCGGCGGCGAAGGCGCCAAGGCTGGTGTCGCTCGACGACGAGTCGAGCAGCGTGGAGGAGCGGCTGCGCTCGTACTGGGCCGCGAACTGCGCCATGTGCCATGGCGCTGGTCCTCGCATTCGCTCCAACTGGGACGCGCGCTGGTCGACGCCGCTCGACAAGCAAGGCATCATCGATGGCGAGCTCGAGAACGGCGAGCGGGTGGAGGGCGAGCGCGTGGTCGTGCCGGGTGACGTCGAGCGTTCGGCGATGTATTCGCGCAGCACCAGCGACGCCGCCTCGCTGCGCATGCCTCCGATCGGGCGGCGGCGCGTCGACGAGAAGTACACGCGCCTGCTCGAGCAGTGGATCAAGTCGCTGCCAGCGCGCCACGCGAGCGCCGCACCAAGCCCGCACGCCGAGCCGGCGGCGCCCTCAACGTCCGGAGCTGCTGCCGACGCTCGCTGACTCGGCGACGATCTTCGAGAGATCGAGCAACATGTAGTCGCCGCGCGAGAAGACGGCGGCGCTCGCTGCCAGCTTCGGTAGTAGGTAACGCTTACGGCCAGCGGCGTGCGCCGCTACTGCGGCCACGCCAAAGGGCTTGAAGTAGGCCGGGGGGGTTCGGCCGTAGTGCGAGCGCTGGATCAAGAGGTGGGTGACACCGAACTCGCGCTCGAGGCGCAGGATGGGTTCGGGGCTCGTGGCGAAGTAGGCGTCGATCAGCGCGTACATGCGCCGCCGCATCTCCTCGATGTATCCCGCATGAAACGCCTGATGCACCTCGTGGCTGAGCAGCGTCGGGCGCCGGCTCCCGTAGGCGATCGCATTCATGATGCCGCGGGGCCAGCCCGCGACCAGCGTGCTCGGAGGCAGCTTGGCGATCGCACTGTAGAGCTTCTTATCCTTGCGCAGGTTTACCGTCAAACCCACGTTGCCGGAGACCCGCCCGGCGAGCAGCACGAGCAGCGCGGCTCCCGCGCCCGCGACGGCGGCCCATTTGACCCAGCGGCGCCAGCCCTCCGCGAACCGAGCTCCGAAGAAGCCTGCGGCGGCGGTGCTGACGAGCAGCGTGGCGAGCAGCGGCACCGCGTAGGCGACGTAACGCTCAGGCAGATACGCATACGGAACGACCCAGCGCGCGACGGTGTGACCCACGGCCGCTGCGACGCCGAGCAGCGCGACGCGGCGTGCCGCCGGCTCTCGCACCAGCAGACCGACGGCCCCGGCGAGGGCGATCGCAAAGATACCGAGCAACGTGTACCGGTAGCGCTCGGAGCTCTGGCGCTCTCGAGCTTTCTCGCCGCCGAGCAGCCACTTGCGCGCCGCCGGGGACCAAGCCTCGTCACCGCCGAGCAGCGCGGCCTGTGCCGGGCCCGGCAGGCTCTCGAAGAAGCCTGCGAACGGCGCGCGGCTCTCGGAGCTATAGCGCCCGCCCGGGCCTGCCTCGGGGTATTCCGGGACGTCGTGCGGCCGCACCGCCCTGCCGTAACGGCTGGTGCCGATCGCGCTCGGCAACAGCAGGGCCACCGCCACGAGCGCTGTGCCGCCGAGCGTGAGCGAGCGCCGTCGCCAGGAGTACCCGCTCACGGAGCAGCCCGTGCGTTCGGGCAAGAGCAAGAGGCCCCCGAGGCTCAGCCCCGACAACAGGCCCGCGACGGGATAGAACAGCGCGCCGAGCCACACGGCGGCGATGCAGAGCCCCACCCGCGCGTAGGCAAGCCCCGCCAGGGCGAGCGCGATGATCGGAAAGCCGAAGCTGCGCGGCAGCCCACCCTGGATGCGGCTCAGGTACAGGTTGCTGCCGAGCGCGAGCGCCATCGCGACGAAGGCGCCGAGCTTGCCGCCGAGCGCGCGCGCCGCGGCGCCGAGCGCGATCACGCTGCACAGCCAGAGCAGGTGCGGCAACGAGCGGCTGAGGGCTGCGGGGTCGACGCCGAGCCAGACGCCGACGAGATACAGGCTCTTGTAGCCCAGCGGATAGCTCGCGAGGTAATACTCTGCGATGTAGTCGCTGCCGAACGCGTTCGGCTCGATATAGCGGTAGAAGGGATAGATCTGCTGTTGCGCATCGCCGTTCAGGCGATAGGGCTCCAGGGTGTGCTCGAGGTTGGTGAGCGCGGCGCCGCCCTGCAGCCAGGCGAGCGCCCCGAACATCAGCAACCAGCCCGCTATCTCGAGACCGATGCGCTGGCGCGGCGGCGTCAGCCACTGGCGGAGCGCTTCTCGCGATGACCAGCTCGCAGGGCGCCCGAGAAGTGTGGGTGACAGTGGTTGCTCCGGCAGCGCTTTCGGACCGCTTCGGGCCTCCACCGCGTCACCGCTATTCGAGATCGCGGCCCGACGCAAGGCCTGGCCCACCGGCTGGGGGTGCGCGGCTTCGCACGTTGATCGAGGCGGGGAGCCCTGTAACGTTCGGCGCCATGCAGGGACAGTCGAAGCCGCCAGCGTCTGACGCGACTCGAGCCGCCTGGTGGCAGCGCGGTGTCGTTTATCAAGTCTACCCGCTGTCTTTCGCCGACTCGAACGGCGATGGGATGGGCGATCTCGCCGGCATCCGGGGGCGGCTCGACTACCTCTCGTGGTTGGGGGTCGACGCCGTGTGGATCTCGCCCTTCTACCCCTCGCCGATGGCGGACTTCGGCTACGACGTGGTCGACTATGAAGGAGTCGACCCGCGCTTCGGCACCCTCGATGCGTTCGACGAGTTGCTCGCGGAGGCGCACCGGCTCGACCTGCGCGTGATCCTCGATTTTATCCCGAACCACAGCTCCGATCAGCATCCGTGGTTCATCGAGGCCAAGCGCGCGCGCACGAGCGAGAAGCGTGACTTCTACATCTGGCGTGATCCGGCGCCCGACGGCGGCCCACCGAGCAACTGGCTGTCGGAGTTCGGTGGCTCGGCATGGCAGCTCGACCCGACTACAGGACAGTACTATTACCACGCCTTCCTGAAGGAGCAGCCCGACCTGAACTGGCGCAACCCGCGCGTGCGCGAGGCCATGTATGCGGCGATGCGCTTCTGGCTCGAGCGCGGGGTCGACGGTTTTCGGGTCGACGCCATCCATCACCTGTTCAAGGACGAGGCGCTGAGAGATAACCCGCCGAACCCCGACTTTCGCGCAGGAATGCCGCCGCGCCGCCGCGTCATCCGGAAGTACACGACCGATCTGCCGGAGGTGCAGGACGTGGCGCGCGAGATGCGAGCGCTCGTCGGAACCTTCGGCGAGCGCGTGCTGATCGGCGAGGCATGGCTACCGTTCGACCGCTTGATGGCATACTACGGCGAGCAGCTCGACTGTTTCCAGCTGCCGTTCAACTTCCACCTGATCGGCGCGCGCTGGGAGGCGCCCGCCCTGGCCGCAGTGATCCAGGAGTACGAGAGGTCGCTACCCCCGGGGGCTTGGCCCAACTGGGTGCTCGGCAACCACGACCGGTCCCGCATCGTGAGTCGGCTCGGGGCGGCGCAGGCGCGCGTCGCTGCCGTGTTGCTCTGCACGCTGCGCGGCACGCCCACGCTCTACTACGGCGACGAGCTCGGGATGGCCGACGTGCCGATACCCCCGGAGGCGGTGCGAGACCCGTACGAGAAGAACGTGCCCGGGCTCGGTGTCGGTCGCGACCCGGCGCGCACCCCGATGCAGTGGTCGGCGGCGCCGAACGCCGGCTTCTCGAGCGCGGCGCCGTGGCTGCCGATCGCGGCCGACTTCGCGCTTCATAACGTCGAGCTCGAGCGCGACGAGCCAGGCTCGATGCTGTCGTTGTACCGGGCGCTGCTCGCGCTGCGCCGCGCGCGCCCAGCCCTCAGCCTCGGCAGCTACGAGGCGCTCGACGTGGGCCCGCGCGTGCTCGGCTATCTGCGCCGACACGGCGCTGCGCGCGACGCCGTGCTGCTGAACCTGGGCGATCAGGCCGAGGCGGCGTCGCCGCCCGAGCTCGAGCACGCCCATGTGTTGCTCTCGACCCACCCGGCGCGAAACGGAGCGCCGTTCGACGGGCGGCTCGCTGCTAACGAAGCGGTCGTGCTCGCGCTCGACAGATGAGATGAGCTGTGCGACTGCCCGCCGTTCGGGCACGTCGATTGCAATGCCCTGCGACATCATGAGTGTCGCACCGGAACGACGAACCACGCAGACGCGCTCCGAGCGCGGTCTCCAGTCGCTCGGCGAGGGGGAAGGGCGAGACACTTTTGCTCGCCCCGTCCAGCTTGGTCGACCGAGACCGCACCGGGGCGATTGTCCCCAGGGTGATCGTTCGCTCGCCACCGGCGCGGCAGGCCTTGGGGCGCACCACGAGCGAAAGCGGCTGCGCGAAAGGGAGGTGAGGTGATGACGCGACCTCGATCAGCGCTGAATGAGGGCTTGGGGAGCGGGGAGCGAGCCCCCCGTGGCGGCGCTCGGGGGCTTCCGAGCGACGGGCGCGGACGCGTCATCGTGGACGCGATCGAGCCCGCCCTGGATGGCGGTGCATACGCGGCCAAGCGCATCCTGCGGGAACGCATCACCATCAGCGCCGACCTCATCTCTGACGGCCACGACGTCGTGGCGGGCGAGCTCTTGCTGCGACGTCCGGCGCCGCGGGGTGAGGAGCGCCCCGCGGGTGCGGAGCCGTTCGATCGGTCTATCGGGCTCGAGCCGCTCGGCAACGATCGCTTCGCGGCTAACTTCGTGGCCGACGCGATCGGCCGCTGGCACTACGCGATCCGCGCCTGGGTGGATCACTTCGCGAGCTTCCGGCGTGGTCTCGCGCGCAAGGTCGATGCGGGGCAGGAGGTGGCCGTCGACCTGCTCGTCGGCGCCGAGCTGGTGGCCGCAGCAGCATCGCGCGCGAGCGGCGACGAGCGCGCGGCGCTGCAGTCGGCGGCATCAGCGATCGGTGATCGTTCAGCGTCGGCGCACGAGCGCGCCGAGCGCGCGACCAGCCCAGAGCTCCAGGCGCTGATGGCCCGTCATCCCGACAAGAGTCATGCGAGCCAGCCGCTCTGGCTGCCGCTCTGGGTCGACCGCGAGCGAGCCCGCTTCAGCGCTTGGTACGAGATGTTCCCCCGCTCGACGGGGGAAGGGGGCCGGCACGGCACCTTCGCGACGGCGGCCGAGCGGCTGCCATACATCGCTGCCATGGGCTTCGACGTGTTGTACCTTCCTCCGATCCACCCGATCGGGCACACGTACCGAAAGGGCAAGAACAACGAGCCGAGCGCGGGCCCCGATGACGTGGGTAGCCCCTGGGCGATCGGGAGCGAAGAGGGCGGCCACAAGAGCATCCACCCCGACCTCGGCACGCTCGACGACTTCGATGAGTTCCGCGCTCAGGCATCGCGCCACGGGCTCGAGCTGGCGCTCGACGTGGCGTTGCAAGTCACGCCGGATCATCCCTACGTCAAGGAGCACCCGGAGTGGTTCAAGCGTCGCCCGGATGGCAGCATTCAGTACGCGGAGAACCCACCCAAGAAGTATCAAGACATCTACCCGTTCGACTTCGAGTGCGAGGCCTGGCAGAGCATGTGGCTCGAGCTGAAGAGCATCTTCGAGTTCTGGATCGCTCGCGGCGTGCACATCTTCCGTGTCGACAACCCGCACACCAAGTCGTTGCCGTTCTGGCACTGGTGCATCGGCGAGCTCACCGCGGAGAACCCGGACACGCTGTTCCTCGCCGAGGCGTTCACGCGGCCGAAGCTGATGTACATGCTCGCGAAGGTCGGCTTCTCGCAGTCGTATACGTATTTTACGTGGCGCCACAGCGGGCGTGAGCTCGCCGAGTACGTGCGGGAGATTTCGAGCCCGCCCGTCAGCGACTTCTTCCGGCCAAACTTCTGGCCCAACACGCCAGACATTCTGCCCGAGCACCTTCAGCACGCGGGGCGCCCCGCGTTCGCTTTGCGGCTGGTGCTGGCCGCCATGCTCTCGAGCAACTACGGAGTGTACGGCCCAGCCTACGAGTTGATGGAAAACGTGCCGCGTGGCGGCGTGGAAGAGTACGTCGACAACGAGAAGTACCAGCTGCGCTCGTGGGAGGTGCAGCGTCAGGACAGCCTGCGTGCGCTGATGGCCCGGATCAACCAGATCCGCAGAGACAACCCGGCGCTGCAGCACAACGCGGTCACGTTCCACCCCTGCGACAACGAGCTCTTGTTGTGCTTTAGCAAGCGCGAGCCCGACGGCGAGAACGCTGTGCTGGTCATCGCGAACATGGACGTGCACCACCCACAGGTCGGCTGGGTCGACCTCGACCTGCCGGAGCTATTTCCCGCCGGAGCGCGCGCTGGCGCGGCACAACTCGTGCAGTCCCAGCAATCCACGCAGCCCGTTCAGCTGCACGATCTCCTGAGCGACGCGCGCTACTTCTCGGAGGGCCGCCGCCTCTACGTTCGGCTCGATCCGGGCGCCGCTCCCGCCCACATCTTCCGTCTGCGCCGTCGCGCGCGCAGCGAGCACGACTTTGACTACTTCGTCTGAGGGAGCCCCATGAAAGACGCTGCGCTCGACAACGATCCACTCTGGTACAAGGATGCCGTCATCTATGAGCTGCACGTGCGCGCATTCTGCGACTCGAACGCCGACGGGATCGGTGATTTTGTAGGCCTCACCGAGAAGCTCGAGTACCTGAAGGGGCTCGGGGTGACGGCGCTCTGGCTCCTGCCGTTCTACCCTTCGCCGCTGCGCGACGACGGCTACGACATCGCCGACTACTTCGACATCAACCCGGCCTACGGTACGCTGAAAGACTTCCGGCGTTTCCTGCGCAAAGCGCACAGCCTGGGCCTGCGCGTGATCACCGAGCTGGTCGTCAACCACACTTCGAACGAGCACTCGTGGTTCCAGCGGGCGCGGCGTGCGCCGCCCGGGAGCCGCCTGCGTGACTTCTACGTGTGGAGCGACACCTCGAAGAAGTATGAAGAGGCCCGCATCATCTTCAAAGACTTCGAGACGTCGAACTGGAGCTGGGACCCGGTCGCCCAGGCTTACTACTGGCACCGCTTCTATTCGCACCAGCCGGACTTGAACTTCGACAACCCTGCCGTGCACGACGCTCTGTTCAAGGTCGTCGATTTCTGGCTGGGGCTCGGCGTGGATGGGATGCGTCTCGACGCGGTTCCATACCTGTTCGAGCGCGAGGGCTCGAATTGCGAGAACCTGCCGGAGACGCACGTGTTCTTGAAGAAGCTGCGCTCGTACATCGACTCGAAGTACGCCGGGCGCATGCTGCTCGCCGAGGCCAATCAGTGGCCGGAGGACGCAGCCGCCTACTTCGGCAAGGGCGACGAGTGCCACATGAACTTCCACTTCCCGCTCATGCCGCGCATCTTCATGGCGGTGCAGCTGGAAGACAGCTTCCCGATCCGCGACATTCTGGAGCAAACGCCGGCGATCCCGGAGACGTGCCAGTGGGCGACGTTCTTGCGCAACCACGACGAGCTGACGCTCGAAATGGTGACCGACGAGGATCGCGACTACATGTACCGCGTCTACGCGGACGACCCGCGCGCCCGCATCAACCTCGGCATCCGGCGCCGCCTGGCGCCCCTGCTGCGCATGCGGCGCAAGGTAGAGCTGCTCAACTCGCTTCTCTTCTCGCTGCCCGGCACGCCCGTGCTTTACTACGGAGACGAGATCGGGATGGGCGATAACATCTACCTCGGCGATCGCAACGGGGTACGCACCCCGATGCAGTGGAGCAGCGATCGCAACGCCGGCTTCTCGCGGGCTAACCCGCAGCAGCTCTATTTCCCGGTCATCACCGATCCCGAGTACCACTACGAGGCGACCAACGTCGAGGCCAACGAGAACAACCCCGAGTCCCTGCTGTGGTGGATGAAGCGCCTGATCGATCTGCGCAAGACCCACCAGGTGCTCGGGCGGGGTGACGTGCAGATCCTCCACCCGGATAATGCGAAGGTGCTCGCGTTCGTGCGGCGCTACAACAACCAGCGCATCCTGTGCGTCGCCAATCTGTCGCGCGCCGCTCAGTACGTCGAGCTCGATCTGAAAGAGTACGCTGGCCTCTCGCCGGTCGAGCTGTTCGGGCGGCAGGCGTTCCCCATGCTCGGGGAGCAGCCGCTGTTCCTCAGCCTCGGCCCGCACAACTTCTACTGGTTCTCGCTCGAATCCCTCAACATTTCGGAGGTAAACGCCGTGTCTCAACCGACGATCCCGCTCCCGAGCAGTTCGTTCCCCTCGAGTGGCGCCTTCGATATCGAGGAGCTGTGGCGCGCGAAGCCGCTGCGGCACGAGCTCGAGCAGGCGCTGTCCAGTTTCATGCGTCACCGGCGCTGGTTCCGCAGCAAGGCGCGCTCGATCGTCAGCGTGAGCGCGAAGGACGCCATCCCGCTCGGCAAGGGCGAGGCGGCGGCGCTGATCGTGTTCGTCCGCGTCGACTTCCGCGAGGGCGACCCCGAGACGTATCTGCTGCCGCTCGCACACGCCTCGGGCGACGAGCTGAAGGAGATCGAGCTGGCGTCCGCGCACGCCATCGTGGCGCGGCTCGAGCGTGCCGGCAACGCGCCTGGCATTCTGTACGACGCGGTGTACGGCAAGCGCTTCTCCGAGCAGCTGCTCGAGCTGTTCACGCGCAAGAAGGAGCTGCCCGGCGCCGCCGGCACTCTGCGCTCGTCGCCCGAGCGGGCGCTGCGCCAGACCCCCCCCACGGCACAGCTGCGAGCCCACGTGTCGTCGGCAGAGCAGTCCAACACGAGCCTCGTGTTCGGCAACGAGTACATTTGCAAGTTGTTCCGCAAGCTCGACAGCGGCACCAACCCGGAGCTCGAGATCAGCCGAGTGCTGACCGCCCGGGAAGACTTCCCCAATGCGCCGTCGCTGCTCGGGGTGCTCGAGTATCAATCGGGCAAGCAGGAGCCGGCCACTCTGGCCACGCTGCATCGATTCGTGCCACACCAGGGAGACGCCTGGGAGCTCACCAAGGGAGCCCTCGAGCGCTTCTACGAGCGCTGCCTGAGCCTGCCGCGCAACACCCAGGGGCAGGGCATTGACGGGCCGCCGTCGCTGCACCCCGCGACGTTGCTGGGCGGCACGCTGCTCGACAAGGCTAATTCGCCGATGCCGCCCGCGTTCGCCGAGCTCGCGGACGCCTACCCGCAGCAGATTCGCTTGCTCGGGCAGCGCACCGCCGAGCTGCACCGAGCGCTCGCCGAGCAGGACGACTCGGCCTTCCGCCCCGAGGCCTTCAACACGATGTACCAGCGCTCGCTCTACGAGTCGACGCGCACGCGGCTGAAGCGCGCGGTCGCCGCGCTGCGCAAGCAGCGCGACATCTTCGCCGAGCGGGAGCGCTGGGTGGCGGACGAGATCGTCCGGCGCCAAGGCGAGTTCGACGCGGTGCTGCGCCGACTGGTAGAGACCAAGATGGATCTGGTACGCATCCGAATCCATGGCGACTACCACCTCGGTCAGGTGCTCTTCACCGGTAAAGACTTCATCATCATCGACTTCGAGGGAGAGCCGGGCCGCACCTTGGCCGAGCGACGCTTCAAGTACTCGGCGCTTCGAGACGTGGCCTCGATGTTGCGCTCGCTCGACTACGCGGCGCTCTCGGCGCTGCGCAGCGGCCTCGTACGGCCGAGCGATGCAGAGCAGCTCGAGCCGTTCGCGCGCCTCTGGTCGGCCTGGATGGGAGCGGCGTTCGTGAACGCCTACCTCGCGCACGCGAGCCGCGGCACGTTGGTGCCGGCGAGCGACCACCACACCTCGGCGCTGCTCGACTTCTATTTGCTCGACAAGTGCCTGTACGAGCTCGACTACGAGTTCAACAACCGGCCGGATTGGGTCGCGATCCCCCTGCTCGGCCTGCTCGGCTTGCTGGAGCAGAACCAGCTCGCCACCGAGGAGGTGCCGTCCGAGGTCACTCGCCGAGCGAACGGCTACGATCAGCGAAGGAGCGCTCCATGAGCCGCGCCGAACGCCAGCAGGCGCCGGTGTCGCGGCCCGCCGAATTGAAGGATCTCGACTACCACCTCTTCAACGAGGGCACGCACACGCGCATCTACGAGAAGCTCGGTGCACACCTGGCGACGCGAGGAGGCAAATCGGGCACGCAGTTCGCGGTGTGGGCGCCGAACGCACAGTATGTGAGCGTGATCGGTGACTTTAACGGCTGGAACGACGGCACGACGCCGCTCGAGCGCCACACGAGCGGCATCTGGACGGGCTTCGTGCCGGGCGTGGGGCAAGGCAGCATCTACAAGTATCGGGTCGTCGCGCCCGATCATCAGCGCTTCGACAAGTCTGACCCATATGCCTTCGCCAGCGAGGTAGCGCCGCGCACCGGCAGCGTGGTGTGGGATCTGCACTACGACTGGAACGACGCGGACTGGATGCGCGATCGGGCGAAGCACAACGCGCCGGAGGCGCCCCTCTCGATCTATGAGCTGCACGTCGGCTCGTGGCGCCGCGTGCCGGAAGACGGGCTGCGCTCTCTGAGCTATCGGGAGATGGCGCCGCGACTCGTGGAGCACGTGAAGCGGCTGGGCTTCACACACGTGGAGCTGATGCCGGTGATGGACCATCCGTTCTTCGGCTCCTGGGGTTACCAGGTGACGGGCTACTTCGCGCCGAGCCCCAGCTTCGGCAGCCCGCAAGACCTGATGTACCTCATCGATCAGCTGCACGCGAACGGCATTGGCGTCATCCTCGACTGGGTGCCGGCGCACTTCCCTAAGGACGGGCACTCGCTCAACTACTTCGACGGCACGCACCTGTACGAGCACGCCGACCCGCGCCAGGCGGAGCACCCCGAGTGGGGAACGATGATCTACAACTACGGGCGCCACGAGGTGCGCTCGTTCTTGACGTCGAGCGCAATGTTCTGGCTCGACCGCTACCATGCCGATGGGCTGCGCGTCGACGGCGTGAGCTCGATGCTCTACCTCGACTACGGCCGGAGCCACGGGCAGTGGCTGCCGAACAATTACGGTGGGCGCGAGAACCTCGAGGCCGTCGATTTCCTCAGGCACCTGAACGGCGTCATCCATCGCCAGCGGCCCGACGTGATCACCATCGCCGAAGAGTCGACGGCATGGCCGCGCGTGAGCGGCCCCGCGCACCTCGGCGGGCTCGGCTTCGACTTGAAGTGGGACATGGGCTGGATGCACGACACGCTGCACTACATGCAGCTCGAGCCCGTGCACCGGAAGTTTCATCACAACGAGCTGACGTTCCGGCGCGTCTATGCCTACCACGAGAAGTTCGTGCTGCCGCTCTCGCACGACGAGGTAGTGTATGGAAAGGGCTCGTTGCTCCGGAAGATGCCGGGCGACGTCTGGCAGAAGTACGCGAACCTCCGGCTATTGTATGCGTACATGTTCGCGACTCCCGGCAAGCCGCTGCTGTTCATGGGTGCCGAGCTCGGGCAGTGGAACGAGTGGAACCACGACTCGAGCGTCGACTGGCACCTCGCCGCAGAGCCGCTGCCCGCCGGGGTGGGGCACCTGTTGACGCAGCTGAATCGCATCCGTCGCGAGTCACCGGCGCTCCACGCGCTCGACTTCGACCCGGCCGGCTTCGACTGGATCGACGCCAACGACAGCGAGCAGAGTACGCTGTCGTTCTTGCGGCACGCGCCGGATCACGCGCGCAGCATCGCCGCCGTGTTCAACTTCACGCCGGTGCCTCGTCACAATTACCGTGTCGGCGTGCCCGACGACGGCCGCTGGGAAGAGGTCATCAACACCGATGCCAAGGAGTTCGGAGGCAGCGGGCAAGGCAACCAGGGCGGCGTGACAGCGGCGCCCGTCCCCAGCCACGGCCGGCCATACTCTTTGAACCTCACGCTGCCGCCGCTCGCGGCGCTCTGGCTGCGCCGTGTTCCACCGACTTAGTCGACAAAACAGGCGCAGCTAACCATCAGAGCGTCGGCCATGGACGGCGCATGCGAACTGCGGGATCCCGCCTGGCGAATCAGCCCGTCCCATCATGGGTCGAGCGGGTCGGGCTGCGTTCATCGGCGGATTGTCGCGGCGGCGACAAACGTCTATGGTGGGACGATTGCCCATGAAACGCTCGAGCACGCGCGCAGGTGGCCTGGTACCTGCAAAATCTCCCTCCCGGGGACACTCACTCCATGACCATCCGCAGGGAGGCATGAACGTGAACGAGTCGTCGAGCGCTGGACGCTGCGTGGCGCGCAGCCAGGAGATCGGTGGTCTGGCAATCCTGGCCGCGTCAATCGCGTTGACGGCTTGCGGGAGCACCGGTGACGGCGCCGTGCTGTTCGAGCCATGGGTCGCTGGGCCTGGCCCCCGCCAGCCCGCTTTCCTGGCATTTTCGAGCTTGTATAGCGGCGTCGGGCCGGCGCCCATCGGTGCGCCGGACTTCCCGAAGCTCCTGAGCGAGACCGGTGCCTTCGCCGACGTCGAGACGCTCGAGCCTGTCAGCGGAATCTTGCCGTATGAAATCCAGGCGCCGCTCTGGAGCGATGGCGCTCGCAAGCAGCGCTGGGTCTCCGTACCCGAGGGCGCCAGCTTTGGCTATTCGGAAGACGGGCCCTTCGGCATCCCTGCGGGCGCGGTGTTCGTGAAGCACTTCGAAATCGCCATGGACGAGCGCTTCCCCGAGCGCCGGAGCCGGCTCGAGACGCGCTTCTGGGTCGCCGTGCGACCCGATGCCCAATACGGCGTCACCTACAAATGGAACGCGGATCAGACGGACGCGGAGCTGCTGGTCGGCAGCGAGGTCGAGGAGCTGAAGGTCATCGGCGCCGACGGTGAAGAGCGCACGCAGTCCTATTTTTATCCGGGGCCTGGCGACTGCGGCACCTGCCACAACGCTCAGGCGGGCTTCGTCTTGGGCCTGCGCGCGGCGCAGCTCAACCGCGACATGAGCTACAGATTGGATCGCCCGCCGATCGATCAACTCTCCGCGTGGTCGGAGTGGGGCCTGTTGAATCGCCACATCGACGCCGCCATCAGCGCGCAGGCGCCACGCCTCGCCGTCGTCACCGACGAACAGGCGAGCCTCGAAGAGCGCGTGCGGTCTTACTGGGAGGGAAACTGCGCGATGTGCCACGCGGGCGCCGAAGGCAGCGTGCCAGGCTGGGATGCTCGCTATTCGTCCGCCCTCGAGGAACAAGGCCTGGCAGAGCCGCCCAGGAACCCGTCGTCGCCCGCGTCTAGACTGATCGAGCCGGGCTCGCCCGAGGCGTCGCTCATCTACTTGCGCGGCGACACCGCCGATAGCCCGATGCGCATGCCACCTATCGGCCGAAGCCGCGTCGATGCCGCCTATATCGACGTGCTCGGGCGCTGGATCGCGTCGCTCGAAGCGACACCGTGAGGCGCCGAGCCGTTCAATCCGGCTGCCACTTCTCGTGGAGGTAAGCCTCGACGCGGCTGCGCTCGCCGGCGCTCAACCCGCGCGGATAGAAGAGCAGCTCGCCGATGCGCCCTCGAAAGTACATGGAGCACTCCACGGGCTGCTCGGTATAGGCGTTGCGACCGACATAGTTGATGCGCCGCTCGACGTTGGCGGGCAGGATCATCGCTTTCGTCTGATCGACCGCTCCGTCGATGCGCAGCTCGACGTTGCCGTTCATCGGGGCCTGCACCGAGCTCACGACCAGGCGTCGTCCGACCACGAAACCGTCGGTCGTGCCATCGATGGAGTCACCCTGCACCTCGTAGTAGAGCAGGTTGGTGCGATGCCGTCCGAACTCCACGTCGTCCGCGTCGGGGCCGTTCGAGAAGTGCAGGATGCCCGCGCAACGGTCGTTGGGTTCGGCCTCGACCACCGCGAAGAACGACGACCCATCAAACGACGCAAAGCCCGGTGGCAGGTCGAAGTAGTCGTCGGCGCCGTCGAACGAGAGCATGGGCAGCCCGTCCGGCTGCGATTGCCAGCTGGGCCGCCGCTCGGGCACGCTCTGTATGGCGGCGTAGCCGTTCCGAGACTGATCGTTCCAGGCTGACACGGAGCCGTCGGGCTGCACCACGGCGCCCCGGTCGGCCATGAACCAGAGCGTGAGGCCGTCTGCCGGTACGTCGCCTGCCTCGCAGCCGTCCTCGGCGAGACCGTTGGCGTCACGCCACGGAACGAGGCATTGCTCGATGATACAGCCGGCGTCGACGCACGCCGATCGCGCATGAGGGAGGTCGCAATCGGGGGCGCAGCCTCCGACGGGGTCTTCCCCCGCGTCTCCCTCGGGCGGGACGAGCGGCGGTGTCAGACCGTTCTCGCCGCCGCCCGGCGAATTCGCGGCGCCGCCCGGCAAGAGCGGCGGGATCGACTGGTCGCCGCTCCTGCCACCCACCCCGCTGGGCTCGGGAAATTCAAACTGCTCGAGATCGAGTGAGGCCTGGCACGCGCCGAGGCCCACGCTCACCATCGCCACCGCGAGCGCCACGCGGCGCCAAAGCCGCGTCGGGTCGAACTCTGACGCGCGCCGGCGCGCGCGGGGCCGCGGAGACGGGACCGAGCCGTACATCCGAGTGCTTGTAGCGTGTCCTCGGCCGAGCGCCAGGCGCTCGCGCGTCCGGGTCGCTCCGCACCGGGTTCAATCAGAAATAGATGCGCACCCGATCGGTATCGCGCAGCCCGAGGAGCACGGAGAAGCCGCCCGCGCGCAGCCGGCCGAGTGAGCGCTCCGACAACCACGACTCGGCGCAGGGCTTGAGGCGGCTCTCTTCATCGCCCTCGATGTGAACGACGGGCAACTCGCGCACGTCGAGGCTACCGTCGGGGTGCAACCCGTGGTTGGCGTTTGCGTGCCGTATCCCGATGGCACGCGCCAGCAGGTAGGCGCCGTTGCCCCAAGGGAACGCCTCGTGATCCGCTGGGTCGAGGATCTCTTCGAACCGGAAGTGCTCGAGCGGCTCGCCCGACGCTCCGTAGGGCTGGCGCAAGCAGAAGCGGGGCAGGGCGAGCGAGAAGCGCGCGCCACGCTCGCGTGCGCGCAGAACCTCCGCCCAGGCGGCGCTCGCGTCGTCGGGCAGCACCCAAGCGTTCTCTTCGGGCTGGCTCACCTCGGCGAAATGTGCGCAGCCGGCCAGGTGCGGGTGCGCGGCCGCGAGCAGCTCGACATCGCGAGCCTGGCAGACATCGATCAACGCCGAGAGCGCTCGCAGAGGCTCGGCCTCTGCGCTGAAATGGTGATCGACCAGCAGCACGGTCGCGGCGCTTCGCTCGAGGCAGCCCGAGAGACCCACCGGGTCTGCCACGAGCTCGTCGAAGGAAGCGTCGAGCACGGAGAGGTGCACCCGCACTTCATCGGGGCACTCGCGGCAAAGGCCATCGATGCCACGCCAGGTCGCCTCCAGCGCCCGCAGCGCAGGCGACGCCAGGAGCAGCCGCAAGCGACGAGCGAGCTCGGCCTGGGCGGCTGCCTCGAGCGCGCTGCGATCGACGCTCGCCTCTGGCGTCGCCCCGGGCGGGCTACCGATGATCGCGCGGATGAACTGGGTGAGGTCGACGTGGGCGGGCGCGCCCGGCTTGGGGGCGTCGCTGCGCGGCGGCGCGCTCGCGGCGGCGCCTCCGAGCAACCGCGCCAGCGTATCGGTGCTGGTCTCTGCCGTTGCGGCGCTCGCGGACGCGCTCGTCGACGCGCCCGCTCCAGCATCGGCAGGCGCTACCGAGGGGGCCGCTTCCGCGGCAGACCCGATCAGCGCCTCGAGTCGAGCTGCCGCGCTCGGATCCGAATTGACCTTCTTCAGCAGCGCGACGATCTCCGCGAGCACCGGGACGTTCTCCAGCAGGCGATCGGGGTGGAGGTCGTCGAGCGAGCGGGGTTCGAGCCAGACGGGCTCGCCCGCGGCCGAGCAGAGCGGAGTCTCCACCCGCGCGCGCCAGGAGGCGACGACGTCGTCCCAGCGATCGACGTCGACGCGCTGAGCACGTCGCGCGCCGAGCGGCTCGCGCACTCCGCGGCCCGCGCGACCGCTGCAGTCGGCCGCGACGAGCACGTGAAGCGCGGCCTCGGCCGGCCGCGCTGGCTCGGGGCGTCGCGGCGCGGCGCCGATGCTGAAAGAGATGCCTCGACCGCCCGGTGAACCCGAAGACATGGCTCCAAGCAATCAAAAACGGGGGCCGGCGTCGATCGCAATCGACATCACCCGCGCTCGAGACCGCGCTCAGGGCGGCAGCACGCGCTCGAGCACCCGCCGCACGTTGAGGCCCATGATCTTGCGGATCTGTCCCTCGGACAGGCCGGAGTCGAGCAGCGCCCCGGTGAGGGCCGGGAGCCCTGCCGCGTCGATGGGCGTGCGCACGAAACCGTCGAAATCCGAGCCGAGCGCCACATGCTCCGCCCCGATGCGACCCACCGCATAGCGGATGGCCCGCACTATCGCGCCGACGTCGCTCCCGCACGTCGCGCCCTCGAAGAACCCGATGCCGACGAGCCCGCCGTTCCTGGCGGTGCGATCGAGCACCGCGTCCGGGATGTTGCGTGGGCTGTCGCAGGTGCCGCTCACGCCGGTATGCGAGAACACGACGGGGTTCTTGGCGATGGAAAGCACGTCGTCGATGGTGCGCCGCGAGGCGTGCGCGAGATCGACCAGCATGCCCAGCCGCTCCATCTCCCGGATCACGTCGCGCCCGAACGGTGTCAGGCCGATCTTCTTCTCACCGTGGGCCGACCCACCCACCTCGGTGTCGAAGAAGTGTGACGGGGCCATCATGCGTACGCCCGCGTCGAACAGGCGCTGCACGTTCTCGAGCCGGCCTTCGAGCACCTGAGCGCCTTCGACGCCGAGGAAGCCGGCGCTCGAGCGCGGGTTCGCGCCGCGTTCTTCTTCGTAGCGTTCGAGCTCGGCGCGCGAGTGGATGACACGGAACGCCCCGCCAGACGCCGCGGCGCTGTCGTGCAGGCGCTGGCATTGATAGAGCGCGCGCTCGAGCAGCGACGTCCAGGTGCGCGGCGGCCAGGCTTGAGCGACGAGCAGCAAGGTCAGCATGTCGCTCTGGCCGGAGTTGCTCGACACGTTCATGCCCCACGGCACCTTGCTCACGATGGTGAACGCCTGCAGGGCCACTCCGCCCTCGAGCAGCCGAGGCACGTCGACCCGGCCGCGGCTGTGACGCGCCTCGGGCGCTCGGTTCCACATCAGCGAGTCCGCGTGGAGGTCGGCGACCCACAGGGTCTCGTGGAGCGCGAGCGCCCGCTCGCTCGGCGCTCGCGGCGTCGAGCCCGTCGAGCCGTTGGCGATCGTGTCGAGCAGCGGAGCGGCGCCGAAGAAGAAGAACGCGGCGATCGCGAGGGCCACGACGAGCAGCGCGCGGCCTCGCTTCGGCAGGCGGGTGCCCGCGCGCTGGGAGGGGGGATGGTCTGACGGCACGGCGGGGTAGTGTGGCTGCCTCGGTGGTGGGTGTAAACAGATGCCGGCGCACGTGTGCCGTTCCTTTTTGAAGGAGCCCGCCGGGGGCTGCGCCGAGCCGCGCCGACGCCTTCGCGCTGCTGACACCCCCGCGTCATTCTCGGTTATGCGCCCCCTCGGCGGCGCCGTTGGTGCAGCGCAGCCGCTGCATCATTCGATGCAACACGGCGCGCTGACATCGAAACGAAGCACGTGTGCACTGGGTTCGCACACAGGGAGCCTAGATGAATCGAATGGGACGAACCTTGGGTTTGGGGGGGGCACTGGTCGCGCTGGCCGGCGCCTTCGCGGGCTGCGGGGGCGACGATGACAAGGGCTCACGCGGCGGCAGCTTGGCCAGCATCACCGACGCCATCGAGGCGCCCACCGGCACCGTCGACGAGACGACCGTCGGCGACGTGGGGGTCGAGTTCGAGAAGGTGACCCAGGCGCAAATTCCGCAGGGCGTGCGTCGCGACGCGCAGACGGCGCAGTCGACCGGCACTGTCAGCTGTCCTGCTGGCGGTACCGTGAACGCGAGCGGCAGCGGCAACGAGTCGAGCGGCCACTCCACAGCGTCGTACAACAACTGTTGCGCCACGGCGAACTGCTGCCTCGATGGCGAGGCCGACATCTACTTCTCGACCGAGCAGGGCGCTGCCTACACCTACTGTGGCAGCTACGACGTCACCTACACCTGTGAGGGCACGACCACGGCGGTCAGCTACGAGGGCTGCCTCAACTCCTCGGGCGAGCTCGTGTACGCGATCGAGGTCGACGGCGACACCTACGCCGTCTCGGGGTCTTACTCCAACGGGTCCGGCACGCTCGAGATCACGGGCGAGAACGGCACCTGGACCTGCACCTACTCGAACAACAGCGGCAGCTGCACCGGCACGGGCGGCAACTTCACGTTCTGAGCGCGCTCGGCCCTCCGTTGCGCGCCCGGCCGCCGCGCGTCGTCGTGGGCGCCCTCACCGGCGCCCTCGTCTGCATGCTCGCGGCGACGGGGCGCGCGGAAGGGCGCCGCTGTACACCCCCAGACGGTGCGCCCCCCGGGACCCCAGCGTCGAGCGAGCTCGCAGAGAACCCGGGGCCGGCGGAAAGGTCGCAGCCGGCAGAAAAGGTGCATTCCGAACCGGCGGGCGTCGCGAGCCGAGGCTGGCTCGCTGGCCCTGGCTTCGCCTTCGGGCTCGGGACCGCTAGCGTCGCTGCGCTCGCTTGCGCTCCTCCGAACGTCGCTCGGTCGGGGCTGAAGCAAGCAGCGCTCGCCGCGGGCAGAGCGCTCGGCGTCGACGCCGACATCGCGGTCGTCTTCACCACCCACGCGCTCGCCTGTAGCAACATCTATTATGTCCCGCTCGCGAACGACGTGCGCGGCATCGGCTATCAGCACTCTGACGCGCGCGAGGTGTTCGACGATACTCCCGGGCAGCGGCTCGAGGGCGTCGCCTTCCTGAACGACTGGCCTTACTGGCAGCTACGGCTCGGCGAGTTCGCGAGCGCGTTCAATCACGAGATCGGCCATCGCTGGGGAGCGCGAGTGCACGCGCTCGTCGTCGGCGTCGCCCCCGACGCTCTGCTCGGACGCGGGCATGACCACTGGTCATATTTTCTCGACAGCGGTGGCTCTCCGCTCGAGGGCAACGTCTGGCGTGCGACGGCGTCCGGGCGAGCCAGCCACACGCCGCTCTACCCGACCCGGTTCTCGCCGCTCGACCGCTACCTGATGGGTGTGCTGCCGGCGGCGGGGGTGACGCCGTTCGAGCTCCTGGTAGACGCGCGGGGGGCGAGCGAGGATTGTGCCGGGCGCCCGCCAGAGCCCGCCTCGCCGCCGCACACGTGCGGCTCGCAGGCGCTCCAGGCCGACGCGGTGAGCGTCGCGATCGAGGACGTGCTCGCCGCCGAGGGCCCACGCTCACCGCCGCCGAGCGACGCCGTGGTGCAGGTGGAGGTGCTGGTGTTGATGTTGCATTCGCGCGACGAGGGATGGAGCGCGGCAGACTGTGAGATGATGTCGAGCGCCGTTCGAGAGCGCATCGCTGCCTTCGAGCACGCTAGCGCGGGGCGCGTGCGGCTCCACAGCGCGCTCGGCGACGGCCTGGGCTGCGACGAGCTGAGCCGAGCCGCGAGCGTGCTCTCGCCGAGCGTCGCGGGCAGCGCGGCAGCGGCGAGCGCGCCGCAGGATGCGCCGAGCTGCTCCGCGAGCCACCGAGCTCCGTGCGGCGCGAGCTGGCGCGTCGGGATCGGCCTCTGGTCGATCGCCGCCGGGCGCAGGCGGCTCGCTCGCCGAGCGCGCCCCACCCGCCGCCCCGCGGGCGGCTGACGACGAAGTCTGGTATACCGCCGAGGTTGAACGACCTCGCCGCAGCAGTCGATGCCGTCGCGGCTCGTCCCGATCCGGGCGGGCTCGATCGCCAACAGGCGGCGCAGCGCTCGCTGACCGACGACGGCGCTGGAGCAGGGAGCGTCGGGCGCAGGGCGAGCCCTGGCCGCCGCGCGTTCACGGCCGCGCTCGAGTTCCTGATGGTCGGCGGCGCGACGTTGCTGATCTGGCCGCTGTGCGCCTGGTATCGCAGCGTGTTCGGGCTCGACGCGGGGGAGATGCTCATGGGCGCGCTCGCGTTCCATGCGGCATCGCTCATCAACGACCCGCATTTCTCTGTCACCTACTTGCTCTTCTATCGCGACGTGCGCGGGCGCGCCCTCGGCAGCGTCTATGCGCCGCGCCAGCGCTTGCGCTACTGGTTCGCGGGTGCGCTCGTGCCGCTCGTGCTCGCCGGCTGGTCAGCGCTGGCGATCGCGCAGGACTCGGCGCCCGCGCTTGGCGCGCTCGTCCAGCTCATGTTCGTGCTCGTTGGCTGGCACTACGTCAAGCAAGGCTTCGGTGTGCTGATGGTGCTCTCGGCGCGCCGGGGCGTGGTGTGGACGCGCGGCGAGCGTCGCGTGTTCCTCCTGCACTGCCTCGCCGGCTGGGCTTACGCCTGGGCGAGCCCGTTCGATCCCGGCACGCGCTCGGTCGTCAACGGCGTCTTCTACGTCACGCTCCGCCACCCCCCAGGGCTCGAGCGCGCCACGCAGATCGCGTTCTTCGCGAGCGCGCTCGCGGCGGCCGTGATGCTCGCCCGCAAATGGCGGCGCGAGCGCCGCCGGCCACCGTTCGCTCCGCTCCTGGGCCTCGGCGTGTCGGTGTGGATGTGGACGGTGTACACCCGGCTCGACCCGCTCGCGATGTACTGGATCCCGGCGTTGCACTCGCTGCAATACCTGTACTTCGTCGGCCTGCTGCGCAGAAACGAGGCGCTCGAGGCGGCCGGGCCGCCCTCCTTCAAGGGGAATGCCGGGCGGCAGCTCACGGTGCTCTCGTTCGGGGCTGTCGCGCTCGGCTGGCTGCTGCTGCGCGGCGTCCCCGCCGAGCTCGACGCGGCGCTGGTGCTGCCGGCCTCGCGGGACCTGGCCGAGATGGCCGCCGTGGGCCCCAGCCCGTACCTCGCCGCCTTCACGGCGGTGGTGAACATCCATCACTATTTCATGGATTCCGTGATCTGGCGCCGCGAGCACCCGGAGACGAGGCACTTGCTCGGGCACGCGCCAGGGCCCTGAAGCGCCGATCTGGCAGCGCGCGAGCCGTGCCTGCTCCGCGCCCCGCGAGCTTCCCGTGAGATCATGCCGGCCGGCGCCCGGCGCTGGTCGGGTGTTTCCGTGCGGGCGAGTCTGATAAGGTAGGGCCATGGTGATCAAAGCTGGCGACAAGCTGCCCGACGCGACAGTGACCGAGACGACCGAGTTCGGAGAAGCGTGCCCGGTCGGTCCTCAGAAGCTGAGCGTGGCCGAGCAGGCGCAGGGCAAGCGCGTCGTGGTCTTCGGCGTGCCGGGGGCCTACACGCCCACGTGTTCGGCCAAGCACCTGCCAGGCTACGTGCAGAGCCTCGAGGCTCTGCGGGCCAAGGGGGTCGACGAGGTGTGGTGCGTCTCCGTCAACGACGGATTCGTCATGGCCGCCTGGGGCCGGGAGCACGGCGCCATCGGTCGCGTGCGCATGCTCGGCGACGGTGGCGCAGAGCTGACGCGCAAGCTCGGGCTCGACACCGAGATCCCGAGCATGGGCGTGCGTTCGCGCCGCTTCTCGATGCTGGTGGAGGACGGCGTCGTCAAGCAGGTGAACGTGGAGGAGCCGGGCAAGTTCGTCGTCTCCAACGTCGAGACGATGATCTCACAGCTCGGCTGAGGCGCTCACCGCGCGGCCGGTGTCGCCCCGGGCTCCATTACTCGAGCTCGGTCAGCGCGCTTCGCGCACGCGAGCTCAAAACGATGGAACGACTGGATTGTACGGGTTACCTCGCGCAGCCCGAGCAGCTCGAGCGCCTGCGCGGCGAACTGTCGCGCGTGAGCGCCGTGCACGGTTCGCTGGTCCTCGCCGAGGGCCCTCCGCAGCGCTCTCTGTGGGCGCAGAACGTCTGGCTCGAGCCGTATCGGCTCAGCGTGACGTCGATCAGCGACGCCGTGCACCAGCTCTGCGCGTTGCAGCGCAACTGGTGGCCGTACTCCTTCCAGCTGCACCGACGCAGCGAGCTCACGCGCGAGAAGCTGCCGTTCGTCACGGCGCGGCCGCTGCGCTTCCCAGAGCCTGCGCCGATCGCGGCGCTCGGTTCATTCACCTGGCTCGACAACGCCACGGTGCTCTGTTCGCCGGTCTGCTCGAGCCCTTTCCCCAATGGTGAGCCCCGCTTCGTCGAGTTCGGCGAGGATGAGGGCCCGCCGAGCCGCGCCTACCTCAAGCTGTTCGAGGCCCTGACCGTGCTCGGTCGAGCGCCGAGCCCTGCGGAGCGCTGCCTGGAGATCGGGGCGGCGCCTGGCGGCTGGACGTGGGTGCTCGGCACGCTCGGGGCCCGCGTGCTGGCGATCGATCGCGCGCGCCTCGCGCCCAGCGTGCGACGGATGGCGAGCGTCGAGGAGCGGCAAGGCAACGCCTTCACGGCCACACCCGACAGCGTGGGCCGCGTGGACTGGTTATTTTCAGACGTCATCTGCTACCCCGAGAAGCTATTTCGCTACATCGAGGCGTGGATGACGGCGGGCGCGTGCCAGAACTTCGTGTGCACGTTGAAGTTTCAGGGGCAGGAGCACTATGGGGCGATCGAGAGCTTCGCGGCCGTACCCGGCAGCCGGATCGTCCACCTCGCCCACAATCGGCACGAACTGACCTGGATGTGCCATAAACCCTGAGCCAGACTCGTAGCCGGCACCGTACATGCAACCCTATCCACCGTCGCAACCGCCTCGAGAGTCTCAACCTTCACGAGAGCCAGCGTCGCGACCTGCGCAGGCGGGGGACATGCCGGCGCCTCCCGGCAAGCTGTCCACGGGCGCTCGATTGAGGGCCCTGTTCGCAGAGTGGGGCCCGCTGTTCCTGATCGTCTGGTTCGGTCTGTTCGCGACCGTTCTCGTCGGCTTCGTGCTGGCGATTCAGCTCGGTTTCGAGGTCGAGAGCACGGGAGGCACGCTGGGTACCTGGGGCGCAGCCTACTTCGCCACCCAGCTGACGAAGCCGCTGCGCCTGGCGGCGACCGTCGTCATCACGCCGGCGCTCGGCGCCTTCTTGAAGCGCTTCCGGCGCTCGAGCGCTTCGAGCGCTGGGGCCGCCGAGCCCCAGCCCGGCGCGGGCGAGCCGCCCCGCGCGCTGGACGAAACGCCCTCCGAGCAGCGCTGAGCGCGGATCTCCGCGCCCGCGGCGCGGCCTCCTCGGCTGGGCTCCGGTTCATCCCGACACACGTTCAGGCGCTTTCGAGCGAGAGGTTGCACCTGTTCCAGGGCTCTGGACGTGGGCGTCGTGCGTCGATTCACCCCGAGGCGCAGGTCGTTGTGTCTCCGTTCAAGCCGCCGCGGGGCCGTGCCGTTCGTCCGAGGGGTGACCGCGCTACATCGACTCCTCCCGTTCCTGGTCCTGAGCATGGGCTGCAACAAGCTCTTTGCGAAGGACGCTCCCGCGCCGCCCGCAGAGGGCGCGGGCGGGGAACAGGCGAAAACGGCCGAGCCTGTCGCGGAGCCCGCGCACGCAGACTCCCCGAGCGCCGAGGGGCACGACGCGCACGCGGCCCGCTACGGTGTGCCGTTCGCCTGGGAGGCGTCGCCGGAGGAGCCGCTCGCGCGGGCGCGCAAGTTCATGGCCGAGGTGCTGAACGCGAACGAGACGTTCATGGCTCAGGGCCGTGACCACTTCACTCCGTTCGTCGACGACGAAAAGCCGCGCGCGACCGTGCTCGCGTGCGCCGATTCGCGCGTTCAAGCCGGCGCGTGGGACTCGAGCCCCGAGAACGATGACTACACCGTGCGCAACCTCGGCAACCAGCTCGCGACCTCGCGCGGCTCGGTCCAGTACGGCGTCGAGCAGCTGCACACGCCAGTTCTGCTCATCGTCGGACACACGGGCTGCGACGCCGTGAAGACGGTGATGAACAAGGCGGTGAAGGGCAAGGACGCGATCGGCGACGAGCTGTCGCGCATGAAGCTCGCCGATCGCCGCCGCGGAGGTGATAGCGGCGAGTGGAGCGGGCTGACGTCGGCCGTGGTCGCCAACGTCGACGCTCAGGTAGCGGAGGCCGTGGCGCAGTTCTCACCCTTCGTCCAGTCGGGCGAGCTGACCGTGGTGGGCGCCGTCTACGACTTCGCCAACGAGCTCGACGACGGTCACGGGCGCTTGCGCATCGTGAACGTGAACAGCAACACCGAGGACGAACGCATCGCGGCTTTCGTGGAGGCGGTCAAGCTGAGCGAGAAGCCCGCAGCGCGGTCGCCGTCGTTCGCTCGGCGGACCCCGGACGAGCGGGCCCGCGCCCTGCTCGATGGGTCGAACCGGCTGCAGCCGGGCAGCCCCCGAGCGACCGTCAACGCGGTGAGCGTGGTCGGTAGCGGCGGCTTCGACGCCGTGACCAGCGGCACCCTGCGAGCCCCGCGTTCGACCGGAGGCCTGGTGCCAGGCACGAGCGACCTGAAGCTCGCGCCAGGAGCCAACCGTTACGCCAACGTGGGCCGTAGCCCGGCACCTGCTGAAGCCAGCCACGACGGGGCGGCCCACGGCAGCAAGAGCCACGGCGCGCACGGCTCCGCGCCCGCTCTGCCCGGCGCAGCGCCCTCCGTCCACGGCAGCGCCCCCGCGGCGCGGGGCTCGGCTGCAGCGGGTGGCCACCGGAAGCCTACGGGCACCGACGGCGCGTCCCCCGGTGGCCACGCCGACGACCCGCCGCCGGGGCCCGCCGCACCCGACCGCGAGGCAGCGCACGGAGAGACCGGCGGGCACGAGTCCGGTCACGGGACGCCCGTCAAGCGCGGGATCGCCATTCCGGGGGCCGCTCACGATGCAACGCCACCGGGCAAGCGCAAGGCGAGCGCCGCCGGCCAGGCCGAGGCGAAGCCTCACGCCGAAGAGAAGTCCGGGGCGGACCACCACTGACGGCTGCGGGAGCCGAGCAGACGATGCTCGCGAACACCGGCGCCGGGCGCCTCGCTCAGGGCAACGCCAGGATCGAGAGGCGGCGGTTCGCGGCGCTCTTCGGATCGTTCGGGTCGAGCGGGGCGCTCGCGCCGTGCGCGAACACGCCGACGAGCCTGTCGTCGGGGAAGCCCTTCAGCTCGAGGATGCGTCGCGCCTGATCGGCGCGCTCGAACGAGAGCGACCAGTTGCTGCGCACCGAGCCGGGCGGAAACGGCCGCGCGTCGGTGTGCCCCTGGATGCGCAAGCGATAGCCCGTCTTGATCAGCATCGGGGCGATACCCTCGAGCACCTTGATCAGCGGGCGCTTCAGGGCCGACGACGAGATATCGAAGAGCAGGTCTTCGCTGTTGTCGGTGAAGGTGATGAGCAGCCCGTCCGACGTCACCTGCACCTGCACGGCGTCTTGCATGGCAGCGAGCGCCGAGTCGCTGGCGATCGCCTTCTGAATCGCCGCCTTGATCGCGTCGGCGTTGCTTTGCACGTTCGGCTCCACGTC
>Ga0247763_1000086_pt1 | contig 43130 bp, 29 predicted proteins | sample UWRJL141409B4_FD_179926 | JGI IMG/M metagenome (GOLD analysis project Ga0247763, IMG submission 179926) | Plant litter microbial communities from Arlington Agricultural Research Station in Wisconsin, United States - UWRJ-L141-409B-4 | ecosystem: Environmental > Terrestrial > Plant litter >... | reverse complement strand
AGTGTCGCAAGGCCGGGCCCGATACGGACGGTGACAGAGTCCCCGACGTCATGGATCGCTGCGCCGGGGCGGCCGAAGACATCGACGGCTTCGAGGACGAAGACGGCTGTCCCGATCCCGACAACGACGGTGACGGCGCCCTCGACGAGGAAGACGGCTGCCCTCTGGAGGCGGAGGACCGCGACGGCTTCAAGGACGCCGACGGCTGCCCCGAGCCCGACAACGACGGCGACGGCGTGCTCGACGTGCGTGACCTTTGCCCGCTCGAGGCCGAGAGTTTCGACGGCAGCGGCGACGGCGACGGCTGCCCCACGATCCTGATGGTGACGCAGCGGCTCGAGCCCGAGCCCCCACCGCAGAAGCACTCGCACGCGCCCGAGCGTCCGCCGACCATGCCCGTGATGCCGCCCAGTCCGCCCGCTGCTGCCGTCCACGCGACGGCCGCCGGACGCGCGACGCCCGCCGGGCATGCCGCGGCTGCAGGGCACCTCGCGGCCTCCGCCGCGCCGCGGCCCGCGACCGCCGCACCGCCCGCGAACAGCGGCCAGGGCAAGCTCGCCGCGAGGAGCACGCTCGGGCCCGCCGCGGGCGCGCCTTGCCCCGACGGCACGACGGCGACGGCCGAGGGCGAGTGTCCAGCCAGCATCGACTCGCAGCTCATCAAGATCTCCGACACCATCCAGTTCGCGCATCGGGCAGAGACGCTGCTCCAGGCCAGCCTCCCCGTCCTCGAGCAGGTCGTGGACATTCTCGATACCAACCCCAACCTGCGCGTGATGATAGTCGGGCACGCCGACGGCCGCGGCGATGAGCAGTCCAACCTCCGCCTATCCATGATGCGCGCCGTGAGCGTGCGCAGCTATCTGCTGCAGCAGAGCCGCGACCCCCGCTCGCTCGCGCGCCGGCTCGAGGCGGTCGGCATCGGGGCTCGCCAACCGCTCGGCAACAACCAATCGGCCGTGGGCCGCTCGCGCAACCGGCGCGTCGAATTCCTCATCGTCGATCGTAAGGCGGCCCCGGTCCGCGCGCCCGCACCAGCCGCCACCCACGCCCCCGCACACACACCCGCGCATGCACCCGTGCGAGCGCCAGCCGCCGCGCACACACCCGCCGCCACCAACACCCCCCCACACCACTAAAAGGCCCAAGCCGCCCCGAGCCCCGATCGACAAGCGGCAGAGCGGACGCAGGCCACGACGCATCCACCAGCGCGCCCCCTGACCCCCCCCTGACCCCTGACCCCTCCCTATCGACAGCTCGCCGCCGCTGGTCGATCGTTTCCCCGATGCGGCAACCGACCCTCTGGCGCCGAGTCGACGGGCGATGGCTCCTCGCTCTGATCGCGCTGGAAGTCATCGCGTACCTGGGCGCGTTCGTGCCGCGCGGCGAGATCGCCTCGGTCGGGGCCGGTCTCGGTGAATACGCCGCCTCTCTGGCGACGGGGCGCGGCTACTCGACGACGCTGCCGTGCGCGCAGCTCGATCACGCGCGTCGCATGCCGCTCGCGCCGGCGATGCTGGCTCTGGTGGCGCTCGCGGGGGGCGGCGTGTGGGCGGCCGTGCTCGCGCGGCTCGTGCTGCTGTTCGGGCTCCTGGTGGCGGCGTTCGCGGTCGGCGCCCGCGCCGACGAGCGCTGGTGGCATGGCCCCAGCTGGAAGATCCTCCTCGGGTTGCTCGCCGCTTCACCGCTGTTCGCCAAGCACCTCGCCCAGCTCGGTTACGAAGAGGGCTTCTCGCTCGTGCTCGTGCCGGCGCTGCTGCTGGTGGGCCTCGCCGTCGTGGAGGCTCCCGCGTCGCAGCGACGACGCGTCGACGTGGGCTTCGGCGTGCTGCTCGGCGCCGTGTTCCTCGTCAAATCGGGCAACGCGCCGCTGTGGCTCGTGGGCTCGGTCACGCTCGCGTGGGCAGCGCTGCGCCGGCGGCGCCGGTCGGCCTGGTTCGGCCTGCTGCTGTCGCTCGCGGCACCGCTCGGCTGGATGGGGTTCGTGCTCGCCACGACCGGTCGCGCGAGCTTCGGCACCAGCTGGGATGGTGAGAACCTGTTCCGAGGCTGGTGCGAGGCGTGCTCGCGCATCTATCCCTGGCAGTCGCTCGATCGACTGTTCGACACCGATACGGTCGCGATACCGCAGGGCGTCGTGAAGGCACCGCTCACACCGCTGCGCTGCAGCTTTCCAGACGAATGGGCCTGGAACGATCACTATCGCGATCGCGCGCTCGCCTGGGCGACGGCCGAGCCCGGTGAAGCGCTGCGCTATCTGCTCCGCAAGCTCTGGGTCGTGCTGTTCGAGGTGCGGCCCGTTCCGCTGGTCGGTGGCCTGGACGTCGCTCGCTCTCTGGTCGTCGTTGGCTCGTTTCTGGTGTTGAGGGCTGCAGCCCTCGTCGCGCTGGTGCTCGCCTGGCGGCAGCGGGCGCGTCTCACGCCCCTCACACCGCTGCTCATTTTTGGCTCGGTCGGTTGCGCAGCCCTCGCTGTGCCCCTGCTCATCGGTTTTGCCTACGATCGGCACACCATCCTGGTACTCGTCGCCTTCGTCTGCGTGGCAGCTGGCATCGCGAGCCGGGCGAGCGGTGGTGAGCCTGCACTGGAAAACATGCAACACTGAGCCTGAATTGGACACACGGGGCGGTGAGCCGCTCGATATCGGCTGAAAAAAGCGAAGATTTTCGGCGCGGCTCGCTCTAACACCTCGTGATGGTCCGTCCGTTCGAGCTGCCCCTGGGCAAAAGCCAACGCGGGGTCGTCCTCTGTCTCGCCTTCGCGCTAGGCGCGTGCGGTCGCGTCTCCCTCGGCTCGATGTCAGACCTCGACGGCGACCCTGCCGGCGCGGGCGGAAGTACGGGCGATGACCCGAGCCGCGCGGGCGCCGGAGGTGCTGCATCTGCAGGAGGGTCGACGGGCGGGGGCGCGGCATCGGGCACGGGCGGGCTCGGCGGCAGCGTCGCCGACGCGGGCACGGCGGGCTCCGACACGGGCGCCGATGCCGGGCCCTCGGGGCCGCTGCCGCCCTCGTGCGCCGACGCCGATCTCCAGTGTGGTGGCCCGTCGAGCCGTGCCAGCTGCTGCGAGTCGCCGCTGGTCAGCGGAGGAAGCTTCGCCCTGCAGGCAGACTTCGCTACCCCGGAGGGCACCGTGCCGGTCACCCTCTCGTCGTTTCGGCTCGACCGCTTCGAGGTCAACGTCGGGCGCATGCGCGCGTTCGTCTCGCACTACGAGGAGTGGCGCGCGCTCGGTCAGCCCGAGCAAGACCTCGGCGCCCACCCGAGCATCCCCGCCAGCGGCTGGCAGGTGCCCCGCTTCTCCGACCAGCTGCCGGCGTCTGCCGCAGAGCTCGAGGCGCGCCTTCGCGACTGCAGCACCGGCCCGCCCTCCACCTACGCCGAGGGCCTCTCGGACGAGGTCCCGCTCAACTGCGTGTCGTGGTTCGAGGCCGCGGCCTTCTGCGCGTGGGATGGCGGTCGCCTGCCCACCTTGCGCGAGCTCGCTTATGCCGCGGCGGGCGGCTCGCTCCAGCGCGTCTATCCCTGGGGCGACGAGCCCGTGCCGAGGCGCGAGCTGGCGCTGTTTGGCTGCATCATCGATGCGGACTCTCCCGTGTGCACCGTCGCCGATATCACGCCGGTCGGCGCGCACCCGCTCGGCGCTGGCCTCTTCGGTCAGGAAGATCTCGCCGGTTCCATGTCGGAGTGGGTGCTCGACGTCGATGCTCCGCTCGACGCTTGCACCGATTGCGCCGCCATCGGCCCCGAGGAGGCCATACGGCGCTGGCGCGCCTCGAGCTGGGTCGACCCAACGGAGCTGGTGAGCAACGCGCTCTTCTTCGGCTTGCCTCCCGAGGTGCGCAGCAACTTCCTCGGGCTGCGCTGCGCGCGCGCCGAGTCCATGGCGCCCTAGCTTCGGCGGGGGTCGCCCTCGCTGCGCGGGTGAGGAGGCGCGTCGACGGCAGCCGTGACGCGCCTCCGGTGCAGACTCGCCCGCTGGGCCTCTAGTCCTCGGCGGGCGTCTCGATCGCGGGCAGCGCCGACAGCGCCTGAAGGCTCGGCCCGAGCGGGTCATAACCGCGGCGAATGGTGTCGAAGACGCCCACCCACAGGTCGGCGCGCGGTGACGGCGCGGGCACGTTCACGTCGGGCCGCGTCGTGTTCAGCTCCGCCACCTGTCCGCGCATGTACAGGCGCTGATACTGGGCGAAGTCGAGCTCGCCGTTCGAGCCATCGAAGTAGCCGTGCTCGCCGTCACCGTGCATGCCCTGCACGCCGTTGTAGAAGTGCAGGTTGAACTGGTTGTAGCCCTCGTAGTTGTGGAGCGCCTCGTGCAAGAGGGCGGGGTTCGGGCCCGTGGGCTCCCAGCGCCGCGTCCAGAACGGGTTGATCCAGATGGTGCCGCCGCCGCCCCAGGCCGACGCGCTGAAGTCGACGACGGCGCCGTTGTACGTGCCGCGCAGCACGTTGCCGTTCTCGTCGAAGCAGTTGTAGTACAGGAGCACGATCTCGTATTCTTGGCGCAGCCCCTCGAGCTCTGCGTCGCGCAGGAAGCGGCCGGCGTCGGGCGGGTCCGACGGGATAGGCGCGTGCAGGGCCACGTCCTCCACCACCGGCAGGAAGTCGATGTCCCACGTCTTCAGCCCGTACGAGAAGGGCTCCAGCCACTCGTCGCGGGTCGCGAAGAGCTGCGCCTCGAGGTCGTCCAGGTCGGCGTCGTCGAGCGTCGCGCTCTGGTCGAAGGGGTCGACCGTCAGCGTGCGAACGGGCACCACCACGATGCGCGTCTCGTCCTGGACGGGCAGGGCGGGGGTAGCGGCGAAGCTCACGGCCACCGCCGAGCTGCCGACGTCGACGCTCTGCTCCCGGTAGCTGCCGGCATAGACGGGGGGCGTGTCTTCGCTCACGCCCAGCCCGAGCGTGTATCGCCCCGGCGGCAGCGACAGGCTCACCGCGCCCCCGTTGCCCGGGGTGGTGAGGCCGCTGAAGCCGTCGTCGATGTAGACCTTGCCGGGCGTCTCGCTGGTGATGCTCACCACCTGCGTCGGCGGCTGGTTCGGCGTGTCGATCGTGAGGCTCCGGTCGAGCAAGATGCCCTCGCTCGTGTTCTGGCCGTTGCAGGTGCTGGCGGGGCAGGTCTCTTCGAAGGCGACCGCGTCGTTGATCCACACGCGCACGCCGAAGCTCGCCGGGCCTCCCGTGTTGATGGCCTGCAGCCGCAGCGAGTGCGTGCCGGCGCCGAACCAGTCGGTCGCGTCGATGCGCCCGTTCTGGTCGGGGTCGCCGATGTACCAGATCTTCTGCCGCAGGCCGTCCACCGAGGCGTAGAAGAAGTCGTCGATGGGCTGCGTCATTTCGATCTCGACCTTCGTCGCGGCGGTGGCGCCGACGAAGCGGAGGTTGTCGAGCAGGTAGCTCTGCGTGGTCTGCGGCGCATTCAGCGCCACCTTCACGCGCAGGTCGGAGTAGCTGGAGCGCAGCGCGGTGACCAGGCTCGGCGGCACCTGGAACGACAACGTGCGAAAGCCGCCCGCGGCGAGCCCCGCGATCGTCACCTGGCCGACTCTTTGCTCGAACAGGTTCCTGGAGGGGATGCTGACGAAGACGCTCAGCTCGCCCCAGGCGGGCGTGGCGGGCACCTTCAGATCGATCGCCAGCGTCTCCGTCACCGCCGGCGGTGTCGAGAGCGGCGACGACACGACGGTGGTGAACGTGAAGTTGCTCACGGCGAGCGACGCCGTACCCTGCGAGTGTTCGGTCGAGCTCGTCTTCGAGCCTTGCGTCACCGTCCAGTCGGCGATGTTCTCGAAGCCGAACACCTGCGACGGATCGGACAGCGCCTGCTGCGAGCTGCCGACCGCGAGCCCGTCACCGGGTTCGCTCATGTCGCCAACGTCGCCAACGTCGACCGCCTCGCCGCACGAGGCCATCCCGATCATGCTCAGCACGCCGAGCGCGCTGCATGAATGCCGTTTCATGTCGTCTCTCCTGTCGGGGGGCTGGGTGAGATGACCCCCCCGGTCGATTAGAGTCCCGAGCCCCTCGAACCTTCTCCGCGATCGCAACAGGTCGCCAAAAAAAGTCAGGCACGACGAGCCCACGCCAGCAGTGTCGGGCCACGAGCCGCCTGCTAAGCTCCCCGCCGCCCGTGGAGAGGACCGATTTACGTGATGGTGCGTGGCTCGAGCTCGCGAGAGGCTGGCTCGATGCTGTCGAGGCGAGCGCGCTCGACGCGGCGCTCGTGCGCGACGTCACCTGGGAGCAGCGCCACATCGTGCTGTTTGGCAAGCGCATGCTGCAGCCACGCCTGATCGCCTGGGCGGGGGAGCTACCTTACCGCTATTCGGGCCAGACGCTCGAGCCGCGACCCTGGCCCGACGCCGCCCGTACCATCCTGGCACGCGTCAACCGCGCCGCGGGCGCGGCGTTCAATCACGTGCTCATCAACCGCTATCGCGACGGCAACGACAGCATGGGCTATCACGCCGACGCCGAGCCCGAGCTCGGGCCCGACCCGCCCGTCGCCACGCTCTCGCTCGGCGCCTCCCGCCGGTTCTTGCTGCGCCGTCACGAGAAGCGCTCGGGCGAGGCGCCCCTCGAGCTGTGGCTGGAACACGGCAGCTTGCTCGTCATGGGCGGCACCTGCCAGCGCTTCTATCGCCATGCCATCCCGCGCGACGTCTCGTCTGGCGTGCAGCAGCGCATCAGCCTCACGTTTCGCCAGCTGCTCGCCGCACCGGGGCAGGTCGCCCGCGCGACGGTCCGTTGAACCTCAGAAATACACCGTCGACGCGGCCTGCAGCGACTCGCCGCTCGGATGTGCCTGCGCCTCCAGCGACAGCGCGAAATCGTGGCGATACATCCAGCGCAGCGTCGCCGAAGCCGCCCACGTGAACGTCGGCGTCTGCGCGGGCAAATACTGCAGGTCTCCCCGCAGCGTGCCGACGAGCGTCGGCGCGGGGCGCAGCCGCAGGCCCGCCCTGGGCCCGATGCCGATCCGCAACGGCAGATCGCCGAGCCCGCCCTCGATCGGGCCGAGCCCGACGAGCGCGGTGTTGAAATTCAGGTAGGCGAGCAGCCCGTTGTCGAGCACGCCGCCCGCGACGCCGCCGCCTGCCTCTATCACCCCCGCGAAGCAATCGTCGCAGCCGTCATCGCGGATGCGCTCGGCGCCGACGTGCGCGTGCCAGGAGATGCTCTGATCGAACACGTCCATCGGTACGAGCGACGTGATGGCGATGAGCGAAACCTGCTCGAGCTGCAGCCGCTGCCGCTCGATGTAGTGCCGAAGCCGGATCGGCAAGAAGCTGATCGAGAGCGTCTCGGGGTAGCCCGCGGAGGGATCGCTCCAGTCATGCAACGCCAGGCGCAGATCGAGCGCATGGAAAAAGCCCGAGCGCGTCGAGTACCCTTCGCCCAGGTCGAGCCGAGCGCGCTCGTGGCCGCTCAGCGGGTTCTCGAGCGCGGGGATCGGGATCTCGAGCCGCGGGCTGATGACGCCGAGCCGCGCCCGACGCGAGAGCAATCGCTGCGACCGCTCCGACGCCTCCGACGCCGGGTCGAGCAGCTCCTTGGCGGATCGGAAGGCGACCAGGTCGAGCGCCGTGTCGAGCATCGCCATCTGCCGTTCGACGCTCGCGCCTCGGGGCAGGAGGGCATCCGGATCTTCTCCGAGCCGGAACACCAGCTCCGCTTCGTTCGCGTCCAGATCCGCGAGGCGGTGGCGAAACTGCACGCGCGTCGATGGGCGATAGGTGATCGTCCGGATCAGGCCGCGGTTGTCGGCCACGGCGCGCAGCGTGTCGACCGGCAACACGGGCCAGCCGAGCTTCGTCATGAGATCGATGCGCGGGCTCGCGACCTCCAGGATGCCCAGCATCTGATACGAACAATTCTCGCTCAGGTAATAGTAAGCGAACAGCGCCGAGCCGAGCTCCCAGATGTGAGCCACGGCCATGTCGACCTCGCGTGGCGAGAGCTCGAGCTCGAACTCCCACAGGTCGCGTGACTCGAAGTCGTTGTACTCGCGCACCTTGAAGTAGTAGGGCACGTTCGTGAACTCGCCCGCAAACATCCCGGCGAGGCCCTTCAGCGCGTAGAGCACGGCGTTGCCGGTGTCGACGTTCGCCCCGAAGTTGATGCCGTGGTCGAGCAGCGCCTGCCGCGACTCATCGTCGCTCGCGCGCTTCTTGTTCAGCCGCAGCAGCGTGTGCCCGAACGCCGACGCGGGGTTGTTCAAGAAGTACGAGCTGAAGATCAGGCTGATCGACTCGGGGTCGACGCGCGCCTTGAACTCCTCGAAACGCGGGCACGGCTGGCGCGGTAGCACCCCGAAGTCGAAGCCGAGCTCGGCGTTGAGCCACGCGAGCCGGGCAGGGAAGCGGCAGAAGGGATGCTGGATGCCATCGTCGCTCGGGCCCGGGCTGAAGAACCCGCGCAGGGTCGCCTCGAGCTCGGCCTCTGGCTCGGCCTTCCCGTCGGGGGCGTTGAAGAAGTGACCGGCGTCGACCTCGCTCGCGACCCCGAACAGCCCGCTCCGGTAGTGCAAGAGCCGCCACCACATGGGGCGTTCGGCGAGGCGCTTCTCGCGCGCCCTGCTCACCAGGCGCTCGACCTCGGCCGTCACCGCGGGCGAGCCCGGCTCGGCCGCGAGGGCATCGGGGGCAGCGAGGACGGCAGCGGCGATATGCAGCCCAAGCGCCGCGGCGAGCTTCGCCGCGGTCACCTGCGTCGCGATCCCCCTCGCAGCGATCCCCCTCGCAGCGATCCCAGTCAGCGCGAGCGCCCGACGACAAAGAAATGAGAGCGGCGACACGAAACGCGCCGCCGCTCTAAGCTGGGCTCCGAGCTGCATCGAGTCCGGCGTATGCCGGAATCATCGAGCGCCCGGCAACGATGTTTTCAGATCAAGCTGTTGCAAGCGAGCGTCGCGTCCGAACGCAGCGCGTCGACCACAGAGCTGCCGACCTCGCTGTCGCTCATGGCGGCGCTCGGAAAGACTTTGTCGAAATTTCGCTGGAGCGAGGCGCCCACCGCACGTGCGTCGGCGCAACCGCCGAGCCGGCTCAGGCTCTCGATCGTCTCGCCCTGGCCGCGCGCGACGTCCTTTGCGAGCGCCGTGCGGTTCGTCTCCACGAACGACTTGGCGCTGGCGCTGCCGCCGCCGGTGTCGGCGCAGTTGCTCGTGCCGGAGCTGATGCCGAACGTCTGGCTGCCGAAGGTACCGTTGGTGGTCGCGGCGAAGATCTGCGTGAAGCCGCTGTTAGGTTCGAAGATCAACGAACCGAGGCCGCAACCGGCGGGGCCATAGCCGCGGCCGGTGTTGGTCTTCATGCCCTTCACCAGCTCGTCGTCGCTCACCTTGGCTTCGCCCTCGGCGGCGGCTTCACCCTCGGCGGCGGGCTCGGCGGCTTCCTCGGCCGTTTCGCCCTCCTTGCTCTCTTCGTCCTGGGCGAAGCCGCTCGAAGCGAGCAAGAGCCCGCAGATGAGCACCGACCACCGCACATGCAATGTTCTCATCGTCTCTTTCCCTTTGACCAACGTTACTGCTGGACCACGTCTATAGTGTCGAATCAACCCGCGTCGAGCGCGCTGCAGGCGAGCTCGGCGTCCGAGCGGAGCGCCTCGATGACGTTTTCGCCCACCTGGCTGTCCGAAGCGGAGGCGTCTGTGAAGATTTGATCGAAGCGGCGCTGCAAGCTGCTGCCGACGGCGCCCGAGGCGCGGCAACCGGCGAGATGGGCGAGGCTATCGATGGTCTCCCCCTGCCCGCGCGCGATGTCCTTGGCGAGCGCGACGCGGTTCGTCTCCACGAACGCCTTGGCGCTCGCCGAGCCGCCCCCGCCGCCAGCGCAGTTACTGGTGCCGGAGGTGATGCCGAACGTCTGGCTGCCGAAGGTGCCGTTGGTGGTAGCAGCGAAGATCTGCGTGAAGCCGCTGCCCGGATCGAAGATCAGCGAGCCGAGGCCGCAGCCCGCGGGGCCGTATGCCCTGGCCTGGGCCGGCGTCGATGCGGTCGACACCGCCGTCACGACGGCCATCGCTCCCATGAAACAGTAGGCAATCTTCATCTGCACTTTCCTTCGCGTCTCGATCCGTGAGGCTGGGTGGCGACGCTAGCGACTCTCTACGAGACCGTCAATTCGGCGGCTAGTAACTCGATCGCGGCGTACAGCGGCACACATGCGAGCGATCGGAGAGACGTCGCACGTCGCCATCCGTCGCACGCGCGAGCATCGGCACGCCGAACATGGCGCGTCGAGCACGTGGCGCTTTCAAGCCGTGCGCACCGAGATGTCACCAACGTTCTCTCAACGGTGAAACCGCCGGCTTCATAAAGCGGGCGCAGCAGAACCCGCGCCGAGGCGAGTCGATTTTTGCAGTTAGCGAAGCGTCTCGCTATCTGATCTCAGCGTCTCGCTATCTAGCCGAAGCGTTCGTGTCGGCGGCGGCGATAGCGTGAACCTCGCTCGCCGCGTTGGTGTCGAGGTGCTGCTCGAACGCCGGCGCCAGGCGCACCAGCGCGCTCTTCAGATACTGGCGCAACGAAGGCGAGTAGCGCTCTGGCTCCGCGAGCATCGCGCTCGCTCCGCGTACCACCCCGAGCGCCATCTGCTGCTGGCGGAAGTAGACCTCGGCCCAGGCGGGGTCAGCGCCTCCGATAGCACGCGAGCTGTCGAGCGCAGACTTCAGTAACTCGAACAGGCTCACGATGAGCTCGGCCTGCTCGACGGAGAAGTCGATGCCATCGTTCGCTGGCGAGTAGACCTTCAACAGGCCCGGGTACACCTCGAGGTAGCCCTGCAGCCGCCGCGCCCGCTCGCTGGGTGCGGCCTCGGCAGCCGACGCGAAGTTGTCGATCGCGACGAGGCGAGTGAAGAGCGCGCCCGACCGCTGGCTACCTCGCCGCGGCAGGTCGCTGCGGCCGCTGCGCAGCAGGTCGGCGAACACCGAGAGGCAGCGCTCGTAGTCGCGGGCGCTCCAGGCGTGCTCGAGCTCGGGCACCCCCGCTGCGCGGTACACGGGGAGCGCGAGCGACGTGTCTGCTTCGGGGCTGATCACGGGGAGCGCGCTCGCTTCGGCGCTCGCCTGTTCACCCGAGCCGGGTGCTGGCGGCGCGGGCGCCGTCGCGACCAGCGCGGGCGCCGACTCGAGCGGTGCGGCCGCGGGCCGCGACGCACACGCGAGGCCAAGCCCCAGCGCCACGGCGGCGAGCGTCGAGGGTGGCGGCACCGATCGACCCGCCCGCCCCTGGGCTCCGACGTCGCCGGTGATGTCCTTGGCTGCGCCGAATATCTTCGTTGCGCCGAGTATCTTGGCTGCGCTCATGCCCGACAGCTAACCCGGGTCGCGGCTCGAGCTCAATCACGTCCAGCACGTCGCGTGGTCACGGCGCGGGCGCCGCGACCACGCGAGGCGGGCACGACTCAGGGGGCGGCTTCTGCGCAGGGCCCGTCGAACTCCACGCTCACCCCCGCGGCCTCGGCGGTGCAGGCGTTGCTGTAGGTCTGCCCGTCACAGCCGCACACGGGCGCGAAGATGAAGTTGCACACCTCCGGCTTCGCCTGGCACGTGCCCGGGGCGTCGGCGCGGCCGCAGTTCGCGTCCGGCGGGAACGAGCAGAAGCTGCCCTCGGCGCACTCGGCGAGCCCGCGCGAGCCGCACGCGGCACCCTCCTCGGGTTCGCTCGGAGCGCAGGGCTCCTCGAACTCGACGCTCACGCCGGCCGCGTTGGCGAAGCAGGCGTTGTCATACGTGGTGCCATCACAGCCGCACACGGGCGCGAAGATCTCCGGGCACACCTCGGGCTGCGGCTGGCAAGCACCGGGGCCGTCGGCCCTGCCGCAGATGCTCTCCGGGGGGAAGTCGCAGAACGTGCCCTCGGCGCAGACGGGCGCCCCGCGCGTGCCGCAAATGCTCGCCTGAGCGGTGAGCGGAATGTAGTACTCGCTCGCGTCGAGGCCGAGCGCGCGCCCGGCGGGGCCGCTCACGATCTCGGGCCAGGCCGCGACCAGGAGCCCCTCTGGCTCGTTCAGCTGCTCGAGCCCATCCGTCGCGTCTCCGCTGATGCCGGCGAGGTCGACCTCGGCGATCGACACCGACGGCAGGCGGCTGTTCAAGAGCTCGGCAGAGAACGACAGGCACGGGTTCGTGATGCACACGATGCCCTCGTTCTTCACGCGCAGGAATGCGCCGCGCGGCTCAGCGCTCGGGTGCCCCTGCCAGGCCTCGCTCACGTTCAAGCTCCCGAGCTCACCGACTTCGGTCGTCAACGGCACGATCTCGCCGCGCAGCAAGAAGTCTTCCGGTGCGCCATCGACCAGGGCCGCCTGCTCGTCGCTCAGCCCGAGCGCAGACAGGTCGAGATCGGCGACATAACACTCGTCGCTGCGGCTGCCGTCGGCGCACACCGTCGTCAGCCGGTTCACGCGCGAGACGAAGAAGCCGCCGCACAGGGGCGCGGCGCAGCGGCGCACGTCGCGCCTCAGGGTCAGGTAGCTCGCGCTGCCCTCGGCGCTGGCGACATCGCTCGGTTGCAGCTGTTGCCGCAGGGTCGCTGCCTGCTGATCGATGTCCTCTGAGCCGGCGCTCGGATCCCCGCTCGCGGGGTCACCGCTCGCGGGGGCGGGGCTCTCGGCGCTGCCCGAGCAGGCGGCGAGAACGGCAAGACCACAGAGGAGAGAGAAGGAGGTCCGGATGGCAATCGACATGGGAATGGCCCTTTGAATCGTCAGAGGTGGCCCGCCGGGCTCGGCGCCGAGGAGGGCGTCGGGAGCGGCGAGTGCCGTCGCGCGGTTGGCGAGGCGACGAAACCTCCACGAAGCAAGCCGCGTGCTCACCCGGTGAGGCGGCCTCGCCATGACCCGTTAGGTCAATTGAATTCGATAGTTGGTGGTCACAGAGGGGGAGGGGGCGCGGCGACGAACTGTGCCACCGCGAAACGCCCAGCCTGACACCGCCGCCCGCAACCAAAGGCTCATCGTGGCACGAAGCGACCAAGCGACCGGCGCCGTGCGCCCTCCGCTGTCGGCTCGCCGCCGGCCCGTAGCCACCGACCCGCAGCACCGACCCGTGGCCCTCCCGGCCGGGGGCACTTCGAGCTTCGCGAGACAACCCCGAGGCGACTTACAGTCGTGAGATGTCCCCCCGCACGTTTCGCCGAGTGCTCGTCGCCTTCGACAAGTTCAAGGGCGCGCTCGGCGCGGAAGCCGCCTGCGACGCCGCTCGGCGCGCCCTCCTGCGCCGCCATCCGGGTGTGTTCGTCGATGTCGCCCCTCTCACCGACGGTGGCGACGGCTTCTGTCCGATCCTGACGCGAGCGGCGCACGGCGAGCTGCACGAGCGCGTCGCGACCGGGCCGCGCTTCGATGGTGGCAACGCGCGGAGCCTGACCGTCTCGATCGGCTGCGTCGCGCTCGAGCGCTTGCCGGCGCGCGCGCGCGAGCGGCTCGAGCTCGACCCGAGCGCGCGGCGCCTCGCGGTGATCGACATGGCCTCGGTGAACGGCCTCGCCCTCGTGCCCCGAGCAGACATCGACGTCTGGCGGTCGAGCTCATACGGCACGGGCGAGTTGCTGCTCGCGGCGCAGGCCCTCGGCGCCGACGCCATCCTGCTCGGCGTGGGCGGCAGCGCCACCAGCGATCTCGGGGTTGGCGCGCTCGCGGCGCTCGGCTATCGCTTCATGTCTGACGCGGGGGAGGTCGTGAGCCCCCCGCTGCCCGCGGACTGGTCGCGCATCCGCCGCATCGAGGGGACATTGACCCCCGGTTTGCCACCGCTGCGCATCGCGTGCGACGTCGACAACCCCGTGTTCGGGCCGCGCGGAGCCGCCGCCGTGTACGGCCCCCAGAAGGGCCTCGCGCCGGAGGATCAGCCGCGCCTCGACCTCGAGGGAGAACGCCTGGCTCGTTTGCTCTGCCAGCACGTTGGCGCCAGCTCCGAAGCATTGACCCGGCCGGGTTCGGGCGCTGCGGGCGGCATCGCGTTCGGCCTCGCCGTGGCAGCGGGCGCGCGCCTGGTGCCGGGCTGGGGCCTGGTCGAGGCCTGGCTGGGCATCGACGCTCGGCTGCGCCAGTGCGACTGCCTGATCACGGGCGAAGGCCGCTTCGACGAGACCAGCTGGGCGGGCAAGGGCCCGGGCAGCGTGCTCGCCGCGGCGCGGGCGATGGGGCGGCGCGCGGTGGTGTTTGCGGGTTCCGTCTCCGAGGGGGCAAGCTCCGCTGCGCTCGGCGATGGATCCTCGGAGCTCATCGCCATCTCCGATCCCGCCGAGCCGCTCGATCGCTCCCTGTCACGCACCGAAGAGAACCTCGAGCGTCACGTCGAGGCGTGGTTAGCGACCGCCGACGCCTAGCTCCTCCTGCCCTTGGCTCTTCAGCTTCTCCAGAGGCTCAGACTCCTCAGACTCAGAGCCCAATTCCCAGCAGCTCGCACTCGCCCGCCACACAGCGCTCGAGCAGCGGAGTGCACTCAGCGGTGAGCTCGGTTTGACCCGTGCTGTCGCAGATGCCGACCGTCCCCGCGTCGATGCAGCGCCGGGTGCCCGGCGTGCAGACGTTGCAGGTGCCGGTCTGAGCGTTGCAGGCCGCAGCCGAACCGCAGTCGAGGATGGGGTCGAAGCCCGTGAGCGTCGCGTTGCAGACCTGGAGCACGCCGCCGTCGCAACGCAGCTGGTTCGTGATGCACGCCGGTGGATCGCAACGGTCCTGCGCCACGTTGCACTGTGCGGGGCTGGCGCAAGCGACGGTGTCGAAGCCCGTGTGGCCCGCGTTGCAGACGCTGAGCACCGCGCCCATGCAGCTCGCGTCACCCGTCAGGCAGGCGGCGCAACCGGTGCCGGTGCTCTGCGCGCAGTGCGCGACGGTCGGACAGGCCAGAGTGCCCGCGACGGCGCCGCCCGGGCCACATGAGACGCGCGTGAGGCCATCACAGAACGCCTCACCGTTGGCGCGTCCCGCGCACGCCGACGGCGGTGGCGGCGGCTCTTCCTCTTCCTCTTCTTCTCCGTCACCGTCTCCGCCGCCGGGCCCCGGGTTGCCGCTCCCCGGATCGTCGCCGCCGCCGGAATTGCCACCGCCGGGGTTGCCGCCGCCGGGGTTGCCGCTTCCCGGGTTGCTCCCGGAGTTGTCGCCCGAGCCGCCGGAACTGCCGTTCCCAGAGTTGTCGCCCTCGGATGCTCCGCCCGAGGGCTCGGGGTTCGTCTCGGAATTGCCCGAGCCACTGCTGCCAGAGCCACTGCTGTCAGCGGCACTGCCGCCTGCGCCACTGCCCCCAGGGCCCGTGGGCGAGCCGGGTGCGGGCGGGAGCATGCCGTCGCCGGGCTCGCCCGGGTCTGCCGGTTCGTCGACGCCACCGTCGACCAAAGCGCCGTTACCCGATGCGTTGCTGCCGGGCAGATTCGAGGCCGTGCTCTCGTCAAAGCCGGGAACTTCCCCATCGCAGCTGCCGTCGTTGCACAGCGTCGCATCGTCGATGCCGAGCACCGCGTTGCAGGCGGGGGTTACCCCGATCAGCAGCGCGACGCTCGAGACGACGACGCCAGCGAAGGCGCGCCGGCGCCGCCCCGGGAGAGCGCTCGCGCTTCCCGCGTGGGACGTGCCTCGCCGATGCAGGGCCAAGTTTTTCATGGGCTTCGACTGGTGCATGAAGATGACCCCCGGGTCAGAGCCGATCGTCAAAGGGGTGGGAAGAAGGGGTCTTGGCCTGGGCGGGGCGCGGGGCGCGGGGGCGCGGCGCCGGAGCCCGCTGGGCGGGAGGCGGCGCAGGGGCCACGCTGGGTTTCTTGGCGGCAGGCGCGGCAGGCACCGACGCGACCAGATCGTCGGCGGTCAGAATCTTGGCGGCGGCCTGAGCCATCGCCTTGGTGATCGGCTTGGACTTCTTGGCTGCCGGCTCCGCCGGCTCCGCCGCGGCGCTCGCCTTGGAAGCGCTGGCGCGCGGCTCGTCGCCGCTCGGCTTCGGGCTCGCGGCGCGCGGGCGCGGCGCGGCCGCTGCTGCCGCCGGAGCGGCGCCGACGTCGTTGCCCGCGACCCGGTCAGCCTCGGCAGCGCTGACGCGTGACGCGCGAGCCTCGTCCAGCGCGAGCTCGCCCGGCGCGGGCTCGCTCGGCACGGCAACGTCGGCGGCCGCCGCCCGTTGTGCCGTCGAGGGCGCGACCATGTTGGCGGCGAGCGGGTTGGCGGCCAGTGGCGCCTCGTGCGCAGGCTGGACCGGCGCCGCTGCCGTCACCACCTCTGCCGGAGCCGCCGCCGTGCCTTGCGCCGCCGCCGATCTCGCCGCCGGGGTCAGGGCGTGAGCCTGAGCCGCCGCGTGCACCGGGCTCACCACCACCGGGTCGCTGTTGCGGCTGGTGAGGCCGAGCAGCAAGATGCCGCAACAGAGCAGCGCCACCGAAGCGAACATGCCGTGCCGCTGAACGAGCGGTCGCAGGAACTGCATGCGCTCCGAGGAGAGCATCTCGCGCAGCCGCTGCTCGGCCACCTCCCACTGAATCGCGAGCTGATGCACCACCCGCTGCATCAGGTGCAGCGCCTTCTCCCAGCCCTCGCTCAGCCGGCTCACGACGTAGCCCTTCCACGTCACCACCGCCGAGTAGGCGAGGCGCACCTCGCTGCGGCTGGGCAGCGTGATGAGGCGTCCGGCTCGTGCGCCGCCCGGCGCTGCGCTCAGCGCTGGCGCGAGCACCGCGTGCAGCCTCTCGGCCATCTCCTCGACCGTCTGAAAGCGCTTGTTCGGCTTCTTGTGCGTGGCCTTGAAGAACCACTGATCGAAGCCCGCCGGCACCGGGCCAAGCGTGGAGGGGGCGGGCGGCCTCTCCGTGCAGATCTGCACCGTCAGATCGCCGATCGTCGCGCCGGAGAAGGGGCAGCGCCCCGTGAGACATTCACACGCGATGATCGCCAGCGCCCAGAGATCCGTCCGATGGTCGATCGAGCCCGAGCCACGGACCTGTTCCGGGCTCATGTATTGTGGCGTGCCGAGCAACGTCCCGAGCTGGGTGCCGATGCCTCGTGTCAGCCGCAGCGCGCTGGCCTTCACCTTGGCGATGCCGAAGTCCACGATCTTGGTGACCTCGTGCTCGCCCTCGCGGGCGATGAAGATGTTGCCGGGCTTGAGGTCGCGGTGGATGACGCCGATGGCGTGCGCCTGGCTGATGCCGCGAGCCACTTCCGCGAACAAGCGATCGAGCTCGGCTGGCGTCAGCGTGCCGCGCGCCCCGAGGCGGGCGTCGAGGTTCTCGCCGTCGAGCAGCTCCATCGCGATGTAGGGCACTCCGTCTTCGCTGCCATAATCAAACACCTGCACCACGTGCGCGCTGCGCACCGCGGCGGCCGACCGTGCCTCCTGAATGAAGCGGTCGTGCATCTCCCGGTCGCCGATCAGCGAGGGGTCGAGGAATTTGACGGCCACCGGGGCGCGCAGCCGCACCTGCTCTGCCCGCCACACACTGCCCATGGCGCCACGCTCCAACGGCCGGTCGAGGCGGTAGCGGTCACCGATGAGCTGGCCCGCGCGAGGGACACCTCTATCTGTTGCGATCAGGGTTGCCGAGGTAACGTTCTTCACAGGTTTCATCAGTCAAGCTCCCGAGATGGGATCGCCCGCGGTAACGGCAAGAACGATCGACGTATCGCCGAAGCCCTTGCATGAGGACAGCCCTTACAGAGGACCCGTTGCATGAAGCGTACCTTCGTGCGATGCGTGTCCCGGGTGACCGGGACTCGGGCCCTGCCAAAACCGAGGAGTAGAGCCTGATAGCCCGCCAAAGGCTACGGCGAAGCTCGGAAAATCGCATGCGCGCTCACGTCGTCGTTGCGAGATGCCTCAAACTCGCAAAAAGCCCCTCGCGAGCCTCCGGAACGCCTTCGACTGGCAGCGATTCTGCCTTCGATTCCTCGATTCATCTCGCTATCTGCTCGATCGTCGTCTCGCGCGGCTGGGTTCACGCGCTGCCGCGAGCGGCCGATCTTTCCGCTCGAGTGACTTTCGCGCTCTACACGATCGCCTCATCCAACACGGGGCAAACTGGCGAATGTGTCATCTGTGCGAGGCACGTTCGTGCGCGTCCTCGCGAGATGCGTTGCGATTTGCGCCCCCGCCTCCGGGTTCTAGCACCAGCCGTGCACGACGGGCGTGCGGATCGTTGCCAGCGTGGCTGCGCCCGTGGCATCCCACGTGAGCGCAGCGGCGAGTGGCATACGTCCTGCTAATGGAACTGAGAAGACATCAGCAGAGGCTTCAGGAAAGTCGCGAACGCTCCAGTTCACGATGAACCGCACCATGGCTCAACGGTCCAGCTCATCCTCGTTTCACGAAGGTCTGTCGCGTCGGTCCCGCTCGCGCGTGCCCGTCGCGTGGTTTACCGCGGCCAGCATCCTGGGCTCACCCGTGCTCGCCGCCGCAGCAGCACCTGAGGGCGCCGCGCGCCCGGCCAGCGCCGCGCCGGCGTCGAGCGCTTCGCGGTCGTCCAGCGACCGCGGCGAGCGCGACCCGCGCAACGCTCAGGGCGCAGAGCCGTCGCCCGCCGATCGTGCCGCTGCGCAAGCGCTTTTCGAGGAGGGGCGCGACCTGATGGAGCAGGGGCGCTCCGCCGACGCTTGCCCGCGCTTCGAGGAGAGCGAGCGGCTCGAGCCCGGGCTCGGCACGCGCTTTCACCTCGCCACGTGCTACGAGTCGCTCGGTAAGCTCGCGAGCGCGCACGCTCTGTTCCTCGACGTCGCCGCAGAAGCATCCCAGCGCAAGCAGGCCGAGCGCGAGAAGGTCGCTCGCGAGCGGGCTCGCTCCGTCGAGCCGCGCATGTCTCGACTGGCCATCGACGTGCCGTTCGCTTCATCACCGGCGCTCCGCATCGAGCGCGATGGCGCGCTCGTGGGGTCAGCGCAGTGGGGCCTGCCGGTGCCGATCGATCCGGGCGTCCACCGCATCAACGCTTCGGCGCCCGGGCGCGATGCGTGGGTGGCCGAGGTGAATGTCCCGTCCGACGCGGGCGTGCTGCGGGTAAACGTGCCCCCGCTCGCCGAGCACAGCCAGCCGTTCTTCGAGCCGCTCTCGCGCAAGATCGGGCTCGCGGCGCTCGGGCTCGGGGCAGGCACTATCGCGCTGGGCGGGGTCTTCGCCGCCCAGGCAATCTCGAAGAAGAACGCTTCGAATCGCGAAGGCTGCACCGATCAGACCTGCTCCAACGCGGCCGGCCTCTCGTTGCGTCGCGAGGCCATCGCGGCCGGCGACCGGGCCACCTGGGCGATGGGTATCGGACTGGTGGGCATCGGCGCGGCAGCGGCCCTCTTCTGGGTCTGGCCCACATCGGAAGACGACGGCGAGACCGAGGTCGAGCTGTCGCCCGTGGCAGATCTGCAGAGCGCGTCGCTGCGGCTCAACGGTCGCTTCTGAATCGACCGCTTCGGCACCGAGCGCGGGTGTGAACCCGCGCGAACCGCAGCTTGAATCGGCGAAGAATCGGGCAGAGCGTAGAAGCGTAGGGGCGAGTTACTGACTCGCCCATTCCGCCCGGACGATCACGACACGTGCGGGCTCGACGCACCGGCACCGCCGCCGCTTCCGTCTATCGGAAACCAGGGCAACTGCGGCACGCTCGGCTCACGCACGCTCGCCGGCGCCGAGCGCGGGGCGCCCGCATGCATCGCGTGCGATCGCGCGCGCGCCGGGCTACGCAGCGGCACCTCGGCGCTGTCAGCGTAGAGTTGCGCGCGCACGGTGACATTGGCGCGACGGTGAATGATTGAATCGATCCACGCGAACACCGCGCTCTGATGGCTGCCCGGGCCCACGACCGTCAAGCTCGAGCCACCCTCCAGCAGCGGAAGCAACGATTGAAGCAGCGGCGCGGAGCAACGCCCGCGAGCGGCCTCCGAACCCACGACGTACCACAGCGACCGCACCCGGCGGCTGCGCTGGATCCGCTCGATTCGTCGCAGAACCCGGCGCGTGAAATCGGGAGTCGACTCGTCCTGGTGACGGCACAGCACGTGCGTCGACTCGGCATCGGCCCGAGCTACTCCGAGCGCCACATTGGCGGCACGCGGGGTATCGACCACGAAGACCTCGACCGAGCGACTAGCATTGAGAGACGACACGCCGCCGCTTGAGCAGGTAACGTGCCATCCCGAAATGCGCTGAGATCGAGCCACTTTGGGCGGATATGTTGCTCGAGCGAAACATTTGGAGTCGGCACGATCGCCACACATGGAGCGTTCAGCAGCAACCTCGTCGGTTCACGGGGGCGCGTATCGGCCGGCAACCGACGGTTGTCCCCGCTGCACCGACGATTGCGAATCATGTGGTCGCCCTAGAACGCGCGAATTCGCCTTTCATCACGCTCGCTCCGGCGAGCGGTTGACACAGGGGTTATTTGCAATTTACGCGCGTTTCGCGGCCGTCATTAACCATGGCCTTGGTACGCTGAGGCATGTTGGAGAAGCGGGAGGTCGAGCGGCGCGCCATCATGATCGTCGATGACGATGATGCCATCCGAGAGGCCCTGGAAGACGTCTTGAGCGACGAAGGTTACGAGGTCGTCGGGGTGTCAGACGGTCAACAGGCGCTCGACTATTTGCACGGCGCCAAGCGCCCCAGCGCCATCCTGGTCGATCTGTGGATGCCCGTCATGGACGGCTGGAAGTTTCTGGACGCGCTGCTGGAAGATCCTCGCTTGAGCCGAATCCCGCTGGTGGTGCTCACGGCCGCGAGAGACCAACGAGCCAGGGATTTGAGGGTCGCCGAGGTGCTCACGAAACCCGTGCAGTTGCAGCAAGTACTCGGTGCACTCGAGCGCCTGACGGGGGTATCATGACGCCGCCGTCGGGCCCCGACGGTTGTTCAGTTGCAGCAGTCCGGCATGACGCCGATGTCTCGAGAGTGATGTCTACGCAAACGCGAGAAGCTACGCAAATGCGACAGGAAGCGCGAGAAGAAGGCCGAGAAAAGGCCGCCCGTCCCGGGTTGGGGGTGAGGGTGTTGATCGTCGAAGACGACGACGAGATTCGCGAGGCCGCGCAGGATGCGCTGCTCGAGCTGGGCTACGACGCGCACTCCGAGGCGAGCGCCGAACGAGCGCTCTTGGCGATCCACCAGCACGTGCCCGCCGCCGTCATCGCCGACGTGCGGATGCCGGGTATGAGCGGCATCGAGTTCTGCAAGCGGCTCACGGGTGACTGGCCCGAGGTGCCGGTGCTGCTGATGACCGCCTTCGGCGACGTCGACACCGCGGTTGACGCGCTGCGAGCCGGCGCCTTCGATTTCATCCCCAAACCCATCTCGTTCGACCATCTGGCGACGGTGATCGAGAAAGCGGTCACTCGCCGGTCGTCACCCGCCATGGTGCGCCTCGAAGATCCCGCGGTGCCGGTCGGGTCCTGTGAGGGTCTGGTCGGGTCGAGCGACGCTCTGCGCGCCGTGATCGAGCGCATCGCGCGCGTCGCCCCGACGCAAGCCACCGTGCTCATCACGGGTGAGAGCGGCACCGGCAAAGAGCTGGTGGCCCGCGCGGTTCACGACGGCAGTCCCCGCAAAGACCGCCCGTTCGTCGCGCTCAGCTGCGCGGCGATGCCGCAGGGCCTGCTCGAGGCCGAGCTCTTCGGCTACCGTCGCGGCGCCTTCACCGGCGCCGTGCAGTCGAGAGACGGCCTGTTCCAGCGCGCCGAAGGCGGCACGCTCTTCCTCGACGAGATCGGCGATCTGCCGCTGCCGCTCCAGCCCAAGCTGCTGCGCGTGCTCGAAGAGCGGCGCGTACGCCCGCTCGGCTCGTCGCAAGAGGTCGCGCTCGACGTGCGCATCGTGGCCGCCACCAATCGTGACCTCGAGCACGCCGTCCGCCTCGGCCAGTTCCGGGAAGATCTGCTGTTCCGCCTGAACGTGCATCACATCCACCTGCCGCCGCTGCGCGACCGCGCCGACGACGTGATGGAGCTCACGCAGTACTTTCTCTCGCGTGGGGTCAAGCCCGAGGGCGTCAAGGCCGAGGCCGCCCACGCTCAGGACGAGCGCGACGCCGCTGCCGCCGAAGGTGCAATTCCCGACACGGCGGCAGCGCCGGTCGCGGCGTCCGCAGACGAGCCGTCAGAGTTCGGTCGAGCGGAGACGAGCTCGTCCGTCGCCCGGCTCGCTCCGCCCCGTGTGCCGCTCGACGAATCGAGCGGGGCCCGCGGCACGGCGCCGTTCCCCGGCGTCAGCTACCGGCTCACGCCCGAAGCGGAGAGCCTCATCCGCAGCTATCGCTGGCCCGGCAACGTCCGCGAGCTCGAAAACGCGCTGTGCGCCGCCATGGCGCTCGCGAAAGACGGCCACATCGGGGTCCGCGAGTTGCCCACTCGCCTCGAATCCTCCGGGCGTAGCGCGCCGCCCGTCGAGCCCGTCTCGCTCGAAGAAATGGAACGCCGGCACATCGAGATCGTCCTGCGCGCCACGGGGCGCAACAAGGCCCTCGCGGCCCGCAAGCTCGGCATCGATCGAGCCACTCTCTACCGCAAGCTGCTCCGCCTCGGCCTGAGCGATCCCCAGCGCTGATCGCTGCCGAGCCTGGCTCGCCCGCCTCCCGAGGCTCCTCCGTTCGAATCCAAACACTCGGAGGAGCCCGAAGGCGGTCCTCGTCCGCTAGCTCGCAGGCCCTTACGCGGAGCAGCCCCACCTCGGAGCTGAGGAAGCTGCCCACCCCCGTGTCACGCGCGCAGCGCGCGTGACACTTGCCGCCTCCCAATCGTCGTCCTCGCGCGCCGCGCGGGTCGTGGCGCCGTACCGAACGAAAGGCGCGCTGCGGGCGCCGAGGGAGGGGCTCCGGACGGCGGCCGCGTCAGCCGCGGCCGTGTCGGTTGCTGCAGCGTCAGTCGAGGGCGCGAGCGCGCTGCGCTTTCACGCCTCCGTGGTATGGGCGGCAGCTGCCGCTGCGGCAGCCATCGGCGGGGCCGAAGCAGCCATCGACGGCGCGGAGGCGGCGATCGGCGGGGCCGACTCGGGGATTGACGCGGGGCTCGAGGGAGACTCCGGGGGCTCCGACTCCGAGATCTCGTCAGAGTCGGGCGGAATGCTGCTCGCAGCATTCTCGGCGGCCGCGCGCTCTTCGGCGATAGAGTACTCCTTGAGCTTGCGGTAGAGCGTCTTCCGATCGAGGCCGAGGTGGCGCGAGGTGAGCGCCTTGTTGCCGCCGACCGAGCGCAGCACCTCGAGGATGTGCTGGCGCTCCAGCTCTTTCAGGCTGACGAGATCGTCCGGGTTGCGGTCGAGCATGGCGGCGGCCGGGCCGCGCACGCGCTCGGGCAGGTCTTCCGCGGTGATGTGGTCGTAGCGAGCCGAGGCAGCCGCGGCGACGATGCAGTGCTCGAGGTCGCGAACGTTGCCTGGCCAGTGGTAGGCGAGCAGCGACCGGGCCGCGGCGGGCGTGAGGCCCACGATGCGGCGGAGCGGCGTGTTGAGGCGCTGGATGAAGTGCTGCGCGAGGAGCAGCACGTCGTGGCCGCGCTCGCGGAGCGGCGGCACGGCGAGGTGGATCACGTTCAGGCGGAAGTACAGGTCTTGCCGGAAGCGGCCTGCTTCGACCTCCTTCTCCAGATCTCGACTGGTGGCGGCGATGATGCGCGCGTTGAACGGAACCTCGTCGCGATGCCCGAGCGCGCGCAGGCTGCGCTGCTGCAGCGCCCTGAGCAGCTTGGCCTGCGTGTCGAGCGGCATGTCGGCGATCTCGTCGAAGAACACGCTGCCGCCGCTCGCCTGCACGAGGAAGCCGCTGCGGTCGCTCACGGCGCCGGTGAACGCCCCCTTCACGTGCCCGAACAGCTCGCTCTCGAGCAGCTCGCGCGGGATGGCGCCCAGGCTGACGGCGAGGAAGGGCCCGTTGCGGTGCGCTCCGTGGGCGTGGAGCGCGCGCGCCACCACCTCTTTACCCGTGCCGCTCTCGCCCGTGATCAGCACCGTCGCTTCCGAGCGAGCCACGCGCTCGATCAGCGCGCGCAGGCGGCGCAGCGCGACGCTCTCGCCCACGAGCTCGGGAAAAGGCGTGGTCGGCGCGGGGCCGCGCGTGATGCGGCTGAGCTCGCGCCGCAGCTCGATGAGCTCGACCATCTGCGACACGCGGCTCACGACGGCATCTGGATCATCTCCGTTGGGAACGAAGTCCGATGCTTGCGCGCGAATGGCCCGGATGGTGTCTTCCAGCGAAGGGCTCGCGCCCAGAATGACGACCTCTTCGGCAGCGCCGGAATCGAGGATCTGGCGGCACACCGCGGCCTCGTCCGGCGTGCCCGGGCCTATCAAGCTCACGTCGGCGCGCGCGGCCGCCAGCTGATCTGGCGACGAAGCACGCACCACTCGGAAGCGACGCGAGAGCGCCGTCAACACGGGTTCTGCAATCTTTCCTTGTTCATCGACGATGAGGAGTCGGGCAGTCATCAGCGCTAGGGTTCCATCTCCACGCGTCAGAGACAATCCGAGAGTGACGCGCCGCATTTTTCAGGCGATATTTCAGCATTTCCCGCACGCCACATGTCGCAAAACGCCACCGGCTAACGTGTCACTGCGCCCTAAATTCGTGCGTCCTTGACCAACGGGGCTCTGTCGCGCAACAAATCAGGGGGGAGGCTTTTCGTGTTGGAACAAGATCCCGGCGAGCGAATGCCACCAACACAACGTGCGAGCGGCGCGCCGTTTACCGCGCATGCGGCGACGTCCGCCTCACACGATATTGCTCCGAATGACGCCGTTCCGAATGACGTCCCGCCTGACGAGGTCGCTGCACGCGATGCGACCCTCTCGAGCGTCGCTGCGTCGCCGATCGATCCCGAATGGGTCGTGGCGCAGCTCAGCCGGCTAGACCTGCTGCTGCACACGTTGGTGGAACCAGAGGCCCTCGCGCGTCTGCTGCTGCTCGAGCTCGCACCGCTGGTCGGCGCGACTCATGGTGCCGCCTATTCGCTGGTCGCGGGCGGCACCGGCGAGGGGCCGCGGCTCTGCCTGCGCGCCAGCTATGCCGCCGGCACCGGTCTGCCCGAGAGCGTGATGTTGGGGGAGGGCCTGATCGGTCAATGCGCCGTGGAGCGGCGCAAGCTGGTGGTGCGAGACATCGCCGATGAACACTTCCGCGCGCGGTCCACGCTCGGGGCGAGCGCGCCGCGCGAGCTCGTGTTCATCCCGGTCTGGCTGAACGACGCGACGTTGAGCGTGCTCGAGCTGGGCTTCACGAGCGCGCTCACGCCTTCGCGCGAGGCGTTGCTCGATCGGCTCGCCGAGCGCCGTCCCGCGCCGGGCCCACGTGGCGAGCCGCGCCCCGAGCGCGCCCAACGCGGCGAGGCGGCTCGATTGTCGGAGAGCGGGATCATCCCGCGCCAGCTCCCGAGCCACCGCTCGGGCTTCTGGGGCAAGCTCTCGCACGAGCTGCGCTCACCGCTCAACAGCGTGCTCGTGCTGTCCCAGCTCCTGTCAGAGAACGAAGAGCACAACCTCACCGCCAAGCAGGTCTCGTTCGCCAAAGCGATCCATGCCTCGGGCAACGATCTGCTGGCGCTGATCAACGCCATCTCGGACCTGTCCAAGATAGAGACGAACCGGCTCGTGCTCGAGCCCACCGAGATGCCGTTCAGCCATTTCAAGGCGCACCTCGATCGGGCGTTCGAGCCCGTCGCCAAGCAGCGGGGCCTCGAGTTCGTCGTCGAGCTCGGGCCGGGTCTGCCCTCCACGCTGGTCACCGACGCGAAGCGGCTTCGTCAGATCATGAAGTGTTTGCTGTCGAACGCCTTCAAGTTCACGGAGAGTGGGCGTGTGGCCGTCCGTGTGTCGCTCAGCCGCTCCGGCTGGTCTCCCGATCGCGAGCGCTTGAACAACGTGCGCGAGGTCGTCGCGTTCAGCGTGATCGACACCGGCGTGGGCATGTCCGAGAGCGAGCAGCGCAGCATCCTCGAGGTGTTTCCGCCCGAACGCATCGAGTCGCGGCGAGCGCTCGGCGCGAGCGGCCTCGGCCTCGCCATCAGCCGCGAGCTGGCTCGCCTGCTCGGAGGCGATCTGAGGGTCACCAGCGTCGTCGGCAGCGGCAGCACCTTCACGCTCTATCTGCCCACGTGTGGCCTGCCGTCCGTCGCGCCTGAGGAGCGGGCCCCCGAGAGCGAGATGGCGCGCGTGTCGCCGGGGCTGGCGGGGATGCTGCAGTCGGGGGCGCCGGCTGCAGAAGGGGTTCCTTCGCCGGCGGCGTCGCCCGAACCGCGCTCGCCAGCGGCAGCCGCCTCGCCAGCGCCGATCACCGGTGACGCGGGGCGCTCCGGCCGCCGCGATGTCGAGCCGGGCTCGCGGCGATCGACGGGCCGATCGGGCAAGCGCCGCGACGGGCCGGAGGCCTCGAGCCCGACCGAGCTGGCCGGCTTGAGCATCATGCTGGTCGACGACGACGTGCGCAGCGCCTTCGCTCTGACAGGCCTGCTCGAGCGGCAAGGGGCGGCCGTGAGCCACGCCGAAGACGTGAGCGAGGCCCTCCAGCGCCTCGGCGAGGGGCGTGGCCCCGCCGTCCTGCTGATCGACGCCGAGCTCCTGATGTCGGGCTCCGAACGATCGGTGCAGCACGTGCTCGAGCTCGGCGAGCGGCTGCCGATCGTCGCGCTCACGAGCGAGCGGCAGCCGTCGAGCGAGGCGGCGCGTCGAGTCCCGCCCGCGGTGCGTCGCCTGGCGAAACCGGTCGACACGGCGGAGCTCCTGTCCCTGTTGCGCGGCGTCGTCGCTCGGGCCAAATCACTCGAGAGCTGAGTTCTTCAGAGACGACCGTGACGAGACCCAACAGCGAAGACCCCGTCGATCTGCTCCTGGTCGACGATCGCCCGGAAGACCTGCTCACGTTGACCCACGTGCTCGCCGGCCCCGAGTATCGGCTGACGACGGCGACGTCCGGCCCCGAGGCGCTGAAGCGCCTGCTCGAGCAAGACTTCGGCGTCATCCTGCTCGACGTGTTCATGCCGACGATGGATGGCTTCGAGCTGGCCGAGCTCATCAAGCAGCGGGAACGGAGCCAGCACACGCCCATCATCTTCCTCACGGCGGCGGTCTCGGACATGCCGCAGATCTACCGAGGGTATTCGGTCGGCGCCGTCGACTACCTCACGAAGCCCGTCGATCCCGACGTGGTGCGCGCCAAGGTCGCCGTCTTCGCCGACCTGTTCCGCAAAGATCGACGGCTCGAGCGCCACGCCCTGGCGCTCCGCGAGGGGGAGCGGCGCGAGCGCGAGGTGATGATCACCGAGCTGCGCCACGCAGCCGAGCGCCGCTACATGCACCTGGCCGAGGCCGTGCCGCTCTGCGTGTGGACGGCCGAGCCCAACGGCGATCTGACGTACGCCAACCGCTACTGGACAGAGTACACGGGCATCTCGCTCGACGAGGCGCGCGGCATGGGCTGGTCGCGGGCGGTGCATGAGGACGACCGCGCCGGCTACGTGCAGGCCTGGCGCGAGTCGATCGAGAAGGGCTCGCAGTTCCAGCAGGAGTGCCGAATCCAGCGCCTGGGCGACGGCGTGTATCGCTGGCACCAGTCGCGCGCGGTGCCCGAGCGCGCAGACTCCGGGCAGATCCTCTCGTGGCTCGGGACTCACACCGACATCGAAGACTCGAAGCAGGCCGTGTTCGCGCGCGACGAGTTCCTGTCGATCGCCTCGCACGAGCTGCGTACGCCGCTCACTGCGCTCAAGCTGCGGCTACAGTCGGTGCTTCACTCGCGCGACCTGTCCGAAAAGGCGGAGCGCCGCGTGGAGAGCGCCGTGCGGCAGACCGAGCGGCTGGAGCGCCTGATAGACAACCTGCTGGACGTGTCACGCATCACCACCGGGCACCTCGAGCTCGAGCCCGAGAGTTTTGACCTGGCCGAGATGGCGCAGGACGTCGCCGAGCGCTTTCGCGAGCAGGCGGCAGGCGGCGGCGTGCCGCTCTCCTTCGAAGCGTCGACGCCCGTGCCCGGGAACTGGGATCGGATGCGGCTCGAGCAGGTGCTCACGAACCTGCTCGCCAACGCGCTCAAGTTCGGAGAGGGCAAGCCCATCCTCGTCAGCGTCAACGCTGACGCGAAGACCGCGGTGCTCACCGTCGCCGACCAAGGCATCGGCATCGCCCCGCAAGACCTGAGCCGCATCTTTCATCAGTTCGAGCGGGTGCTCGGTCACCGTAGCTTTGGCGGCCTGGGCATGGGTCTGTACATCGCGCGACAGATCGCGCAGGCCCACGGCGGTCGCATCGAGGTCGACAGCGCGCACGGCAAGGGGTCCAAGTTTCGGGTCGTGCTACCGCGCGAGTACTTGAAGATCGGTGCGTGAGAGATCTTCGCGGACAGGGAGCAGGAGCTGAGGCGTCTCCTCTTCGGGTTGCACAGGAAGGACGGAAGTTGGGGGGTCAGGCGTGAGCCTCCTCGACGCCTCGTTCAGTCAGCTCGGCGCAGACACAACCCTCGTCCGCAGATTCCAGGAGCCTCGGGCCGAGATGGCCCAGTCCCCAACCCTTCCGCCCCTTCCGCCCTTCCTGTGCCACCCCGGCTTCGAAACAGCTCCGGGATTTGTCGATGGGAATGAGGGATTTCCCAGGGGCAGGGGAGCTCTCCGAGATTAGCTCTGGCGAGGTGGCGAGAGGGTGACCAGGGCGTCCGCCATTTCACTGACCGACGCCCAGCGGGCGTCGGGCGCCTTCTCCACGCCGCGCGCGAACCAGGCGTCGAAGCCGCTCGGCACCGAAGCCAGCTCCGACGGCACGCGCGCCGGGCCGGCGCAGATCTGTACCAGGCGCTCGCCGGTCGTGGCGCCCACGAACGGAAGCTCACCCGTCACGCACTCGAACGCGATCACGGCCAGCGACCAGACGTCGCAAGCGGGCCCGAGCGGGGCCGTGCCGAGCACCTGCTCGGGGCTCGCGTACTGCGGCGTCGCCGCCGGCGCCACCGCGCGGCGGGCCATGGTGCGCACCAGCTCGAGCGTGTCGTTCATGAGCTTCGAGATCCCGAACGAGAGGTGGGGCGTCTCCCGCTCTCCCGCCGATTGCAGCAGCGCTACCCGGTCACTCCTCAGGTCACGGTGCAACAGGTTGCTCGAGTGAATGGCTTCGACGCCTCGAGATAGGTCGTGAAACAGCCGTGTGAAATCGGTGAAACCCGGCAAGCGCCGGGCGGCAATGCGAGAGGCGAGTGTTTCACCGAACCCTGCCCCGGCCGTGCTGGCTTCGGTGTTGGGTAGCTCGGTCACCAGATACGGGGTCGATGCTTCGACGCCGAAGTCGAGCACGCGGCTGACGAACGGGCTCGCCACGCTGCTGGCGGCGCTCGCCTCGGTCGCAAACAGCTCCGCGAGCGACTCATCTTCGGCGATGGCCGGGTCGAGCAGCTCGATCAGCACGGGGTGTCCACACCAGAGCGAGTCGGCGCGCCAGAGACAGCTGCCGTAGAAGCCTGCTCCCGCGGCCGGCGCAGCGCTCCGAGCTGGCGCAGCGCTTCGAGCCGGCGCAGCACCCAGCGGCGCTTGCAAGCGGTGGCGGCCGCCGATGATGCGGCCCGGACGTGCGAGCTCGTTGACGTAGCCGAACGTGATCGCGTTCGAGCTCGTCACGTCGATGCTCGTCGCGATGTTCTGGCTCGCACCGCTCTTGCTCGTATTGCCCGTCATCGCGACGCTCTTCATCGCAACGCCACGGATCGTGTCTCTCGCGCTCTCACTTCGCGACGTCATGTCGTCGTCCCCACTCCCGTCCGCCCCCCGGCGCGGTCACCAGTGAGAGTTTGCCACAAATCACCCGTTGTCTGCGAGTTACCGTCGCCGGTGAGTGAGCGGTGCCCGCCCCCTCGTGCGTCTCGTCGCCGTCGCCCACGCCCTTCCGCAGCAGCGGGCCACACGCTCGCCGAGCTTCTGCGTTGCACGGTGTAAAGAACGTCGGCGGGCCTCGTGGAATTCCGCAACACCCGCATCATTCAAGCCGCCTGGTGTGTAGGCGCTCTGTCGCTCGACGTAGGTGGATTCGCTCGTAGCGAGGTGCGAATGACGAGCTCGGATCGCGCCGCAAATGCGCCTCGCGGGGGAGTTTTGTCGAGGCAAAACGCCTCTCGGGCGGCCGCTCCGGTTTCGCACGCGAACGCGCCGACCACCGGTTTCGCCGCGCGAGAAACGCTCGATGAAACGCCGCGCAACCGGCGCTGAAACCGCGAGCATCTTTGATACGTTCCGCAGCGTCTCGCAGCGTCTCGCCGAACGGCTCGATCACGGCCGGCCCAGGGCAAATCAGGATCCGCGGGTCGGATTCGCGATCATGGGTCAGCCGCGATCGCTGTCTCGACCGTCTCGTCGTGTCGCACGCCCGACTTCGACTCTGACATCGCAGCGATCGAGCATGACGCAGCACACCGCATCGACGAACACCCCTCGGCGCGCTCGGGCGTGTTACTCTCGAGGCCATGACGTACGTGTACGGTGACTCGACCCCATTCCCATACGACGTCGACTACATCGATCTGTCGCGGCTCGCCGTCGACTGCGCGGTGCAGTTGATGTCGGCACAGCATGCCATCGCGACATCTCTGGAGCGAGGCGAGTCTCTCGGACAGGAACGCCGGGCAGAAGTCGCGCGCATCAACGCGATGGCCCGCTCGGTCGAGGCCGCGCTGGAGCCGCACGTCAAGGTAGGCAGCGCCGCAGACCGCATCGCGCAGCGCATGCTCGAGTGCATCAAGGGCACGGCCAGCGCCGAGCTCGCGACGCTGGAACACGAGGCCGCTGAAGAGTCCTCGCACATCCGCAACATCGTGGGGCGGTCGGGCGAGTCGGCGCAGCGGGCGCTCGAGGGGTTTCTGCTCCGGCACGATCTGCCCGGCACGCAGCTCAGCCTGTCGTGGTCCTCCGCGGGCGAGCAGAGTTACGCGGCCACGGTTACCGTCAAGACACCGTTCGGAATCCAGGCCATCTTCAACCTGGCGATCCCGCCCGACCATCTCTGGTCGCGCTCACGCCGCGTCGGCGATTTGTCGCCCGGGCTCGAGGTGCATTTTCCACAGCAGTCGGGCTGGCTCTCCAAGCGGGTGGAAATGGCGCCCCTCAAGCTCGACCGGCTGTTCCTGAGCGTGGTCAAGCTCGACTCGACGTCGGCCGAGTTCCGCCTGCGGAAGAGCCCCAACGCCGGCGCCGGCTACCGCGTGCTCATGACGACGGCCGAGGATCAGCGCAAGGTGGTGTTCCAACCGCTCGGCGACGAGGGCGTGCCCGACGCCGAAGCGCCCCTCTCCCTCGACGGCGACGACGCCGCGCAGATGCTCGCTTTCTGCGCGCGCGTGGTCGAGTCGACCTGCGACCTCTCCACCATGCGGCGCAGCATGGTCTCTGCCGAGTACGAGGGTGAGCCCCTCGGGGACTCGAAATGGCCCGAGGCGGTCGCCGAGAGGCTGCTCGAACAGCTGGCCCCGGTGGTGAACGAAATCGCTCTGCGCTCGGGCGCCCCTGGCGAGCTCGTGCTGCGGCGAGACGTCGGCGGCGGGCGGCGGGAAGAGGTCTACGTCACGAAGGCAGAGCTGTACGAGAAGGTCCTGGTGTTGCCTCCGACGCGCCGCGGCAGCTTCGAGCAGCTCGGCTTGGTTGACCCGTTGCGGGCCCCTGCGCCGCTGCTGCCGCCCGCGGTCGTCCACCGCCGGAGCTCGCTGCCCCCCTCCAGCGTCGAGGTCGCGGTGACCCCGGTGCCCGCTCCATAGTCGCTGAAGGCGGGCGGTGGGGTCAGCGCGGGTCGGAGTCATGCTCGTCACCGGCGGCAGCCGTGGCATCGGCGCGGCCTGTGTACGGCGCGCGGCCCGTGCCGGGTACGACGTGTGCATCGGCTACGTCCGTCAGCGAGCGGAGGCCGATGCGCTCGTGGCCGAGTGCCGGGCGCTCGGGCGCGAGGCGCTCGCGGTGCGCGCCGACGTGGCGAACGAGGGCGACGTCGATGAACTGTTTCGCGCCTCCGACGCCGGCCTCGGGCGGCTCGACTGCCTCGTCAACAACGCGGGCGTCGTCGCTCCGAAGGCGCGCCTCGAAGACTTCTCCCTGGCTCGGGTGCGCCGCCTCTTCGATATCAACGTGCTCGGCGCGTTTCTGTGCGCGCGCGAAGCCGTGCGGCGCATGTCCACGCGCAAGGGGGGCGCCGGTGGCAGCATCGTCAACGTGTCGTCCGCGGCGTCGTATCTGGGCAGCCCCGATGAGTATATCGACTACGCCGCGAGCAAGGGCGCCATCGACACGCTGACGATCGGGTTATCCAAGGAAGTCGCCCGCGACGGTATCCGGGTCAACGCGGTACGCCCCGGCTTGATCGAGACCGACATTCATCGCGACTCGGGCGATGCGAACCGTGTGGCTCGGCTCGCGCCGGGTGTTCCGCTCGGGCGCGGTGGTACGCCCGACGAGGTCGCTGCCCTGGTGCTATGGCTCGCCTCCGCCGACGCTTCGTTCGTCACCGGCAGCTTGATCAACTGCTCCGGCGGGCGCTGAGCCACTGATCCCGTTTCGCCGCTCTCCTGTTCCGCCTCGCTCTGGAACGGCTTTGGCCGGGCTGCCGCCTGCGTTAGCAAACGTTCACCCCGCTGGGGCCGTCGGTTTCAGTTTTGATGTTCGCGGCCGTACTTTGAATTCGACCCGAAAAGGTCGTCGTTTTAGCCCGCAAGGCTCAAATGAGACCTCCACCGCCATGGACGACCTGACCGAATACCTGCGTAAAGCCCGAGGGGTGACGCAGGCGACGTTCCAGCAACTCTACCCCCATTACTTCCTGTTCAAGCACGCGAAGGCCGCGATGGCGAGCCGCTCCGGCGATCACGAGATCGACTACGCGACGCGTGCCATCGACCTGAACTTCGACCCGATGCCGAACGTGATGCAGGTGGTTGCGGTCAAGAAGAACCCGGACAATCCCTTCCCGGATCGTCTCACGATCGGGCGCGCCACCAACTGCGATGTGGTGATCCGGTTCGCCTTCATCTCCAAGGTGCATGCACACCTGTTCGTGCAGGGCGACAAGCTCACGCTGCGCGACAACAAGGCGGCCAACGGCACCTTCCATAACCACAAGAAGCTGGACGCCGCCGGCTCGCGCAGCATCAAGCTCGGCGACACGCTGGGCTTCGGCGCGCTGGAGCTCGAGCTGATCGACGCGTCGCGGCTCTATCAGCTGCTGCGGGGCGTTTCGCCCGCGAGCCAGGGCGCCCCCGCCCTGAAATAGCCTGCCGAAATACAAGGGGCCGCGGTGCGGCGCTTCGTGGGCCTGTTCGATGAGTCGGCGATGAGTCCGCGCCCAGCGCCCGGCATCTTGCCGGGGCAGGATCCAGAGCTCCGACACATGGGCGCAATGTAAGCGAAATGTCCGCGGCGCCACGTGGCGTAGATGCTCGGCGCCGCCATGCACTTCAGCGGCTACGACCCCCAGAACGGTCCGTTCTTCGACGAGGTGTTCAAAGCCCAGGGCCGCCCCCGCCCGGGCATGGAGGCTCTGATCGCCGGCATCGAGGAGCTGGAAGACGGCGTGCTCCACGCCCGCCAGCGCGCTGCAGAGCACAGCCTGCTCAATCTGGGTATCACGTTCACGTTGAACGGGACGACAGGCGAGGACGGTGCCGAGCGCATCTTTCCGTTTGACATCATCCCGCGAGTGATCACCGCGCCGGAGTGGCAGCGGCTAGAGCGCGGCATCAAGCAGCGCCTGCACGCGCTGAACCTGTTCCTGGCTGATGTATACGGCGAGCAGCGCATCGTGCAGGAGGGCGTCTTTCCCCGCTACCTGCTCGACTCCTGCCCCGACTTTCGCCCCCAGTGCAAGGGCCTGAAGCCGCCCCAGGGCGTCTGGTGCCACGTGTCCGGTACAGACCTGGTGCGCGACAAGGACGGCGAGTTCTACGTCCTCGAAGACAACCTGCGCTGCCCGTCGGGCGTGAGCTACGTGCTCGAGAACCGCGAGCTCGTCAAGCGCACCTTCCCGGGGCTGTTCGAGCAGATGTCGATCCGGCGCGTCTTCGACTATCCGATGCGCCTGCTCGAGACGCTGCGCTTCCTCGCGGAAGACCGCGTCGCCGACCCGCACGTGGTGCTGCTCACGCCAGGCCGCTACAACAGCGCCTACTACGAGCATTGCTTCCTGGCGCAGCAGATGGGCATCGAGCTCGTGGAGTCGCAAGATCTGGTGGTCGACGGCGGCTACGTGCAGATGAAGACCACGCACGGGCTCGAGCGCGTCGACGTGATCTATCGCCGCGTGGGCGACGACTACCTCGATCCGAAGGTCTTCCGGCCCGAGTCGCTGCTCGGCGTGCCCGGTCTGTTCCAGGTGTACAAGGAGAACCGCGTCGCGCTCGCCAACGCCCCGGGCACGGGCGTGGCCGACGACAAGGCGGTGTATGCCTACGTCGAGAAGATGATCCGCTTCTACCTGAGCGAGGAGCCCATCCTGCGGAACGTGCCGACGTACGTGTGCAGCGACGAGAGCGAGCGCCGCTACGTGCTCGAGAACCTCGACAAGCTCGTGGTCAAGGCCACCGACGGCGCCGGCGGCTACGGCATGCTGGTCGGCCCGCACTCGACCCCGGAGGAGCGCAAAGACTTTTTCGGCCGCGTCACGAGGAACCCGCGCGGATACATCGCCCAGCCCACGCTATCGCTCTCGCGAGTGCCCACCATCATCGAAGACCGGTTCGAGCCGCGTCACGTCGATCTGCGCCCCTTCGCGCTGCACGGCAAGGAAATTTACGTGCAGCCCGGCGGGCTCACGCGCGTCGCCCTCAAGCGCGGCTCGCTGGTGGTGAACTCGTCGCAGGGCGGCGGCAGCAAAGACACCTGGGTTCTCGAAGAGTAGGGTTCTCGAAGCGTAGGTTGTGGAAGAATAGGGGCCTGGAAGAGTGAAAGTCCTCCAGGAGTGAAAGAAGGGAAGCCCTCGTGCTGAGCCGAGTTGCCGATGCCATCTACTGGGCGAGCCGTTACGTCGAACGCGCGGAGAACGTCGCTCGGTTCGTCGAGGTAAACCTCAACCTCATGCTCGAGACGCCGATCCAGCGGCGCCCGAACTGGCGCCCCTTGGTGATGACCACGGGCGACCACGAGCACTTCGAGCGGCGGCACCGCGACGCGACTCCCGAGGCCGTCGCCTGGTTTCTGACGTTCGACCCCGCCTATCCGAACAGCATTCTCTCGTCGCTCTCGCTCGCCCGCGACAACGCCCGCACCGTGCGCGAGATCATCTCGCGCGAGATGTGGCAGGAGCTCAACGAGTTCTACCTGATGGTGAAGCATCAGAGCCGCGAGCAGTTCCGCCTGGGCGAGATGGGTGACTTCTTCCGGCGCGTCAAGCTGAGCGGCATCCACTACGAAGGCGTGACCAACGCGACGTTGAGCCGCGGCGAAGCCTGGTCGTTCGCGCGGCTCGGGCGCCTGCTCGAGCGGGGCGACAAGACGAGCCGCATCCTGGATGTTCAGTACTACCTGCTCTCGCAGGGCCCGAGCGAGCTCGGCACGGCGGTCGATCAGGTGGGGTGGGGGGCCCTGCTGAACTCGGCGAGCGCCCTGCAGATGTATCGGCAGCACCACCACGAGACGAGCCCGGCCCGGGTAGCGAAGTTCTTGCTGCTCAATCGGCAGTTCCCGCGCGCGATCTCCTATTGCGTCAGCGAGGCGCAGCTCAGCCTGCACGCGATCACGGGCACGCCGATCAAGCACTGCAACCACGAATCGGAGCGTCTGCTCGGCCGCCTGCAGGCCAACCTGGCCTACGCAAGCATCGAGGACGTGATGGCCGAGGGCCTGCACGAGTACATCGACAAGCTGCAGACCTCTCTGAACGAGATCGGCGGCGCCATCCAGACGGGGTTCTTCGGCTACGAGCCAGCCGCTTCGGTCGTCTCCGCTTCGGTCCCCAACTCGGCGCGCGCCACGCCGGCGGCTCCCGAAGCGCAGTCTCAATCGCAGTCGAGTTCTGCGAGCACTTCTGCTTGAAATGACGTAGAAGCCGGGCCGCACCGGTTCCTCCATCATTCAGTGGGTAGCGCGCCGCCGGCGTTCGGCGGGAATCACCTTTTATCTCTTTGAGCTGGACTAATCGATATGGCTGTTCGAGTAGCGCTGGAACACAAGACGACCTATCGGTACGCGAAGCCTGTGACGATGGGCCCGCAGGTCATTCGCCTCAGGCCGGCCCCCCACAACCGGACGCCCATCCATCGGTACTCGCTCACGCTGACGCCCGGGAAACACTTCCTCAACTGGCAGCAAGACCCGTTCGGTAATTACCTCGCTCGCGTCATCGTCCCCGACCTCACCACCGAGTTTTCAGTCACGGTCGACCTCGTCGCCGACCTCGAGGCGTTCAGCCCGTTCGACTTCTTCCTCGACCCGAGCGCAGACGAGTACCCTTTCCGCTACGACCCCGGCGTGCGGCAAGAGCTGCTGCCCAACCTCGAGGTAGACCCGGGCTCGCCCATCCTGCACGAGTTCATCGAGAGCCTGGATCGCTCGCGCCGCCGCACCGTCGACTTCCTGGTCGACGCGAACCGGCGCGTCTCCGAGGCCATCAAATATCTGATCCGGATGGATCCCGGGGTGCAGACGCCGACGGAGACGCTCACCCTGCGCCAGGGCTCGTGCCGCGACTCGGCGTGGTTGCTCGTCCAGGTGTTGCGCACTCTGGGCATCGCGGCGCGCTTCGTCTCCGGTTACCTGATCCAGCTCGAGCCCGACCAGCGGCCGATCAGCGGCCCGCAGGGCCCCACGAGCGACTTCACCGATCTGCACGCCTGGTGCGAGTGCTACATCCCCGGCGCCGGCTGGGTCGGCCTCGATCCCACGTCGGGCCTGTTTGCGGCCGAGGGCCACATCCCGCTGGCGGCCACGCCCCGGCCGAGCTCCGCAGCGCCGATCGAGGGCGGCGTCGAGCCCGTGGAGACCGACTTCGGCTTCTCGATGAAGGTGACGCGCGTCGTGAACCGCCCGCGCATCACCAAGCCGTACACCGAGGAACAGTGGCAGGGCATCCTGTCGCTGGGCGATCGGGTCGACGGCGATCTCGGCGCGGGCGACGTGAGGCTCAGCGTCGGTGGCGAGCCCACCTTCGTCAGCTCTCGATACCCCGACGCGCCGGAGTGGAACACGCGCGCGCTCGGAGGCCAGAAGGCGGTGCTCGCCGATCGACTGCTCCAGCGCCTGTTCCCGCTCTGGGGCAGCGGCGGGTTCCTCCACCACGGCCAGGGCAAGTGGTATCCAGGTGAGCAGCTACCGCGCTGGGCGTTCAGCTGTTTCTACCGTCGCGACAAGGGCGTCATCTGGCGCGACACGTCGCTGATCGGGAAGACGGGCACGGACTATGGCCATACCGTCGAGCACGCCGAGCGCTTCTCGCGCCGGCTGGTCGAGAACCTCGGCCTGCGGCGCCACGGCCTGATGCCGGCCTACGAAGACGCCTGGTACTATCTCTGGCGCGAGCGGCGCCTGCCCGAGAACGTCGACGTGCTCGACTCGCGCCTCGACGATCCTCTCGAACGGCTGCGGCTGACGAAGATCTTCGAGCAAGGGCTCAACACGAAGATCGGCTGGGTGCTGCCGCTCGCCTACTGGAACGGCTGGGTCAGCGGCGATTGGTTCCTGCGCAAGGAGCACTGCTTCCTCATGCCAGGCGATTCTCCCATCGGCTATCGCCTGCCGCTCGACTCGACGCCGTGGGCTCTGCCGCGCGACCGCGACGAGGTCATCCCGGCCGATACCTTCGCGCCGCTGCCGCCGCTGCCGGGGGAGCTGCACTTTCCGCTCTCACCGCGCGCCGAGGTCAGCACCATCCGCGAGCAGCGCCGCTGGCCGAAGCCGGGCGACCTCTCGTCGAAGGAGGACCAGGAGCTCTACGACATCACGGGCTACAAGCCGCAGAGAGATCAGGCGCGTCGCGACGGTCGCGGCCCGCTCGGCTCCGGCGTTCGGGGGAGCGGCCCGGGCTCGTACCTCGCGAACACTCCGTGGGACCCGTATTCCATGCCGCAGCCGGGCGAATCCGGCGGCGGCATCACGCGTACGGCGCTCTGCGTCGAGCCGCGTCAAGGCCTGCTGCGGGTGTTCATGCCGCCGCTGCCGACGGCAGCCATCTACATCGAGCTGGTCGCCGCGCTCGAGCGCACGGCGGCCGACCTGAAAATGCCGGTGCAGCTCGAGGGCTACGGGCCGCCGTGGGATCCGCGCATCGGCGAGTTCAAGGTCACGCCCGATCCTGGCGTCATCGAGGTGAACATCCCGCCGACGACGAGCTGGGAGAGCTCCGTGCGCCAGACGGAAGAGCTGTACGAGGCTGCCCGGCACGAGGAGCTCGTGGCCGAGAAGTTCGAGATCGACGGCACGCACGTCGGCTCGGGCGGCGGCAACCACCTGGTGATGGGCGGCATCAACCCCTCCGACAGCCCGTTCCTGCGGCGCCCCGACGTGCTCGCCAGCCTGCTCCGCTTCTGGCACAACCATCCGGCGCTCTCCTACCTCTTCGCCGGTCGATTCATCGGGCCGACGTCTCAGGCGCCGCGCATCGACGAGGCCCGGAACGACTCGGCGTACGAGATCGAGGTGGCGCTCGCGGAGCTCGAGCGCAAGCAGGGTCAGGGCGACACCCCCCCCTGGCTCATCGATCGCATCCTGCGGCACCTGTTGACCGACGTGACCGGCAACACGCACCGCACCGAGTTCTGCATCGACAAGCTCTTCTCGCCCGATGGCCCGACGGGGCGGCTCGGCCTGCTCGAAATGCGCGCCTTCGAGATGCCGCCGCACGAGCGCATGAGCGCGGTGCAACAGCTGCTCGTCCGCTCGCTGCTCGCCGTGTTCTGGCAGAAGCCCTACCGAGAGGAAATCGTCAAGTGGGGCACCCGCCTGCACGACGAGTTCATGCTGCCCTTCTACGTCTGGGCCGACATGAAGGATGTCCAGCAAACCATCACGCGCTGGGGTTACCCGACAGACATCGCCTGGTTCCAGCCGCACTACGAGTTCCGGTTTCCGCGCTACGGTGAAGTCGTGCTGGACGACGTGCACCTCGAGGTGCGCGGCGGGCTCGAGCCGTGGCTGGTGCTCGGTGAAGAGTCGACCGGTGGCGGGCAAGCGCGCTACGTCGATTCATCCGTCGAGCGCATGCAGGTGCTCGTCAACGGCTGGGTCGGCGAGCGCTACGAGCTGGTCTGCAATCGGCGCCGAATCCCACTCCAGCCTACAGCCCAAAACGGCCAGTTTGTCGCCGGCGTTCGCTTCAGAGCCTGGCAGCCGCCGTCGTGTCTGCATCCGACGATCGGAGTGCACACGCCGCTTCACATCGACATCTACGACAAATGGTCGGAGCGCTGCGTCGCGGGCTGCACTTACCATGTCGTCCATCCTGGAGGACGCGGCGTCGACGACCGGCCCGTAAACGCCGTCGCCGCCGAGAGCCGGCGGCTGGCCCGGTTCGAGGTTCGGGGCCACGTGTCGGGGGTATTTGTACCCATCGATGGTCAGGTGCATCCGCACTTCCCTCGCACCCTTGACTTGAGACGGGGCTAAAACAAAGCTGGCGAGGGCGTGTCGACAAAGCCGCTCGTGACGAATGCCGGGGTGCCATTCCCCCCGATCGTCAGGGCTCCATCTCCGGTTAACTCAACCGCCAACTATGACGAGTACGTCGACGACGGTGTGCCCCGCGCGCACCAGCGTCGGCTGTACGACTTCCTGCAAGGCGCGACGCAGAGCGAGATCGATCGCCTGAGCACGGCGCTGCGCCAGCGCATCGCTTCGCACGAAGTCACCTTCAACATCCTGGGTGCGCCGAATGGCAGCGCACGCAGCTGGCGGCTCGATCCCATTCCGCTCGTCATCGCGCGCGATCGCTGGGAGGGTCTGGCGCGCGGTCTGCGCCAGCGCGCCAAGGTGCTGAGCGCCATGTTCGCCGACTTCTACGGGCCACGCCGGCTCTTGTCGGAGGGCGTGGTGCCCGCGCAGCTCGTGCTCGGCAACCCCGACTTCGCGCGCGCCTGTTCCGGGTGGGCGCCGCGCGGCGGCCACACCTTGCACCTCTACGCCTGTGACGTGGGCTGCAACCCCTCGGGCAAGTTCGAGGTCTACTCCGATCGCGCCGCTGCCCCCGCCGGCGCGGGCTACGCGCTCGAGAATCGCCTCGCGCTCGGCAGTGTGCTGAGCCGTCTGTTCAACGACTACGGCGTGCAGCGCATGCGGCGCTTCTTCCAGTCGATCGACGAGTGCGTGCACTCGCTGGTGCACACCACCCAGCGCGACACGCGCGTGGTGTTGCTCAGCCCCGGCTTGAGCGACGAGAGCGCCTTCGAGCACGCCTACCTCACGCGCTACCTCGGCTACGAGCTCGCGGAAGGTCGTGACCTCACGGTGCGCGACCGCGAGGTGTACCTGAAGACGCTCTCGGGCCTGAAGCGCGTGCATGTGGTGCTGCGGCGCACGCACGATCGCTGGTGCGACCCGGTGCACCTCCGGGAAGACTCGACCCTCGGTGTGCCGGGCCTGGTCGAGGCCGCGGCCGCGGGCAACGTGGCGCTGCTCAACCCGCTCGGCGCCGCCGCCGTCGAGGCGCCCGGGCTCAAGCCGTATCTCGACGCCGTGTGCCGCTTCTTCTTCGGCGAGCCGCTCGAGCTCGAGTCGGTGCCGTCGTGGTGGTGTGGCGATCCGAAATCGCTCGCCTACGCGCTCGCCCACGTCGACGAGCTCCTGTTCAAGCCCGCGATGCAAGAGCGCACGGGCCCGGTGATCCGCCCGGCGCTGCTCAGCGCCGAAGAGCGGCAAGACTTCATCGAGCGGCTGGAGAGCAACCCCGGCCTGTTCATCGCCGAGGCGTGGCCGGGCCTGAGCGTCTCGCCGTTCCTCGACGGAGGCCAGCTCGCCTACGGCCAGGTCGCGATGCGCAGCTTCCTGTGCCGTCGCGGCGATGAATACCTGGTGATGCCGGGCGGCATGGCGCGCACCAACGCCTCGCCCGACGGGCTGTTCCTGAGCGGCGAGGAAGAGGGCATCAGCAAAGACATCTGGATCCCCACGGGAACCCAGATGACGAACCGCCCGCCGCCCGCCATGCCGGAGGGGCGCATCGAGCTGCGCCGCGGCGGCCTCGAGCTGCCGAGCCGTCTGATCGACGATCTGTACTGGCTCGGGCGCTACATCGAGCGGGCCGACATCACCGCGCGCCTGCTGCGCGCCGGCTTCGAGCGCCTCGGCACCGAGGCCGCCGACGACGCGCCGCTCGGCCTCGAGCGAATCATCGAGGCGTTACAGGCGCTCGACATCGTGCCGAAGGGCACGGTGCGCCCGCGCGACATCGAGGGCCTCTTGTCGGCAGCGCTCAGCGACGCGCGACAGAGCACCAGCCTGCCCGGGCTGATGCAGAGCGTGCGCCTGCTCTCGCAGCGCACCCGCGGACGGCTCTCGCGCGACGCCTGGCGCACGCTGCACGACATGGCCGCGCTGTTCGAGACCTCGCACCCGGCCACCGCCGATCCGCTCAACAAGCTCGACTCGCTCGTCGTGCTGCTGTCTGCGGTGCGCGGCACCACGCTCGACAACATGGTGCGCAGCCACGCCTGGACGTTCCTCGACATGGGCCGGCGCGTGGAGCGCGGCACCATGACGCTCACGGTGCTGCGCACCATGATGGCGCCCGGCGCGGCGCGCGTGCACATGGAGGTGCTGCTCGAGGTGGGCGACAGCTTGCTCACCTACCGAGCGCGCTATCTGAGCCAGCTGCAGGTGGCGCCCGTGGTCGATCTGCTGCTCACCGACGACAGCAACCCGCGCTCCGTACTCTTCCAGGCGCAAGAGCTGATGCGGCACGTCTCCCAGCTGCCGAAGCCAGACGACGTGGTTCGCAACGGCGCCGAGCGGCGCTCGATCGCGCTCTCGAGCAGCCTGATGACGCTCGACGTGATGCGCGTGGCGAGCGGCACCGGCGAAGAGCTCCGCGCCGCGCTGGAGGCCGCGAGCGAGCTGTTCTGGAGCTTCTCGGACGACGTCGAGCAGCTCTGGTTCTCGCACACCAGTCCGTCGCACTCCCTGGCCGCCACCGGCTGGGTCGACGAGGAGCTCGAGGCGCGATGACGGTCTATCGCATCAGGCACCAGACGCTGTACTCGTACGAGGCGCCGGTGCTGCACGCCCACCACCTCGCGCACCTGCGCCCGCGCCGATTCGACTATCAGACCACGCGGCGCACGCTGCTCGAGATCACGCCGGCGCCGCGCGATCAGCACCGCCAGGAAGACTACTTCGGCAACGACTGCGACGTGCTCGAGGTGCTCTCGCTCCACGAGCGCTTCGAGATCGTGGCCACCAGCGAGGTCGAGGTGCGCGAGCGGGCGACCCTCGAGCACATCGCCGACGAACCGCACAAGCAGATCGGCTGGCAGGCGGTCGCCGAGCAGCTCGCGAGAGATCCTCGCTTGCTGGCGGCGCGCGAGTTCAGCTTCGACTCGCCGCTCGTGCGTGTGCACCCGATGCTGCGCGAGTACGCGCTGCCGAGCTTCCCGGAGGGCCGCCCTCTGCTCGACGCGGTGCTCGAGCTGAACGACCGCGTGCACAGCGATTTCAGCTACGAGCCCGCCAGCACCGACGTCAGCACGCCCCTCGCGCAGGTCATGCGCGAGCGCCGCGGCGTGTGCCAGGATTTCGCGCACGTGGTGGTCGGCTGCCTGCGTTCGCTCGGGCTCGCGGCGCGCTACGTGTCAGGCTACCTGGAGACGGTGCCGCCCCCGGGGCAACCGCGCCTGGTCGGCAGCGACGCTTCGCACGCCTGGGTGTCGGCGTTCGTGCCGGGCCTCGGCTGGCTCGATCTCGACCCCACCAACGCTCTGCTCCCCAACCTGAGCCACGTCACCGTCGCCCACGGCCGCGACTTCAGCGACGTGAGCCCGCTCAAGGGCGTGGTGCTCGGCGGCGGAAGGCACAGCGTGAAGGTGGGGGTCGACGTGCAGAGATTGGCGGACTGAGGGGTAGGAAGGAGCCGAGGTCCAAGGGCCAAGGGTTGCGGACGTCCTTTTTCAGGCGCAGCCCACCGGGCCACGATTGCCCTGAGCTCGTTCTTTGTTGGGGCCTTCTCACCAGAGCGTTCGTCGTGCGGGAAGGGGCCTTGCGACGCCACACCCGGACCCAGGGAACGACGCCAACCCCCGGCGGCCAGCCACAGGCCGAG
>Ga0247763_1000085_pt1 | contig 43452 bp, 7 predicted proteins | sample UWRJL141409B4_FD_179926 | JGI IMG/M metagenome (GOLD analysis project Ga0247763, IMG submission 179926) | Plant litter microbial communities from Arlington Agricultural Research Station in Wisconsin, United States - UWRJ-L141-409B-4 | ecosystem: Environmental > Terrestrial > Plant litter >... | reverse complement strand
TAAAAAAAAAAAAAGAGAAACAAAAAAAAAAGGCGAAAGTAAGTATAATAATAAAAAAAAAAGGAAAAATTACGTAAAAAAATAAAGTAATTAAATTTAACGGGGTAATTTAATTTTAAAATTATTATAAGCGGGGTAATCTAATTTTGGAATTTTAATAGGGTAATTAGATTTAAAATTATTAACGGGGTAATTAATAACGGGAAGTAAGGCGACGAAAATTACGTAACGAATCGCTTGTAAAATAAAATAAAGTAGTATTAAAGAAATCATATTATATTGGAACTTAGTAAAATTAAACTAAAGTAGCTCTTAAACCTAAGGACAGTTTTGGGAAAAAGGGGGATAATTATAATATAACCTACAAAACCCCGCCGCAACACCTACGTAACGCCAAAGGTAACAGTAACACAATAAATCAGCATACGTATAAAAGCTACTCTAGGTAGTTAGCGCTTATAGGGTGTTTTTCCCTTTTGCAAAAATCAATTACTATATTAAAATAAAATCTACTTTATCAATTTATCACTAGTGAATTACCTATATATCGTAACAGTATCGGGCTTTTCCTTGATCACCCTAGTCGCTTATTACATTTATATAATAAGTTGACCCTAATATATAATATACCTTTAATTACCTATTTATAATCCCCTAACTTTTTTACAAATTTATTAACCTAATTATAATAATACGTATAAAAGAGGTATATATATTATCTTACTCCGTGCGTAGGGTAGGTGCTACCTACCGGCCCTAATGGCTAAGCAGAACTTTTAATTAATACTATTTAAGTAGAAAATATTACGTTTACGTTGCAAGGTATTTAGTTAACCGGTATTATATATAAAAACCTCCCTAATCCTAATTAGACCTAAGCCCCCCTCCCTTATAGGGAGGGGGGGTCTAATCATCAGCCTTTTATTTAGATACGTTTATTTTACTAATTAGTAAGGTCCCCTTGCGAGGGCGGTACGCCCTTACTAATATTTATTTCTAAGGGCCAATTATCGTTTAAAACTATTATATTATCAGCTAATTAATTTATTGCCGTAATTATTTAGGAGATATTTCTAAAGCTGTAATTGGGTTATATTAGTATTAAAAAAGCCAGAGAGTAACTTTAGTAGTGTATAGGGTGGTTTATTTCGTTTAATTTAGTTTATTTCTTCCTTATAATATTACTGTTATGAAACCTAATTATAATTAAGTTAGTTACTATTATTACGTTTTTTTATATTTGTCACGGCACTAAAGGACGCAATGCGTAAATACCACAAAAAGTGGAACGTTGTGCAGTTAGGGCACTGCACCGTAGTCCTTTTATATCTAGTTGCAGCCACAGGCAGGCAGCATCACTATACCGTGACAGTACCTCGGGCTTTACCGTCGATTGCCCCCAATTGATACTTGTTGATGAAGCTATGGGTCACAATGGTGATGGAGGCAAGTCATTAGGGAAGAAGATGAATGAGTTGTTTTTCGATCTATCTAAGAGAGGGCGAGCCGTGGTTATTATAGTTGTGACCCTCGGCCCATCGGCCTCTGGCAGAGGCCGAAGGCCGAGGTGCCGAGGCGCTAAAGCGCTGTAGCGTTCTTAGTATGGTAGAATACGAGGTTTTATTGCAGGGCCTTATTGTGCTGTGCAGCGGGCTGCACAGCATTGTTATACTGCTGTATAAATATTATGCTACTGTACAGTACTTGTACTATACAGTATGTTTATTCCCAATATACCCCTGTAAATTAACGTTTAATTTATTAAGCTTAGGCTATCTCTCTTTTTGTGTTTTTGTAAAGGAAAAATTAAAAAACCTTCTTTATTTAAGGTAAATACCTTATAAAGGAAAAATTTGGAAACCTCGATTATAAAAGGAAAATCCTTATAGGTAGATAAAAAAACCTTCTTTATTATACCCCTATATTGGTATTATTAGTATTTTTCTAAGCCGATTTTTTCTTTTTATAAGGTAAGAGCGGGGCCGGCTATGGGTTTTGTAAGTAGGTTAGTTAGTTATTCTTTTATATTTATATATAGTATTTTTATTTTATTATTTTTAACTAATTCCCTTATATAATGGTATTTTATATTAATATACTTAGTTCTTTTATAAAATTCTGCGTTATAACCTAGCTTTATAGCTCTTATATTATCTTCTATTATTATAGGTATATTTATAGGTATATTAAGGCTAAATATTGTATTTAAAAAGGTTATTATATTTTGTAGGTAGATAACTTCCTTACTGTATTTTATTATAACCATATATTTAGCTTTAGTACTTAATAGAGCAATTAATTTTTACAGTATAATATACCAGCTTATTAGGTTATTTCCCAAAGTGGTTATATATCTTATAATAGATTTGCGGCTATCTGTACAGTTTCCCCAATCGGAATCGCTATAGGCTTTTAAAAGCAGGTTATTATTATTAATTTCGTTATAGGTTATACTAAAGTCTGGGTATTTATTTAGGTATGTAAATATATTATCTACTACTTTAAAATATAGTATATTAGAATTTAAATAGTATCTTATACAGTATTGTACTAAGAATGTTATATCTGGTTTTATTTTTAAGGCAAGGTATAGTAGTAATTTTACGTATTTTTGATATATTGTTATTTTAGCTTGGGTTACTTTATTATTATTTCCTCGTAATTTCTTAGTTGGAAGTGGAGAGTTTTTGGGATATAGGTTATTTTTGTTATATTTTTCTAATATATTTCTTACATAATTATTTTAATATATATATAATTTTTTATTTTTATAATCTATTTTAATATTTATTCCCAGAAAGGTATTAATCTTACTAAGAGCTTGTAATTTTATATTATTTTTTGCATTATTTATTTATACTATTATTTTATTAGGGTTTGGGCTTGTTATTAATATATTATCTATATAGCAGAGGATTATACTCTTAGTTATTAGGTTTATAAATACTCCTTTATCGTAATTAAATACAGTATATTCCAGTTTATTTAGTATTTTAGATAAGTATTTATACTATAATCTAGGTACCTATTTTAGGCCATAAAGAGCTTTTATTAATTTGCAGACTTTATTTTTATATTTATTATTTATATAAAAACTAGTTGGTAATTGTACGTAGATCTCTTGATTTATATATATATAAATAAAAGCATTTTTAATATCGTATTATAGTATTTTCCAGTTATTAGAAATGGTTATAATAAATACTATACGGTATATTTCTAATCGATAAACTATAGAGAAAATCTCTAAGTAATCTAGGAATTCAACTTGGTTAAACCCTTAAACTACCCATCTGGATTTATATTTTATAGTATTATTATTATTATTATTTTTCTTTTTATATACCCATTGGCCACCCAGGGATATTTTATCTGGGGGTAGATCTACTAGCTCCCATATATATTGATTTTCGAGCTCAATTATTTCTTTACGTATAGAAATATTCCACTCTTCTTGTTCTAGTCCTATTATTGCTTATTTATACGTGGAAGGCTCTTTATTTGTATCTTTTATATAAAGTATATCTATAATATTTGTAATATTATTTATAAGAATTCTTTCAAATTGATTATAATATTCGTCACTTTTTCTAAGTATTTCTATAGTTATTTTGGGTGTAGAAAGGGCTATATCTCTATTAGAATTTATACTATGTGTCTGGGACCTTGTTATTATTGTTCTTGATCCTGTATTATTATTATTATTATTATTATTATTATTATTATTATTATTATTATTATTATTTATTTTATCGTTATGTTCTTCTATGATAAAGCCTTGTAATTATTCATTAGGTTCTTTAAAAAGGGGTATATTATTTATTTATTTCTCAGTAAGAAACTGTCCCTTAAATATTTTTATATCTCTTAACCAAATTATCTTTTTATATTTCAAGCTATATATTTTATAATTATTATTATTTTCCCCATATCCAATTAAGATACCTTTTTCAACTTATGCTTCTAATTTAAATCTTTTTGGACCTTTTATTTTATAATATGTTATTAAGCCCCAGATCTTTATATTATCGATATTAGGTTTTTCATTATATTTTATTTTATATAGGGTTTTAAAATTCAGGGTACTGTAAGGTGTTTTATTATAAATATATATAGTGGCTAGAATAGCTTTACCCTAGAGATATTTAGGTGCGTTGGATTTTATGAGCATTGCTCGTACCTTGGTTATTATAGTTCTGTTTATTCTTTCTGGTAGTTTATTACTTTTAGGTATTTATAGTGGACTTAATTGTATTATTATCCCTTCTTTTCGGAGGTATTTATAAAGTGTTTTATATTTTGTTCCGTTATTATACTGGAAAACTTTTATTTTATACCCTTTTAAATTATTCTTAGTTGTAGCTTTGAATTCCAGAAATACAGAATAAATTTCTGTTTTATTTGCTAAAAGTTGTACTTTTAAGTATCTAGAGTTTTTATTAAAAAATATTATAAAATATACTTTATTATCGTATATTTTTATTTTAAATAAACCGCATAGATCACTGGATATCTTTTCTAAGTAGTTATATTGTATTTTATTATTTTTAAATTGTTTATTTCTTTGATTTAGCAGCTTGGCTTGTATATAAATCTTACAATTTGAGCAGTCCAAATTATTTTTATAAATATACTTGGAGGTGGTATTTTTTATAAGATTTTTTAGATTCTTTTTATTAATATATGTAAATCTTTTATATAGTATATTTATAGTTATATTTATAGTATTATTTTCTGGCTTTACGGGTAAAAAGTATAAACTTTGCTTAATATAGGCTTTTATTATAATATTATTATTCTTTATAATTATTATCGTATTATTTCCACTAATCTAAAGGATATCTGGTGGTAAAGCTGTAGTAGCTATTATATTTATTCCAAATTCTGGTATATAGTAATATTTTATTAATATTACTAGTTTATTAGTATTAGAAAATCGTATCATGATACTTCCTTTACCTTATATATCTAGGGTTTTTGCTTTGCCCCAGCTAATACGGTGTTTTATTTATTTATAGAAAGTGAACTAAGATTTATTAATTATTATATAGACTGATGCCCTAGTATTAAAAATAAAGTTGTGTTTATATATAATCTGGTTATATAGATCCCCTATTAATTTAGTAGCTAAATTAAAAGCCTTTTCCAATTATAGATTAAGGTTTAAAACTACTTAATTATTAGTTATTATTTGTATAAGTTGGGGATTATAATTATTTACCTTAAGTATGTTTTCTTTAGGTTAGTTTAAATTTACATCTTCTAACTTAATATTAGTTTCTTCTTTAGAATTAAATTTTGTTGAAAAGTTAATTTGGCTTATTATTATAGTATAAATTCTTTTTTCTCTTTTCTTACGCGAGTATTTTTCTTTTTAAGCTTTCTTTTGAACCTTTTAGTTATCCTTTAGCTTGGAAAAGTCTTTCCAGCCTTTAGGGGCTTTTTCGGGGTATAAAAAAGTATAGTTGGAATTAGTATAGCTACGTAATTTACAATATTTACAAAATATTATTATGGTATTTTTATTCTTCTAACTTTTAATATACTATATGGTTTTTTAGTTCGAGACTTGGAGTCTTTTTGCCTCGTCTAATAGGTTAGTTATTAGACTTTTCCAATTATAGGCCTTAGGATCCACCCGTAGGCTTTGGGTAACCTGGCTTATAAAAATATTATATTCAAAATTAAAGTTCTAAAGTAAATATGCTATAATAGTAATTTTAGGTATAATTAATTCTTAAGCAACTAGGTTGTCTAAAATAGACTTTAGTTTACTAATATAGGTTTTTACAGATTTAAAATTAAACTAAGACGCTTAAAAAAATTGCTATAATAATAAGTATTTGCTTATAAAACCATTAGTATTATAGAGGTCTTTTAGAATCTTCCAGGCCTTAAAGCCGTTGGTATAGGCTTAAATATAATTGGTTGTATTATATTTATATATTAGGATTATATCCGCGAGAGCCTTTTTTTAGATTCTGTCCTATATATTATTAGTACTTAGGATAGTACCTTTAAGGCCTTCGCGTAGTAGGTACGCTTATGCCATTATAACCTAGCCCTAATAATTTTCAGAGCCTTTTAACTTAGTTATTTGCCCTAGCTTTGCAGCTATAGTAGGCGAAAAAAGTAATACGGTAGGGAGTTAAACTCGCAACCTTTCCAGGAGGAAACCATATACCTAAATAGGCATTATTACCAACTTGACCACATACACTTGAAAACGTAGTTGTGTTAAGTGGTTATATAGTATATAGTATAGCTGCAAATAATTGCAGGTACGAAAAGGGAAGGTTATATACAGTATATATGGGGAAGATGGCTTATGGTAGCTAGTAGTTAAGATGAAAATTAAGGTGGTCGGTAACGATGATGGTGATAATGGAAAATTGTAGTGGTCGGCGACGACGATGGTAATAATAGAAAATTGTAATAGTCAGCGACAACAATAGTGATAATGGAAAATTGTGGTAGTTGGTGACGGCGATGGTAATAATGGAAAATTGTAGTAGTTGGCGACGACGATAATAATAATAATTGTAACTAAAGATTGGCTGGCTTACGCCAATAAAGAGATATGAAACGGCTCCAAGCTCATAACCTGTTAATAAAGCTATAGGTCACAATGGTAATGGAAGCAAGTCATTAGGGAAGAAGATAAATAAGTTATTTTTCGATCTATCTAAGAGAGGGCGAGCCGTAGTTATTATAATTGTAACCCTCAGCCCATCGGCCTCTAGCAGAGGCCGAAGGCCGAGGTACCGAGGCGCTAAAGCGCTATGGCGTTCTTAGTGTAGTAGAATACGAGGTTTTATTGCAGGGCCTTGTTATGCTGTGCAGCGGGCTGCACAGCATTGTTATGCTGCTGTATAAACATTGTGCTGCTGTACAGCACTTGTGCTGTACAGTGTGTTTATTCCCAATAATACTAAATGCGCCCCCACTGAAAAGCTCAGCGCTGTTGCTAACGCGTTGCTTTTCGAACCCCGGTTTGACCAACCCCCTTGGCAACCCCGCTTCGATCGCGTTACCTGATTATCGCTTTTGCGCACGCACTACCATACGTAAAAGAGGGTGACCGCCTGACTGTACTAAGAATCGAATCCAAGCCCTGTAGACTGTATAAACTATTACGGCATTAAAGGACGTAATACGTAAACATTACAAAAAGTGGAACGTTGTGTAGTTAGGGTATTGTACCGTAATCCTTCTATATCTAGTTGCAGCTACAGGTAGGTAGTATTACTATATTGTAATAATATTATTTTCTTTAAATAATTTAGTAAAATAAAATATTAAGGCTTATTAATTTATTTCTTCTTTACTTAAATAATTTATTTTACTTATATAAAATATTACTTAGATTATATTAAATATTTTTTAGTTGTCACGGTGCCGACCTCAGGTTTGGGGAAAGAGACTTGTTATTGTACGAAGGGAGCCAAAGGGAACTGGCTCCCGAGAGGTAGGCTATATACTGGGTACTGGGGAGGTTACGTATAGCTGCTGGTTCCGGGCCGAACCGGCCCCGGTTTGGTACCGTAACAGTACCCCGGGCTCCAAACGGCAGTTGCCCTTAATTACCTCCAAAGTTCAGCCCGGCCCAGGATATTCCTACGCCGGGCCCTACTCTATTTTAATATAATCTGTATACCTTTCGTTTCTAATTTAGGTTACTCCGCGTAACGCTTTACTATATACCTTCCTTAAATAGTGGTAAATACTTTTATAATCCCCGCGCCTCGTTTTGGGAAATTTCCTCTTCTACGCTTCCTTTAATTCTTCTATACTAGTTTTTATTCCGCGTACGTACCCCTTATATTCCGTTATACTTTCGCCCTTATCTTATTTTTATCTTTTATTTCCTTATCTAATTATTTAAAATACCGAAAATACCTAAATTAACCGTATTATTAACCCTTAAAAGTTATAATATACGTACGGCTAAGGCCGTTAATAAGGTAAGTAGATTTTTCGTTTCCTATTTCTTTATATTTCGCTAATACTTTATAAATTATCCGCAAAAAGCTTAAAAACCCTATTTTTATAAAAGAGTACTCCTACCTATATTACCTATATACCGCTTAGGATACTTAGGTTCTACTAGTTAATAGGAAATTTATAATTTTATATTATAATTATACTTTTACTATATTAAAGAATTATAATTAATACTGTAATTGTAAATAAATCTGTTTAATTATATATATCCCTTAATTTTATAATACTTTAATTACTAACTACCCTTTAATTAAATACGAACCTAATTTATAACTCCCGCGAGTTTTTCCAGTTTTTTTAATAGGTTAAATTCGTAACGTAGGAAAAGGATAATAATAATTATTATATTTAGCCGGTTAAATTCCGTCTAATTATTAATATTACCTTAAAAACGTTTATAGGTACGTAACTTAAGGTTAAGTCTAATTATTACTCGTCTTATAATTTTACTAATACGAAGAAGAGTATTTAGGTATATATCCGTCCCTATTTCTATATAGTTTAATCCTAATCCGCTAATTATCCGAAGGAGTCTTAAAAGGCTTAAATAACCTTAATTAAGTAACGTTATCTTATTCGTATAACGATATTCCCCTATCCAGTTATAACTTATACTATACCTAAGGCTATTCGGCTTTAAATTAAACGTATTTGGAACGATAAAGTAATATTCCGCTTGTTACCTGGAAACGAAGATTATACGCGGCTAATAATTGCTTAATCTATCCTTTCGGGATAAATAAAAGCTATTTTAAACCTAAAAGGTAATAAGGCTACTTCCGTTTCCCTAAATAAAGTAAATTTTATAATTTTATATTTATATAAGTTTTAAATATAATAGGTTTAATAGTAATTTAGTTATAATTATATTTAGGGGGGTTCCTATTACTTTAGGTTCCTCCTTACGTATTTATAGTTTTAATTAGGTATTTAAAATAATTAAAAATATATCCCTATTTTAATATTCCCTATTAAGTATCTAATATATATTTATTAGTAATCTACTAATATAGTAGGGTTAATATCAATTTTCCGTTTCCAAAGGCGTCCCTGGCGTTTTGGTTATTCTATATTATTAGGCTATACTTATATTATATTACTTATAAACCAGGCTAGGGGTCCTGGTTTAGTAGGGTTTTAATTGTAAAAGTTTTAAATATCGTTATTGTACTCGTAAAGGTTTTCCGCTAATTCCCAGGTAGGTTAGTATAACGGTTACTCTACTTTATATTCCAGCCCTTTAATAATATTACGCAAGCTAAGGATTTTATTAAAGTACTATTCGTCCTTATCCTTTATTTTATTCTTATTCCGGGGGCTAGTCGCTATTATTATACCCGTAACGTAGTAATTATATACCTTGTTAATAACCTTTTATCCCTAGAAGCTAATTTAATAATATTTAATAAAAAAGGTATAAAAGGTAGGGAAAAGCCTGGATTTTTTAGGTAGGTTTAAGGTTACTACCTTAAGGTAGATTGAGATAATCTTATATAAGCTTTGCTACTTATCGTTAAGTTTTTCTAAGGGGCGTTTGGTCTTAAGGTTCTTAGTATTAACCCAAATTAGGTCCCCCTTTTAAAATATCCTAGTATCGAACCGGTACTGTCACGGCACCAAAGGACGCAATGCGTAAACACCACAAAAAGTGGAACGTTGTGCAGTCAGGGCACTGCACCGTAGTCCTTCTACATCTAGTTGCAGCCGCAGGCAGGCAGCATCACTGTACCGTGACAGGTACCTATTCGCGTAATTTGCGTAACGTTTTTAGGCTTCGGTTATAAAGGCGCGTACTTGCTTGTAAACCCGTTAAATCCGGTTAACGACGTTAGTAACGTTTAGGAATTCCTGTTACTATTAGGGGATTTTAGTAGTAATCGGGTTATAAGTAGGTTTTATTTCTATAATAAGGTACTATTCGTAGTTAGTAAAGAAGGAGGAGAAGCTAGTAGTTTCGGAAATCTAATTATTAGTAGCAAATTAGGTAAGTAATAACCAATTAGCCCAGTTATTTTAGTAAAAGGAGTAAAAGGATTTTAAATATTATACTAATTTTACGTTAAAGATTTTTATTTAGCTATTAATTTAGGAATAAAATATTATTAAAGCCTTTAAAGTAATACCTATCTTTTGGCTAAATTTTTTCCAAAAGGTAAAAATAAATTATATACTTTTATTGGAGATTATAAACTATAATACGCCGTAAAGCTGGTATACGTCCGAGATAAAGGTATCCGCAAGTCCCTCCGCTATTATATCTAATATAAGGATAAAATAGCGTATTTTTATAAATTAATTAATTATAATTAATATATAAGTAAACTCAAATCCCTTATATTTACAGGGGGGGAGTAATTTAATATAATTTACGAAGATATTAATTTAGGACCGGAAAGGTATTAAAAGCGGATCCAGGAATCTAAATAAGTTAGTTCTAAAACTTTTAATTCTAGCGTATAAGTTACAACCTTTAATAAAGGTAGCGGTATTGCGGGATATCTGTAATTAGAAATATAACCTATACAGGATATTATATATCTTAAAGTAGCCGGGGTAACCCGCGGGTACTATAATATAATTCCGGTAAAGAACCTGGAGTTAGATATCGTTAACCGGGGGGATATAAAGCCTATTACAGTAGTAAACCTTCCTTTAAATTACTATATAATTAGCTATAGCCGCTTTAAACTCCTATTTAACTAATTTAGGGAATTTTCTACAATTAGGGTTTTTAATAATAGCTTGGATTATCTTTACTATATTGGAGGATTTATATACTACGTTAATATATTTATTAATATAACGGGATATATTAAGGGTAAGTAATCTAAAGAGGGGGTTTAGGTTAGTACCGGGTTACTAAAGGGACGGGGGTAAAAGGGTACGAAATCTATTTACAATCCAGTTATTAGTAATATCAAAGGTCCTAAGGGCATTACCTAATATACGTATAAATACGTCGGGTATTATAGCTTTCTTACCCGGTTTATAGGTAATTTGGAACCGAAAATTGGAAAGGAATTCTAATTAGCGGACTTAATACTAATTTAAAAGCTTAGTAATAGTAAAGTACTTAAAGCTTTTATAATTTATAACTACCTTAGTTATATCTTTAAAACCCTATAATTCTAATTTCCATTCCTTAAATACCTTAATAATAGCTATTAATTCCTTATCGTAAATCTCGTAATTATACTTTACAGGTATATATTTAGCTAAAAAAAACGCAACGGGGTAAAGTTCTCCAATTTTATTATACTAAAAAAAAACTCCTCCGGATACCTAATTAAAAACGTTAACTTTTATAATTATTCGCCTTTCGGGGTCGAAGTAATTTAGAACTAGTACCGAGATAAAGGCAGTTTTTAATTCGTAAAATACTTAAAATACTTCGTCCAAAAGTACCCCTAACTACTTCTCGTTACTTATAAAGTTGGTTAATAATTATATAATTTTTAAAAAATTCCTAATAAATTATTAGTAAAAGTTCGCGAAGCCTACGAAACGCTAAAGGTTTTTTAATATTTTAGGGGGCTTTTAACTAGTAATAGTACTAACTTTTTCGGGGTCTATTTTAATATTAAAAGTATTAATAATAAGGTTAAGGTACTTAATCTCCTATACCCTAAACTCACACTTCCTAATATCAATAATAAATCCTACCTTAATAAGTCGCTATATTACTTCCCATACGTACCTACGGTATTTTACTTATATTTTGCTAAAAATAAGGATATCGTTTAAATAAGCCGTAACAAATTTATTAAGTATATTAAATAATATATAATTTATATAATATTAAAAAGAGCTAGGTGCCCTTATTATATTAAAGTTTACTATAAGGTATTTATAAAGGCCAAACCTAATAATAAACACCGTCTTTTATTCGTCTCCGGGTATAATACGTAACCGGTTAAACGCTATAGTAATATCTAGCTTAGTATAATATTTGGTACGGCTAAGTAAATCCAGCGTTTTGTAGATAAATAATATAAGGTATCTATTTTTAACTATAATATTATTTAGTCTATAATAATTTACGCAAATTCTAATCCCCCCCCCTGGTTTCCTAACGAAAAGGACGGGGGCCGTTGCTAATAAGGTGCTGAAGCGGATAAAGCCCTTATTAAAGTATTCGTCAAGGTATTTTCTAATAACGCGAAACTCCAATACTAATATAAATCTTACTTAATAATTTAGTAGTATTTTACCTACTATAATCTCTATTTAATAATTAAAGGGGCGGTAAAACGGTAAAATTTCGGCTTCGCTAGGTTAAAATACCTAAATAAAGTCGTAATATTCTAGTAGTAACTATACTTTAATCTTTTTATTAATTATAAGTAATTTACTTTGCAAATATTTTTTAATATCCTTTTCTTTTACTACTTAAAGCTATAAAACCTCCTTAATCTAGCTTTAAAAAATACGAAATTATAACCTAATAGGTTCCGCGGGCTCTTTACTAAAAAGGATAAACCGAAGCGTTATTAACGTAATAACGAGGACGATATTATTAGCGGATTTTAGGTTAAATTAATTTAGTAAGGTATTTAAAATTATATTTATAATAACGTAAAAGGCAGCGAATAATATCTTAAAAACTTCCGTACCTTTACCTTTTACTGAAAAAAGGAAAAATATAACGTTAAAAAGGGTAATATTAATTATAAGTACTAAATTAGGTTTGTATAAAATTAAAGCCAATACCGGGTTAGGTTTAGTATAATCTGTAACGTAAATAGTATAATCGTATATAGTAAGGGATCCTAATACCCAATTAATAATTAAGTTATAATAACGTAGCCATAATAGGCCGAGGATAACGTTAGGTTTATCTAATAGCTAGACGTAAAGTAAAAAGTATTTGTAGAATCCTTCCAAGTTATAATTAAGGAAGTAATATTCCGTAACTATACCAACCTCGGTCCCATTTATAAACCAAAAGATCCAAGGGCGGGGGAATTTATAACGGGTAAAATTATATTATATTAAATAGGTCTTATTAATAAATCCGTAAAAAAAGCACCCTAAATTAACTATAACACTAACGCTAACCAATTACGTTTTTAAAGTAAAAAGTTTAAAGGGAAAAATAAATATTAGGTTTAATTTTATAAAATATAAATATAAATCCTTATTTTCCTTTTTTCTCGTAACCCAATTAAGCCTCTAATAGTAACGATTATTAAAGGTTAGGCTTTTCCCGTATTAGTAATATTCGTTACTAGCCCGTAGGAGTTCGGGGGCCTGCTTAGGTACCTAGGTATCTAATATCCTGGTTTTCCACAGTATATATAAAAGTTATTATTACAGCAGCGTTACTATTTCTCCGCTATTAATTACCCCCACCTAAAACCAACTACACTAAGATCTATAATATTTAGGTTAGTAATTAAAGTATTTATAATCGGGGTTAATATAGTACCGGTTCGGGTATAGTAATTATTATCTAAAATATTATTATAAATTCCGCGGAATAAAATTACCTATACGTTAAAATCATTAATAGCGGGAAGCGTAGTATTACTAATAATTACGTTGCGGTATAATTTAGCGATCTTACTATAAAATACTTCTACTTTTTCGCAATTATTTTTTTTAATTAAATTTCCAAATCGAATTAAAGTAAAAATAAAATTAGGGTAGGTCCAGCCTTTTATTATTAGTAAGGTAAAGTTGCGGAAGGTTTAGGTATAAGCGTCGTATATAATATAAATAATATTAAGGTATTTTATAATATTTTCCCAATCGTTAAAGAGCTATATTTCCGGGATATTTAGGTTATATAAAATATTATTAATATAATCCCAAATCGTAATATACGCGTCGCCTATAAAGCGTTGGGTAGTATATAGGATACGGTTAAATAGGTTAAAATAGGTATATTAGTTAAATATAAGTTTATTTATAAATATAAATTTCCAATTAATATATTCTTCCTATTAACACCTCGGATCCGAGATCTAGCCGTTAAAGTACTTTAAATCAATACCGTAGGCCCGTAGCGTTTCGTAAACGATAATAAAGGGTATCTATACCAGGGGGCCCTATTAGGTACTAAGGTTAAGGTTTATACTAAATATCCGTTTTGTAAAATTAAGTATATATAAACCTAGTATAAAGGCGGGTATTTGGCTATATAGGATATTATTTTAGGTGGTAAAGTTATCGTTTTCAGCTTTATAAATATTTACGGTATATTTAAATATTTATTAATAACGTTTTATTTATTTTAATATTTCCTTACTTTCCTAAAGTTATATTTGTAATTTTTTATTAATAAGTTGGAAAGCGGCTTTATATTTAATAGCCTCGTTTTTTTATTACGTTAAGATTTTCGTAAGGGTTTTCCCGTTATTAAAAACCCTTTGGAAATTCTTATAACGGTTTCGTAATTCGGTTTCTAATTATTTAAATACCTTTCGTTACCATTCCACCTCCTTAATTCACTTAATTTCCATTTATAAACAGGTTATTAAGTTATTAATAACGTTATTAATTATATTAAGGAAAATAAGGTAATTAATAATTAATTCGTCGGGTTTGCTAAGGGTATAACGGGCTAAAAATACCAGGTTTAAAAGCGTTCCGATTCGGGGGTCCTTTACGTTTTTAAATAGGTATCAAAATTAGGATTAATCCGTAAAAATAATATTTACGTTTACTAATTCCTAGGATTATTTATTAAGGGTTTTTAGGTCGGGGTTGGGGCTAACCAATTTAAATCCGGTTTAATTAGGGCTAAACGGGTCGAAATTAGGTAAGTTAGGACCAGGGAACCTAAATCCGAACTTAGCCATTATAGGTATAACGTAATATTAGTATACGTATTAGGCGAGGCGTAATAGGTCCTGGGCGGGTCCGGGCGCAAGCTATAGGATCGGATAAAGCGTATTAGTATACCCTAGTAAAATCCGTCAGTAATTAGCTACTGGAGTTACTATAATTATTACTAATTAAGGGTCCGTTAGGGGTTGGGGGGGTTTTGTAACTAAAAATCTAGCGGGTTCTAGGTATCTAATTGTTAAGGTTATTCTTAGGGGCATATTCGTAATACAGTCTAGTCTCGTATATATTTTAGGTTACCGCTCCGGTTTTATAGTAAATTGGTACCGTTTTTTAATAGGTTTTAGCGGGAGGAGTAATCTGGGATAGGAAAGGGCCGGTAACAATTACTACTCCCAAGAGGTAGGTGCAATAAACTATCACGGTACCGACCTTAGGTCTGGGGAAAGAGATTTATTATTACACGAAGGGAGCCAAAGGGAACTGGCTCCCGAAAGGTAGGCTATATACTGGGTGCTGGGGAGGTCACATGTAGCTGCTGGTTCCGGGCCGAACCGGCCCCGGTTTGGTGCCGTGACATTAGTATAATTAATATATTGTATTTAGGTTATATACGTATTGTTAAGTATTATATCCTTTAAATTATTTTTCATTACCTAATATTTTATTTTTTTATATATAAAATTATAATACTTATAATAGATCGCCCTTATAATATATATTTTTATTATATAGTTGAAGTTGTAGTATTAATAATATTACCTAAACGTAGCGCTGTTAGTAAATAGCTTATACGGATATTAAGTACTTTTAATTATTATATTTGGGGTATAAAAGGTATTTATATTGTTTATAATACTAATTATAACGTAAAATAGCGTTTTTATTTTCTTTTTAGTAATTTTAGATATAATTACTTTAATTACCTTAACGTTATTTTTAACTTTAATTTTTTTTAGTAAAAACTAGGGTATTACTACTTCTCGTACTTATTATAAATTTAATTTATATATAATTATAATATAATTTTCCAATTACTACTAAGTAGGTACTATACGATACGTATTTTAGTTAAAGTTAAATTATTATTATTATATTTTATACTTAAAGTTTTATTAATTATATTTACTATTTAATTATTACTTTTATAATTATTATTTTTCTTTTAATTTATTTATATTATTACTTTTAATGTATATGTTTTAGAAATATATTTTATTAATATTAAAGTAATAATTTACGCTTAAAACTTATTAACCTTTAGTAGTAGAATAGTTTTGGTATAAATGTTAATTTTGTTTTTATAATTTAAATTTTTTAAGGATTTTTTTTATTATTAGATTAAATTTAATAATAGGTTTTTTAGTAAATAAAAGGTTAATAGTAATAATTACTTATTTAGTTAAGTAGGTAATAACCTTACGCGCCTTTAGGTTATTACGTTTATTATAATTACGAATAAAAGTTATTACTTTGCGTAAAAATATAGGAGTAATAATTATTTATTTTTTAATTATAGTAAATATAATATTGTTAAATATATTATTATTACTATTATTATTTAAATTGTTTTAAATTTACTTTTGTTAAAAGATCGTTTTGTACGTAAAGTAATCTTTTTATTATTATTAGCTAATATAGGGCGGTAAGGGAGTTTTGCTAATTTTACCCTATAAAAAATCTTAGGGGTAGTTAAGGTAATTACCCAGTTTCCCTTAAGCGTCTTTATTACGCTAATATTACGCGTATGCTTCTTTTTTGACCTTATAGGGGCTAAAGGGTAGTTGTTATTTTTTAATTTTAGGTATTTATTACGTTTTTAGCTATATACGTGAGTAGATACGCTGGTTTTGGGTTTTTACGAAGTTTTTGGGATATTTAATTATATAAAATATTATTAATATAATTCCAAATTATAATATATATATTATTTATAAGGTATTAGGTAATATATAAAATATAATTAAGTAGGTTAAGGTAAGTATATTAATTAAGTATAAGTTTATTTATAAGTATGGATTTTTAATTAACGTATTTTTCCTATTAACGTTTTAGGTTTAAGGTTTAATTATTAAAGTATTTTAAATTAATATTACGGATTTATAAGGTTTCGTAAATAATAATAAAGGGTATTTATACTAGGGAGCCCTATTAGGTATTAGGGTTAAGGTTTATATTATATATTTATTTTGTAAAATTAAATATATATAAACCTAATATAAAAGTAGGTATTTAATTATATAGGATATTATTATTATTAATCTTACACCGCAGAGGACCTTATATAGGATATTATTTTAAGTAGTAAGGTTATTATTATTAGCCTTATAAATATTTACGGTATATTTAAGTATTTATTAGTAACGTTTTTGTTATGGCACCAAAGGACGCAATGCGTAAACACCACAAAAAGTGGAACGTTGTGCAGTTAGGGCACTGCACCGTAGTCCTTCTACATCTAGCTGCGTAGCCACAGGCAGGCAGCATCACGGTACTGTGACAGTTTTATTTATTTTAATACTTCCTTACTTTTTTAAAGTTATGTTTACAATTTTTTATTAATAAATTAAAAGGCGGCTTTACATTTAATAACCTTATCTCTTTATTACGTTAGGATTTTTATAAGGTTTTTCCCATTATTAAGAATTTTTTAAAAATCCTTATAACGATTTTATAATTTAGTTTTTAATTATTTAAATTTCTTTCGTTTCCGTTTTACCTTTTTAATCTATTTAATTTTTATTTATAAACGGGTTATTAAATTATTAATAATATCATTAATTATATTAAAAAAATGAGGTAATTAGTAATTAGTTTATTAGGTTTACTAAGGATATAATAAGTTAAAAATACCAGGTTTAAAGGCGTTTTGGTTTAGGGGTTTTTTATATTTTTAAGTAGACGTTAGAGTTAGGGTTAATTCGTAAAAACAGTATTTACGTTTACTAATTCCTAGGATTATTTATTAAGAATTTTTAAATTGGGGTTAAAGTTAATTAATTTAAATCCGGTTTAATTAGGGTTAAATGGGTTAAAATTAAGTAGGTTAGGACTAGGAAGCCCAAATCCGAAATTAGCTATTATAAGTATAATATAGTACTAATATAGTTATTAAACAAAGTATAGTAAGTTTTAGGCGGGTCTGGGCGTAGGTTATAAAATCGGATAAAATGCGTTAATATACCCTAATAAAGTCTATTAGTAATTAGTTATTATAATTATTATAATTATTACTAATTAAGGGTCCGTTAGGGGTTAAGGGGGCTGTGTAACTAAAAATCTAGCAGGTTCTAGGCGTTTAGTTATTAAGGTTATTTTTAGGGGTATATTTATAATACAATCTAGTTTCGTATATATTTTAGGTTACTGTCACGGTGCCGACCTTAGGTCTGGGGAAAGAGACTTGTTATTGTACGAAGGGAGCTAAAGGGAACTAGCTCCCGAGAGGTAGGCTATATACTGGGTGCTAGGGAGGTTACGTATAGTTATTGGTTCCGGGCTGAACCGGCCCTGGTTTGGTACTATAATAATACCCCGGGCTCTAAATAGTAATTACCTTTAATTACCTGTAATGTGACCTGCGAAACCCCGCCGCAGCGCCTGCGTAGCGCCGGGGGCAGCAGTAACGCAATAGGTCAGCATACGTATAAAAGCCGCTGTAAGTAGTTAGCGCTCGCAGGGGGTTTTTCCCTTTTGTAAGAATTAGTTACTGTATTGGAATAGAGTCTGCTTTATTAACTTATCGTTAGTAAATTACCTATATATTGTAGTAGTATCGGGCTCTTCCTTAATTACCCTAATAGTTTATTATATTTCTAATTCTTCTACCCTAATTAATTAAGATATCGCCGATATTAAGTACCCCGGAGCGTACTGCCCTAAAAGTAGGTATTATATTACTAAGTAATCGCATACTTTTATAATCCCCGGGTAAATTGTTAATATCTCCCCAAGGACGCGGCTTAAAGGAACCGATAGGCCTAGCTACACCTATTAGATTAAACCTATAGCGTACGGAGAATTATATTTGTATATTAGAGCGATTAGTATAGGTTAAAAAGCAAGAGAAAAACCTATTAAATTAGTTTAAAATCGTAAATAAATTGCGTAAGAAATACTAATATAGTAAATTTCTATTTTAGAAATTAAGAAAAGTTATTAAAGTTAAGAATATTATTTAATTTAATATTAAAATAATTTTTTACCGTTATTAGGAATAGTTATAGGATTTAAAGCGTACTTTTATAAGAGACCCTTAACGTTTTTATTTAGTAAAAAACTAAATTTTTTTTAACCTTAAATATATAAATTCTAATATTTATAATTATTAATATAATTATTATAATACGTAATTAAATAATAAGTAAATTACTTATAATATGGATTAGGTTTATTTCAAAAAATAAATTAATAATTTAGTTTATAATATAAGTAATTAAGATACTTTTACTAGTAAAGCCTTAAAAATAATTACTTAATATATTACCTAATTACTATAGGAATTTTATTTATATTTTAAAAGTTTAAAGGTATAATTTTTCCGCTAAAGCAAAAAGAAGCGTTTAATAAAGTTCTTTTCGAAACTAACTAAAAAGCTTTACGATTATTTTAATTTTTATTACTATAATAATAAACCCGAAAATTAGGAGGAAATAGTTAAAATAATTTATTAACATGCATGATAAGCGAGCGCAACAGACAAGCGAGCGCAACACTTTTCACGCGTTGCACCATTTCCACATTTAACCCTTATTTTCTCCACAACCTAATATAATAGTACGTTCAAACGAAGTATAATTACTTCTAGCCCTCCAAGCTCTCCAAGACGATAAAAATCTAAGCTTACGTAAGGTAGCTAAAATCTACGATATTAATTATACAACTCTCTTCCACCGGCACGCCGGTTAGCCTACGCGACGCAATATTCCAGCCAACTCACGTAAACTTACGAATTTAGAAAAGAAAATAATTATTTAATATATAATTAAGCTATATATACGCGCATTCCATCCCCAGCTTTCGTACGTAAAAGATATAGCCAACCAATTGCTACACAAACGCAACGCGCCCCCTATTAGCGTACGATGGGCTTACAACTTTATTAAACGCCAACTAGAACTCCGGACGCGTTTTACGCGTAAATACAACTACCAGAGGGCTAAATACGAAGATCCAATAATTATTCGCAAGTAATTTACCCTTGTATATAACGTTAAAGTTAAATATAGTATCCTTAACGATAATTCGTATAATTTTAACGAAACCGGCTTTATAATAGGTATTATTATCGCCGCTATAGTAGTTACTACTTCTAATAGCCGTAGTAGGGCTAAATAGGCCTAGCCTGGAAATCGAAAGTAGGCAACAGTTATCCAAGGGGTAAACGCTTTAGGTTAGGCTATCCTACTATTTATTATCTTAGCTGGGCAATACCACCTCGCCAATTAGTATTAAAAGTGCAACCTTCCGGCCTCCTAGTACATTGTAATAACCGATAACGGGTAGACTACTAATAAGAAAGGTATAAATTGGATTCGGTACTTCAATTTCTATATAGCATCTTATACGAAGGGCAAATATTAGCTGCTTATCCTTAACGGCTACGATAGCCACTACTCCGAAGAATTCGAAACCTACTACCAGGAGTATAATATTATTACACTTTATATACCTCCGCACTTCTCGTACCTACTTTAGCCATTAGATATTAATTGTTTTAAGCCGTTAAAGAAGGCGTATAGCCGCTAAATTAAGCAGTTAATACGGATAAATATTACATATATTAGCAAATTGGAATTTCTCTATACGTTTAAAAAAGCGTTTTTTACTTCAATTACAGAAAAGAATATCTAGGGGGATTTTACCGAAGCCGGCCTTATACCGTATAACTTAAAAAGGGTGATATTTAAGCTAGATATCCGCATTCGAACCCCAACCCCCCCAGCCTTAAACCCACGTATAGTACTACCTTAGGTCTCCCAAACGCTATATAACCCTCAAAAGGCTACCTCGTAGTTAGTATTTATCAAAACTCGAATTTCCAACCATTAGGGTAGTTTTCCAACCTTAATACTAATTACTATAAATTAATTAGCTAAAGGTATAATAGTTATTATATACAAGGTAGCTCTTCTACGTACGGAGGTCTTAATACTACGAAAGGCTAATAAGGGGCTTAGTAAGCGATAAAGAGCCAAAAAAACACATATGCGGCTTAAAGGGTCACTTACTGTACAAAAGGCACAGGATTTACTAGATTAGAAGGCTGTAGGTAAGCAGTTGGTCCAGGAAATACGACAAAATAATAATAGTACAGGGGGGTCTCGTACGAAGATTCGGTACTATGGAGTATGCGGCAAGCCTGGCCATAATACACGCACGTGCAAAGAGGCTGCAGAATTGTCTGATTCATCTGTTTCCGATTCAGTTATAGTTATTTCCTAATATTATAGTTATATAATTGAGGATAATTGTAGTGGGGAAGTGGAAAGTGTTGCGCTCGCTTGTCTGTTGCGCTCACTTATCACGCACGTTAGGTATAATATAACCCTTAATTCCAACAGAAGTATATTCTTTCCGAAATAAGCTGGAATTAAGGCAGAAACGAAACAAGGAATAATTACAATAATTACGGGACCTATAGTTACCGAGGATAATAACTTTAAATATTTTAAGGTAGTTTACTATTTTTAACCGTTTAGTATTTTATATACGAAGGAATAGGGTATATAGTACTAAATTATCCTAATTATTTAATTAACTAAATAATAGTAAATTAAAAAGTACCGTAAGGGCGGGGGTATTAGCAACTCCCTAATAATTTAGTAGCAAAAAACCAGGGAAATAATTAACCTTCCTAATTAGCTATAATAACGAAAAGGCCCTATATAACGTAGCAATTTATACCCAAATACGAATTAATACTATTTTACTTTCGTTTTTTTCTTTATTTATTACTATAAAATTAAATTCCTACGCTAAAATTAATATTATTAATTATATTTTTACCTTAAAATATAATTTGCGGTAAGTTGTTAATAAATCCCCTTATTTATAATACCTTAACGAAAAAATATATAAAAATTTAAAAGTATTTAAAATACTAATATAATTATTTAATAATTAAAACTATACCCGTACTTTTACTATTCCTTATATAATTATTTATAAAATATACTTAAAGGAAAACTCTCCTTTATTATTAAAAATACCTATTTTAAATAAGAAGGCTATTTTACTATTCCTAAAGGATAATTAATAGTAATTTGTAATTAATATAAATATTATATATATTTAAATATTACGTTAATTTTTTAAATCCTATAAAAAAAAAGCCTATATATTTATAATTATACCTTAATTTAAAATTCCAAATTACGTTTTATTAGAAAAGGAAAAGGAAGTAAAGATTAAGGGAAAAAGGGGAAAATGGTTTATAAAGTTAATAAAGTTTAAAGATATAATAAATCTTTTTAAAGCTACTATATTATTTTATTATTACTAATTTAATTATTTTATTCCTTTAATAGAAAATATTACTCCCTTATTTAAAGGATTATACTTACTATTAAAAATTAAATTAAAAACGTTTTAAAAGTATTTAAAAGAAAATTTAATAAAAAGGTAAATAAAATATAGTAAAAGTTTAGTAATATCCCCTATTATATTTATTTTAAAAAAGAATAGTTCCCTATATCTTTACGTAAATTATTAAAATTTAAATAAAATTATAATTAAAAATCACTACCCTTTACCCCTTATTTCGGAAATTTTTAATAGGGCTTTAAACGCGAAGTTTTTTAATAAAGTAGATTTAAAAGACGCCTACTACTAAATCTAAATAAAAAAAGGGGAAAAATAGAAAATTACTTTCCGGATTTAATATAAATTATTTAAATATTTTATTATACTTATAAACCTTACTAACACGCTAGCTACCTTTTAATATTATATTTAATATATTTTTTATAAGTATTTTAATACTTTTATAATAATATATTTTAATAATATTTTAATCTTCTTTTTAAACCGTGAATTATATATTTAGTACTTTTAGTAAGTAATAAAATAATTACGGGAAGTTAATTTATTTTATAACCTAAATAAATACGAATTTTATAAAGATAAGGTTAAGTTTCTTGGGTATATAATTGGAAAAAAGAAAATATTTATTAATTTTTTACGAATTTAAACGGTTTTTAATTCATTAAAACCCTAATTCTTTTATAATATCCAAATTTTTATTAAATTTTATAATTTTTATTAATAATTCGTATAAGGTTTTTTTAATATTACTAGATTACTATATAATATATTATAAGGTATAAAAAACGGGTGAAAATTGGGTAAAATCTGATTTAATAATAAAAAACGTACGATATTTTAGCGATTTAAATATACCTTTATTACTACCCTTATACTACGATATTTTAATTCCGAGAAACTTATTATCATCGAAATTAATACTTTTTACTTCGTTATAAGTACTATTCTTTTATAATTAGTAAATAATAGCTGAAAATACCCCGTAACGTTTTAATTAGCCAAATTTAAATAGGATTAATTAGCTTACTTAACGGTAAATAAAAAGTTAATAGTTATTATAAAGTATTTTAAATAGTAAAAATATTACTTAAAGGGAAGTTATAAGTAAATTACTATTTTTTTAAATTATAATAATTTTTAAGGATTTATAAAATAAAATTATTTAAATAATAAATAAGCCAAATAACATATATATTTAATAGGGTATAATTTTATTATTAAGTATTAGGTAAGTAAGTGAAATTTAATTAATACGTTTTTAAAAAGGTTAGATTACGTAAATAAGGAGCTTAAAAATAAATTAGAGTAACTTTTAATAATTAAAAATAAAATAGCGAAAACGTAATTAATATAAGTAAAGTTTATAACTTAGATAATACCTAAAGAAATAAAGGATCTAAGGTGAAAATTTATCTAAGTATTTTAATTATTAATTAATAAATAAAACGGGGGGAAAAAAGTACCTTTTAAAAATTAGCTTAATTAAGGATAAATATTTCCTACTTAAGTAGCCAAAGCTGTAGCTTAAAAAGAACGTACTTTTAAACCCTAATTAAGTACCTTATTACGGAATCTGGTTTTAAAGTTATAAAAAAGTAATAAATAAATTTAAAAAGTTATTAAAAGGTTAAAAAATTTATAATTTAATTACGTATTAAAAGATTAATTATAAAGCGTAAAAAGAGAGCTATTATATAAAAAGCGTTTATTTATACCTGTAAAAGAAAATATAAAAAGTATAATTTTTTAGGTTTACTATAACGATATATTAATAAGTTACTTTGGAGTTTAATAAACTTTAGAAAGGATTTAATATAAATATTTTTAAAATAATATTAATAAGAATATTAAAAATTATTACAAATTTTATAATATTTATTAATTTAGGAAGTTAAAAAAATATAAGTTATATAGGGAATTATAATCCCTACCCCAACTTTTTAGGCTATATTAGGAGCTATTAATAAACCTAATTACTAGATTACCTTTAATTTACCTTTAAAAAGGGGAAGAAGTAAACGCGATTTTAGTTATAATAAATAAATTTACAAAGATAATATATTACTTTACTATTAATTAAATTATTATAAATTAAAAATTAATAGTTTTATTTTATAAAAAGATTAAATATTAAAAAAAAGTAGGGGCCCTAAAAGGGATAATAAATAATAAAGGGTTTATTTTTATAAATTAGTTTTAAAGCGACTTTTATTATATTTTATAAATAAAAAGACGATTATTAATAACGTTTTACTTTTAAATTAATAACTAAACGGAGCGGATGAATTAAATATTGGAATATTACCTAAGGGTTTTTTATAATAAAGAAAAGCTAAATTAGGCTTATTTATTAATAGAAGTAAAATTTATTTATAATAATATAATTAATATTATAATAAAAATTGTACTTTTTAAAACGTTAATAAGTTTTAACCCCTTATTTTATAATTAAATCGGGAGTAATGCGTTAACGGGGAAAATACTAATAGTAATTAAATAAATCGAAAATTTTTAAAAAATTTATTAATAATTAAAAAAAAATTAGGTAAGGGTAATTAAAATGTAAAAACGATATTATAATAAAAAGTATTAAAATTAAGAATTTTAAAAAAACTAACTGGTAATATTATTAATAAAGAATTTAAAGTTAAAATTAGGGTTAGGAAAATTTACGTTAAAATTTGTAAAATTATTTTATATTTTAAATAAAATTAATTTACTAATATATCGCCTTTACCTTTTAGTTTAATATAATAAGTTATATAATATATTTTTAATTAGTTTATTAAAATTATATATATATAAATTAAAATAGGAACCCTTATTAATATTTTAATTGAAAGATAATAAGGAATAGGAAGTTAAGGAAATTCGAAATTATAGGTGAATTAATGGCGAAATAAAATAATTAATTAAATAGGTAGGGTAGTTATTAAAATATAATTAATAATTAGGAGAAGAGGATTTGGAAAATACCTTAATTTTAATAATTAAATTTAAAAAAAACTATGCTAAAAAAAAAGCTTGTAAGTAAAAAAGAGGAAAGAAGAGAAGGTCTTATTATAATCTTTAATTACGAAATTAATAAATATAAAAAAAGATTAGATTAAAACGTATAAAAAACGTATTTAAAATGGAATTAAATTTTTAATTAATAGGTTAATAAATAATAGAAATTTAAAAAGAAGAAAGAGAAATAAAATTTTATAAAGGCTTTAAATCGTTAAAAGTGACTTTAATATTAGTAATATTAATACCCTTTTTTTATTATAAATAATTTAAAAACTTTATAATAAACTTATACTTTACTATTATTTATAAATTATATTCCGTTTAAAAAGGTTTAAGGTAAACCTTTTATGCAACTTTTTAACGTTATATAATATTATTATACTTAGTTTTAATTTCGGCTAGGATATTAATACTTTTTTAAATAAGTAATTAAATATTAAAATAATTATAAAATGATTTTAAAAATTAACCTTTAAAGGTAAAATTATAATAGAGTGGGGATTATTAAATATTTTAACTTTTTTTTATTTTTTTACCAAAATTTAATAATTAATAATTTTAAATTAAGAAGAATATTAGGTAAGAATTAGGCGAGAAGTATATGATATTTACCCTAATAACCTTTGTATTAATATTAAGATTATACGTTTAATAATATATTTTTTTATAATTTTTTAAAAATAATTATAAAAAGATTAATAGCAAAGGTAATAAAATTACGAAAATTAATATTATTATTACTATTACCCTTATTATTACCTATAAGGTATTTAATATTATTATAATTTTCCTTTAATTTAATTCCGTTTTTTAAATTACTAAAGTTATTATTAAAAGGGGTAGGAGATTTAAAAAGGGGTATAGGGTTTGGAATAACTTTTTTAAATTTAGGCTTTTTATTTAAAATTTTATTAGTAAATTAAATAAGTATTAAAAGGTTAAATAAATCGCCTTTTATATTAATAAAAACCTAGATTAGATTTATTAATAAAACGTATATAAATAGGGTTAAATACGTATTATATAGTAAGAATCTTTTAAAGTTTAATAATTATTATACTAAAACGATTTTAATAAATTAATAATATAATTAAGTAAAAAGATTTTATTAGTAAAAGAAAAGTATTTTTTAGTAAGTTGGTTATAAGCTGTTATGGAACGGATATAGTATATATATAAGTTATTTGCAGTTATTTACTTTACCTTAAAAGTAGTAAAATTAATAAAGGAAGCTGCTATTCCGAATTATACGCGAGGAGAAAGCGAAACGAAGAAAAAAAAGGCGGAGGTAAGTATAATAATGGAAAAAAAAGGAAAAATTGCGTAAAGAAAAGTAAAGTAATTAAATTTAGCGGGGTAATTTAACTTTGGAATTATTATAAGCGGGGTAATTTAATTTTAAAATCTTAATAGGGTAATTGGATTTGGGATTATTAGCGGGGTAATTAGTAATAGAAAGTAAGGCGACGAAGATTACGTAGCGAATCGTTTGCGAAATAAGGTAGAGTAGTATTAAAGAAATTACGTTATAATTAGGACTTAGTAAAATTAAACGGAAGTAGCTTTTAAAGCTAAAGATAATTTTGGGAAAAAGGGGGATAGTTATAATGTAACTTGCGAAACCCCGCCGTAACGCCTACGCAGCGCCAGGGGTAGTAGTAACGTAATAGGTTAGTATACGTATAAAAGCCGCTATAGGTAGTTGGCGCTTGCAGGGGGTTTTTCCCTTCTGCAAGAATTAGTCACTGTATTAAAATGGAGTCTGCTTTATCAACTTATCGCTAGTAAATCACCTGTATATCGTAGCAGCATCGGGCTCTTCCTTGATCACCCTAGTAGCTTATTACATTACCTCCAAAATTTAATTCGGCCCGGGATATTCCTATACCGGGTTTTATTTTATTTTAATATAATTTATATACCTTTCGTTTCTAATTTAAGTTACCCTATATAATACTTTACTACGTATTTTCCTTAAATGGTAATAGGTGCTTTTATAATCCCTACGCCTTGTTTTGGGAAATTTCCTTTTTTACGCTTTTTTTAATTTTTCCACGTTGGTTTTTATTTTACAAATATACCCTTTATATTTCGTTACGCTTTTACCTTTATCTTGTTTTTATTTTTTATTTTCTTATTTAATTATTTAAAATACTAAAAATATTTAAATTAATTATACTATAACCCCTAAGGATTATAATATATATATAACTAAGGTTATTAATAAGGTAAGTAGATTTTTCGTTTCCTATTTCCTTACGTTTTACTAATACTTTATAAATTATTTATAAGAAGCTTAAAAACCTTATTCTTATAAAAGAGTATTTTTATTTATATTACCTACATATTATTTAAAATATTTAGGTTTTGCTAATTAATAGAAAGTTTATAATTTTATATTATAATTATATTTTTATTATATTAAAGAGTTACGATTCATATTATAATTATAAACAGGTTTATTTAATTATATATATCCCTTAATTTTATAATATTTTAGTTACTAATTATTCTTTAGCTAAATATAAACCTAATTTGTAATTCCTATAAGTTTTTCTAATTTTTTTAATAAATTAAACTTATAATATAGAAGAAATATAATAATAATAATTACATTTAACTGGTTAAATTCCGTTTAATTATTAATATCGTTTTAAAAACGTTTATAAGTACATAACTTAGGGTTAAATCTAATTATTATTTATTTTATAACTTTACTAATATGAAGAAGAGTATTTAAATATATATTTATTTTTATTTTTATATAATTTGATTTTAATTTGCTAATTATTTAAAAGAGTTTTAAAAGGTTTAAATAGCCTTAATTAAATAATATCGTTTTATTTATATAATAATATTCCCTTATCCGATACCTGTACTATAGAAGCACCCACGGTGCCTAAACAGATAGATAGAGGGACCGCTTGCCCACTAGGGCGAGGACTAGAGGTTTTCTGCGGTGTAAGATTAATAATATTCCCTTATCCAATTACAATTTATATTATACTTAAGGTTATTTAGCTTCAAATTAAGTATATTTAAAATAATAAAATAGCGTTCCGCCTATTACCCGGAAATAAAGGTTATATACAGTTAATAATTACTTAATTTATCTTTTTGGGATAAATAAAAGCTATTTTAAACCTAAAGGGTAATAGGGCTGCTTTTGTTTCCCTAAATAAGGTAGATTTTATAATTTTACATCTATATAAATTTTAAATATAATAGGTTTAGTAGTAATTTAGTTATAATTATATTTAAGAGGGTTCCTATTACTTTAAGTTCCTTTTTACGTATTTATAATTTTAATTAGGTATTTAAAATAATTAAAGGTATAACCTTATTTCAATAGCGAGGGCGTACCGCCCTCGCAGGGGGACCTCACCAATTGGCAGAACAGACGTATCCAAATAGAAGGCTGATGACTGGACCCCCCCTCCCCTATGGGGAGAGGGGCTTAGGTCTGATCAGGACTAGGGAGGTTTTTGTACGTAGCACCGGTTGACTGGATACCTCGCAACGCAGGCGCAGCGTTTTCCACCTAGATAGTATCGTTTAGAAGTTCCGCTTGGCCATTAGGGCCGGTGGGTGGCACCCACCCTACGCACGGAGTAAGACAATATATATATATATAACCTTATTTCAATATTCCTTATTAAGTATTTAATATATATTTATTAATAATTCGCTAATATAATAGGGTTAATATTAATTTTCTGTTTTTAAAAACGTCCCCAGTATTTTAATTATTTTATATTATTAAATTATATTTATATTATATTATTTATAAATTAGGTTAGGGGTTTTAGCTTAGTAGGGTTTTGGTTATAGAAGTTTTAGATATTATTATTATACCCGCGGAGGTTTTCTATTAGTTTTTAAATAAGTTGGTATAATAGTTATTTTACCTTATATTCCAGCCTTTTAATAATATTATACAAGCTAAGGATTTTATTAAAATATTATTTATCTTTATTTTTTATTTTTTTTTTATTCCGGGGGTTAATTATTACTATTATACCTATAATATGGTAATTATATACTTTATTAATAACCTTTTATCCCTAGAAGTTGGTTTGATAATATTTAATAAAAAAAGTGTAAAAGGTAGGGTAAAGCCTGGATTTTTTAGGTAGGTTTAAAGTTACTACCCTAGGGTAAACTAAAATAATTTTATATAAATTTTACTACTTATCGTTAAATTTTTCTAAGGGGCGTTTAGTTTTAAGATTTTTAATATTAATTTAAATTAGGTCCCCCTTTTAAAATATTTTAATATTAAATTAATATTTATTTACGTAATCTACGTAATATTCTTAAGCTTCGGTTATAAAGGTACGTATTTATTTATAAATCTATTAAATTTAATTAGTAATATTAATAATATTTAAAAATTCCTATTATTATTAAGGGGTTTTAGTAGTAGTTAAGTTATAAATAGGTTCCGTTCCTATAATAGGGTATTATTTATAATTAGCGAAAAAAGGGGAAAGGTTGGTAATTTTAAAAATCTAGTTATTAACGGTAAATTTAGTAAATAGTAATTAATTAATTTAGTTATTTTAGTAAAAGGAATAAAAGGATTTTAGGTATTATATTAATTTTACGTTAAAAATTTCCGTTTAATTATTAATTTAGTGATAAAACATTATTAAAGCCTTTAAAATAATACCTATTTTTCAATTAAGTTTTTTCCAAAAGGTAAAGATAAATTATGTACCTTTATTAGAAATTAGAAATTATAATACGTTATAAAATTAATATACGTTTAAAATAAAAATATTTACAAGTCCCTTCGCTATTATATCCAGTATAAAAATAAAATAGTATATTTTTATAAATTAATTAATTACAATTAATATATAATTAAATTTAAATTTTTTATATTTATAGGAGAAAAGTAATTTAATATAATTCATAAAAATATTAGTTTAGGGTTAAAAAGGTATTAAAAGTAGATTTAGAAATTTAAACGGGTTGGTTTTAAAATTTTTGGTTTTAATATATAAATTACAATTTTTAATAAAGAGAGTAATATTACGGGATATTTGTAATTAAAAGTATAACCTATATAAGATATTATATATTTTAAAGTAGCTGGGGTAATTTACGGGTACTACGGTATAGTTTTAGTAAAGGATTTAGAATTAGATATTATTAATTAAAGGGATATAAAGTTTATTATAGTAATAAACCTTTCCTTAAACTACTATATAATTGGTTATAGCTACTTTAAACTTTTATTTAACTAATTTGGGGAATTTTTTATAATTGGGGTTTTTAATAACGGTTTAAATTATTTTTGCTATTGGGTAGGAGAGACCCAGACTAGTAGACAAAAGGCTGGAAGTAGAGTTGGTTTAGGTGCGATATCGTACCGATACCTGTACTATAGAAGCACCCACGGTGTCTAAACAGATAGATAGAGGGACCGCTTGCCCACTAGGGCGAGGACCAAAGGTCCTCTGCGGTGTAAGATTAATAATAATAATAATAATAATATTTTTGCTATATTAAAGGATTTATATATTACGTTAATGTATTTATTAATATAGTAGAATATATTAAAGGTAAGTAATTTAAAGGGGGGGTTTAAATTAGTATTAGGTTATTAAAGGGACGGGGGTAGGAGGGTACGAAGTTTATTTATCATTTGGTTATTAATAGTATTAAAGGTCCTAAGGGTATTGCCTAATATATATATAAGTATATTAGGTATTATGGCTTTTTTACCTGGCTTATAGGTGATTTGGAACTGGAAATTGGAGAGGAATTTTAATTAACGGATTTAATATTAATTTAGGAGTTTAATAGTAGTAAAATACTTGAGGCTTTTACAGTTTATAATTACCTTAATTACGTTTTTAAAACCTTATAATTCTGGTTTTTATTTTTTAAATACTTTAATAATAATTATTAATTCCTTATTATAAATCTTATAATTATACTTTATAGGTATATATTTAGTTAAGAAGAATATAACGGGGTAGAGTTCTCCAATTTCGTTATATTAGGAGAGGACCTTTCCGGATACTTAATTGGAAACGTTAATTTTTATAATTATTTACTTTTTAAGGTTAAAGTAATTTAGGATTAATACTAAAATAAAGGTAGTTTTTAATTTATAAAATACTTAGAGTATTTTGTTTAAAAATGCCCTTAATTACTTTTTATTATTTATAAAACTAATTAGTAATTATACGATTTTTGAAAAGTTTTTAATAAATTATTAATAAAAATTCGTAAAGTTTATAAAGCGTTAAAGGTTTTTTAATATTTCAGGGGGCTTCCAATTAGTAATAATATTAATTTTCTCAGGGTTTATTTAATATTAAAAATATTAATAATAAGGCTAAAATATTTCATCTCCTATACTTTAAACTTATATTTTCTAATATTAATGGTAAATTCTACCTTAATAAATTATTATATTACTTTCCGTATATATTTACAATATTTTGCTTATATTTTATTAAAAATAAGGATATTATTTAAGTAGGTTATAACGAATTTATTAAATATATTAAATAATATATAGTTTATATAATATTGGAAAGAGTTAGGTGCTTTTATTATGTTGAAATTTACTATAAGGTATTTGTAAAGGCTGAATTTAGTAATAAATACCGTTTTTTATTTATCTTTAAATATAATACGTAATTAATTAAACGTTATAGTAATATTTAGCTTAGTATAATATTTAGCGTAGTTAAGTAAATTCAGTATTTTGCAAATAAGTAATATAAGGTATTTATTTTTAATTATAATATTATTTAATTTATAATAATTTATATACATTTTAATTTTCCCCCCCAATTTCCTAGTAAAAAGGACGGGGATTGTTACTAATAAGGTGCTAGGGCGGATAAAGCTTTTATTAAGGTATTTATTAAGGTATTTTTTAATAATACGGAGTTTTAGTATTGTTGAAATTACAGCCCAGTTGCCCTGTAGCTACAGCACCCAAGGGTGCTGTAGCTTAGTTGATCTACTGCCCTAGGAGTGCTGCCGACTGCACTGTAGCAAAGTGCAGTCACCACAACCACGGGGAGTTGGTGTTGTGGTTCAGGGGGGCTGCCAAGCCCCCTAGACCCACTGGAACCTACTAGAACTGACGGGGAGTTCCGGGGACCCACCACCTGTAGGCCAAGCCTACAGGGGTAGACCCAGTACTATGATTACGTTAGCCCAGCTAACTCGTTGCCCTGGAATCCTTTGGATTTTAGCGTTAACGTAAGCACCTTTCCCTCTGTAGTATAGGCTTTCCTTTTATGTTTTAGGGCCCTTATCCCCTGTAAGATTGACCCATACCCACTGAGTGCCCTATAAAGAATCATCTCCCCTCCTGTGTTTTTGGCATCTGATTCTTCTCCTTTCTTCTACCCTAAGCAAGATAGTTTATATATAGCCTCAGGGCAACCTTTTGACCTTCGGGATCTCTGTGCAAAGCCCACTGTAGTCACCCTGTTACAGGGTATAGACCCCTGTATCTCTGCTTGTTACAGCAGATTGGTCTGCTGATCTTAGCTTCCTTTGACCCTATCCCGGGTAGTCATCGTACCTCCAAAAGCCTTCCGCTGCGCCCGTTACAGGGGACTCACCCCCTGTAACCTCCTGTACTGGACCTCACTGAGACCAGTCAGGTCACACAATTTAACAAGTATTATAAATACTATTCTGTGCTCGTAGCTCGTGAACTCAGCAGCGACATCCTCGCCTAATCACCCGACATCACCGCTTGCGGCATCAACACAACCCTTACATCCAATCAAACCTATAACACCGCCCTCGATGCCTCTTCTTTAAGGCTGGATCCTCCTAACCCAATTACAGGCTCATCCACCGCGACTTCGCCCTGTCTCTCCCCCCGCCCACTAGGTCCCCTGTCCCAAGTGCACTGAGCCTTTCAGCCGAATTGACGAGACTTGTCAAAGCGTCATGGGCAATGGCTCGGCTGATTTCCAGAGAATGGAGATCGTAAAGGCTCTGGTTGAACTGGGTGAGATCCTGAGCAAGTTCTTGAATGCTACCTTATCATTGATCGCCCAAAGAGTCTTAAAAGCACTGCCTTTGGTCCGTAAGCTGAAACCATTCAACAACTTAGGGCGCTCTCCGAATGTTTTGTCGGATCTGCGCGCACGAGGATTGGATGTTTCGGACATCGAGTGATCGCGTCCCCAATGTCTGGTCGGCGTACTGCTCTTCAAGACGGACATTCGGGACTTTGGTAAGACGGATGTGAACCCCAGGGCTCCATCCACCTCTGACGGAAAGTCGATCAAGTCGGTCTCGGGTAGTGAGAGTCCCATCGGTCCAAAGGCGAAGTGAGCCCAATAGAGCCGCTGAATCCTCAAGTATCTCCTTGATGTGGTGGAGGATCCGCTCGACCATGCTCTTGTGCATCGCGTTGCGAAAAAGATGGGATGCTGCTCGTCACAGTGGAGTTGGCTGGCAGTTACGAGCCACATCCCAAGTCAATATATAACCTTACTTTATACTGACGTCAAGATCCTTCCGGTCGTCAAGAGAATGGCCCTTGTTTCACTGTAAATTGGCGCTTAACGGCTAATTCAGCTACTTATTGGCCGCTCTAGATATACCCTCAATAAAGAGTTAGCAATTACCCCCGACGACCCCGACGACCTCGACGACTCCGACTACCCGAAGAGCCTCCCCTGATAGAATCCAACAATCTCTTAATCCGGCGCTGACCAGGCCGCGTTCTAAAATGTGTCGGCTCTTTCCCTCCCTTAACGGCAGAATCACCACCAACCAGTGAGCTCTGCGGCGAAGAGGTGCTCACAAAGACCGTAGTACCAGGCGTCGTCATGGAAACGCTACCTCCCTCCCCGCCAACATTACTCGACGACCTCGTCGATACAGAGGTACCACCCGTAGACAAGAGGCTCGTGCCAGGCTCGTTAGCAGCAGCAGGAACTACGCTGCTTGCCCTCGTCCCAGAAATATCCGCGTCCTCTAGCTGTGGATCACCCTGATCTGGCCATCTCCAAGGGAATAGCTCGCTGCGGCCGAAGATGAACGCGCCGTTTAAATGTATGAGGGGGTTACTGGCTGAGGTTGTTGTAGCTACTGTTGTAGTTTTATAGGGGAGCAGAGCTAACCGGGCTGGAAGCAGGACCTGGACCCTGTCGCACGGTCTGCCACGGAGAAATTGAAAGGAAGAGGAAGCCTTGAGAATACTAGCAACTGAGGCAGTCGTACTACTCGCCGGTACCTTTCCCTTGCCTGCGGCCCGGGCACGGCCATCGCAGCCGCAACGCTCAAAAGCTCCCGGTATACAGTAGTTCCAGAAAATACCCGGGGCAAGTTTTATGGGCGCCGTGCCGAAAGAGCTGTTGCTGCTGCTGCCGCCACCTCCTTCCTGGTGAATGATTTTATTCAGATCGTAGGCGCTCACTGCCAAGAGATCTTTCCCTTTGGGCATCGTTCTCCAGCGCGAACATGTGCTGTGTGAGGTATGGTCTGCGTCTGCCGAAAGAGATGATGCTGGAGAGATGAGTTCGCCAAAACCATCGCCAAACAGGGTGATCCCTCGGATGGTGCGCACAAAATCAACCCATGACTTCCCGGCTCCCCCGAAAGCTCGGAGATGCACTACGCGTGGAGTGACCTGGCGACGGGTCGCAACGTCCATGAACCGGTAGCCTTCCAGCTTGCTCCTGGGAAGTTGGATGGGCATCCCGGAAACATAGAGATCGAGGGTTGCTTGGTGGTCAATTAGCTGCCAGAGAACCTCCATAATCTGAGTCACGCGATCCTTCAGTCGGACCGTTGTCGAGGTGCGATAGTGAGCCGTTTGGGGCTGCCCGCCATGAGCAGTAGCAGTCTCTTCCGTACGAATCTCGTCCAGAGCTGGGAACACAGGCTGTTCGAGATTCCGTCGGTTTGTCAGGAATCTTACAGCCGCTTTGGGATCCGCTTGGTTCGGGGCCTCTTCCAGAAGGGAATGGTTAAGGAGACGCTCATCACTCAAGTCCCCTTTCTCGTCTTCTCTGAGCGATGTCCGGACGAGATGAAGGAGCGTGTTAAGGCCGTTGGAAAGCCAGGCTCGGTGATCCCTTGTGTCGTACAACACGACGTAGGACCTGGAAAGGCCGCTGAGTGATTCGAAGTACGTCGCGCTCCTTATAATCATGGGTGATTTGTCCTTTCGCCCGAGAGAAAACTCGGCCCCGCCTGTGATGAAACCAGCGCCGCCTGATATCACGAACTTCTCGAGGGCACAGCCAGGGCCGACGAAATCGGGGCTGGACCAGCCAATATCGTAGTTTGCAGTCGGGGAACCTTAAGTGTCAATTCTCACGTTAGAGGGTGTTTATAACAAGAAAAATCACGATTCAGTAACTACTCGGAGGCAGGCAAAATGGGACGTACCAATGTTATTTGTAACCTCAGGAACCCAACCAACAATGTGTCTCGCCATCTGCATTCTAGTAGCGACGTCAGAGATCGTAATTTGAGGGCTTCGGACAATACGTCCATCGCTGTAAGGTAGTCGCGTTCCGTCTTCGTTGAGAATGAAATGCCACAGGACATGTGCCTCCCGATACGCGGTCGCGACCAGCGCGGCATTAAACCCCTTAAAAAGCGCCCTGCTGCTGAACAAGGTGAGTTGGGCTGTGTGGACAAGAGGAGCCATGATTGCCAAAGGAACCTCAATCCCAGCAATACCCCAATCCTGGCGTGTGGGAATGGGAAATCCTTTTACAATGACCGGATTTTTGAACATCCCGTGCAGCCAGCATCCCCCGTCCGTTGTGGCGAGCATGGCTGCAGATGGGATTTCTTCCTCGGTGAAAGTCAGCGAGAGTTGGGTGTGGTCTACCTCGGCGGCTTTCTCGTTGATCCGCACATCGGCGACACTATAGGTAACCCGGTTGCCTGAAGAAGCCTCCCGCAATGCTGCGCCAAGCCATGCGAGAATCTCGACGACTTCTAGGATAGAGTCGAGAAGGCCATCGCAATGGACTTGGACGGTTGCATCGGCCAGCTGAAGTGCCAGAGTCAGTCCATCGAATAAGCGGGTCGTGGTGATGTCCGAGTTTGTGGCTGTGGCCAGCTCGACCAGCCCCTCCAGGACAGCCTCCCCCGTCGTGGGCCAAGTTTCTTTGAGGTAGTTTCTACAGGTTGAAAGCTGTGACTTCAGTGCCGAACCCGTGATCACCAGCGCAGACGGTAAGCTGTGGACTCCAGGGAACCCCTGCTGCTCCGCGAATAGTTTTGGATTCCAGTCCATCTGCAATGTGATCTGTTGACGCTGAAGTGCCCTGTTCCCTCTGTATCTGGGCATGGAAGCGGCAACCGATGATCGAATGCTGGTGGGAATGTCTGCAACGCTGTAGTCTAGTCGATATCTGCTTCGAACGGAGCTGAGGAACCAATTGAAGGAAGCTGTGTTGGTTACAGAGTCGATGCGTAGCATATCCAAATCCTCCACCTGTGTAAAGGTGTTCTCATCCAGTGTTTGCTCCCATGTGCTCATAACCTCGCAATCCTCGGGATCTGTTGTCCACCACTGTAGCACCTTTTCGTCGTAGGTCATACCGGGCTCAACTCCGCGTGTATGAGGTTGCGATGCTCTATAATCGGCGTCTTCAGATTCGCCATCGCCGTGAGGATTGTTCGTCTTCAAAATTTTCTGTATATCCTTAACGATACGACTGGATGTCATATTGTCAGTAACGTAAACGCTGTTTGAGACAGCGGACGGCTAGGCACAAGGATCTCATGTAAGGTGACTTACGCTATGTTCTTTCTGGTAAAAGTCCCAACGGCTTTGCCGTCAGCAGAGCTGTCCTCTCGAGAAACGCGAAGAGCAAAATGCCTGAGCAGGAGAGGAAGTTCCTGAGTCATTTGTGAATGGGGCCATTCGCCAGCCCGGAACTCTGCGATAGACTCGAGAATCCGCTTGACAAAGGCATCAGTGTATGCATCTACCGAGGCTGGCGACAGATCCAATGACAAGTTGTCGGTAATGACCGAGGCATTATCGTCGTGGTCGCGCTCTTGTTTGGCAATGGTCATCGACTTGGAGACAGTAGTTGCAGCTTTAGAGGCGGAACCGTACCCGGAGTCTGGAATGCAAAGTAAGGAGACAAACTGTTTATATATTGCCCCCGGCGGAAGTACAACCTATGGTCTGGTTAGCAGACTTAGATGGGGAAAGTGACCAGGGGCCGGTGTCTTGAGAAGCTAGTCACATACCGCTGCTAGTGTGACTAGGTAGTGCCGTATCTCGGTGGAACTTCTCAAGTGCCCTTTGTTCGTTAAGGCTTCGGCCACGGAAAGGAGGGATGTGCACGCTGGTGTTCCACAGCCTGGATGTTGGTAATATGGCTCGAAAAAAGTTTCCATCGCGGAACGGTAGAATGCATCTTGGGACTCTTTTTGTGCTCCGTACAGCCTGTAGTGTTGTGGCTCAATCCAGTTCCTTCCGGACAGAACGTTGAGTAGGCTGAGGATATCTTGAAGGAAAGCGAAGATGAGGAGAAACACGACCGTTTCATGGAGTGCATCTGTCTTTTGGGACTCTAGTGAGTTTCCTTCTTCCGCAAGGGGTGGGCTTGCGCTCCTGGGGTCAGATAAGTGGCGACCTGAAGGGTCCACCGAATTAGTAAGCGCCTCTGCGACCGAGGACTTGGGTATCGCGGCAGGGTCGCGGAAGGTGGGCTCTAGAATACTGATGAAGTGAAGATGATTTTTAGATTCTGGCCAGAGCTCCGGAGCGAGACGGTCAAACGCCTGCTTTTCTCTCTTGTCGAGTATCAAGTCTCTCCAGGTCCCGAGGTCCGTGAGGATATCATCATGATCGAGACGGTTCTTTCTGTACAGGAGTTTTGAGACAGCATATGAGAAGGAAGTGAACGCAAAGACGTGCGCCAATTCTTGGGGCCGGTAGCCTTCGAGCACATCCTTGATGAGTTGAGCACCAACGACGCGGAGGCACCTCGAAGACGGGTACAGATCCAATAGCTCAGAAATGGTTGGATCGCCCAAGCGGCCAGCCACCAACCGAAACTGCTTGTGGTGGTACTCAGTTTCGTCTATCAGGTTACGGATAGCAGCCCATTGCGATATAATTGACTTTTCTTCCGCTCCCCCAGCGGGCTCAAGAGGCGCAGGGTAGCTCGCGGTAGGTTCTTCGATGAGGTCATCATTAGAAATCTCACTGGTGTCAGCCTACCACATAGTCAGCTAAAAATTGCCCAGACTTAAATATGACGAGATTGCACCTGTTGCGCGCTAAGACGGCGCTGTTGATCCTGGTAGTGATCCTGGTAGTGCATCCCAGTCATCAAACCGTCGATTTCTCCAATTGCTATATCGAGATCTTTCTGGAGCAGTTCTCTAGTTGAAGGGGTACCACGCCTAGCACCAGACGCCCAAGAGTACTTTGTGCGGCAACTATCAAGGAGTAGCTGGAGCATTTTATGGGGTAGCGGCATTTTTGCGGCAGGGTTTGTGTCAGAAACACTGCACACTAGAATCTCTGAATAAGAAGGGGGTTGTACTCTGGTATGATATGATGGGTAAGCCAGGGTAATCTGTTAGACGCAGGTAAGAATTACATACTGTGGGGTATTGTTGAGATGGATAGTGCGAATCTCGGCGGGCTCGGTTGTTGCAGCTTGAGGCGATTGTTGTTGCTGTCTCCGAAGGTCGAGGTGCTGCTCTGCCAGATCGCCAACCCCGCACGTTCAGGCATTTTTGTTGGCGTTGGCGCCCAAACGGCTGGTGCCAACTGCGCACATTGGAAGCACCTGTCACGGCGTGGCGCGCCGTCACCTCACGTAACATTAGTGGCTGGTGTCCCGCACTAGCCCAAGCTACCCACGGCTTATCGATAAATAAGTGGCCTGTGCACTACGCAAGCCACATCCGCAACCCAGAGGCGAGGCCTCTAGATTGCGTCTTTTCTCTTCTTTACCAAGAGTCGTACCTCAGCAATAGACTCATTGCTGCCAGAAAGGAAGGGGGTTCTATCAGAAAGAAAGGGGCTCCGGCCGGAGGTGAGCTGAGTTGAACTCTGGTGTGGCCATGCGAGCTGAACTGACTACGTCAGTTCAGCTGGCAATGCCACCATTTGCCACCAATGTCGCCACCACTGTGGATATAATAGAGCCTTTCTGGCGAAGCCAGAAAGCAAGAACAAACAACCTCACGTAATACAATCAAGCCATTGCAACCCACATCATTTCCACACAGCCTACGGTGCTGTGTGTCTGGCAGTACTCTGGCAAGCGGTTGACAAAAAAAACTGCACCGCGTACCCGGACAGTACATAATCAGTAGGCTAAATTTATATTGTATTTAAATTTGTCTCACCACCCAGTCATCTGACCCCCTGACACTATCACTTTCTGCATTCGCATTACCATAGAATCCACTATCTCGTTGATCTTTCGCTATGAAATTCGGTCCCACGCAGCTATTATTAACTCTATTAATCCAGAGCCTGTTATTGATAAGTTAGCTCGAATAAACTGCTTTATATTTTGCCAGCAGTTCTCAATTGGTGAGAGGTCTAGTGAGCCTCGTATGTTGAAATAGTGCTTTAAACAGTGCTCTTTCTTTCAAACCCTTATTATATTCGCGTTTTGCCCCGTACTATGCTCCGAATTACTATCTTTTTTAAGTATAAACCTTTGACCTTTATTAAGCCAAGGTCGAACTACACTTTTAAAGATAATATCGCGATATATTTATAAGCTTATTTTGCCGTTTGTATTAGTTAGAACCTTATAGAAAACAAGGTTAGATTTAAAGTTCTAACTAACCGCTGCCTAAACGTGGTATCGCTTAACTGGTTCGTCGTCGTTTTTTAGCTTCAGTTAGTAATAGATATAGTCTGGGTAATATCTTTTACTAAGCTTTTAAATGATTTGAACTTTTCCGCTCTGTAAGCTAATAGTAAAGTAGCACTTATCCAATCCTTAAATAATATGCTAGTCAGTAAGCTTTGGACGATAGAATAGCACAGTCTAAGCGTCTTTAACCCTTTGCTTAGCGTTTAAAGGAGACACCTACCCTTTCTCACACACTATACAGTTCTTATAGTAAAGCGTTCCCATTGCTCGTTTAACCGTTCGAGCGTCAGCTTTAATACTAGCCTTATTAGCAAGTGCTTGCTAACTCAGTTGCCGGGCTTCAAACCTATATTTTTACAAAATTTGTTCCATTTGTAGTAGATTGGTTAGTGTCAGAAACACTGCACACTAGAAAACTGTGGTTGCAACTGCTTGATTGAATTGCTTCTGTGGGTTCTGGCTTGTAGCCAGAACCCCTTTCTTTATAGAGCTCTCCGTAGGATTCTGACTTCGTCAACGTGGTGGCTCAGGCTCCCTGAACCCCTTTCTTTCTGACAGTTAGTGTAATGATAGGTTTTCAGCCCCTTGTCTTATGAGCAGGATGCTTTCAATTAGAGTTACCTTTCAGAATCGCTTAGCTACTTCATTTATATCAAACACCAAACTCTTTAAATAAATTGGCTTTATAATGTGAAAGATAATAGTCAGTTAAATACGCTGCCCTACCCTGAAGCCAGGCCTTAACTAGTGTTTAGTAGTGCGGTAGCATTAGGTATAAAGGCATTTGTTATAGTAGTGGTTTTAGTAGTGGTGTAAGCCAAATGCCATAAAAACTGTTATAAAATTAGTAGTGGCTGTTAGCATCAGGCTATAACCTACAGACCACTTTGATTTTACAGTGTAGTTTATTTTATTAACCACTTCTCTGGCTTTGCCACAGTACACAGAGGCAATTTAATTAAGCAGTTAGAGTCTTCATTAATTCCATAAAATTCTAGTGTGCAGTGTTTCTAACAAAACTGAAGCTAAATGAGCAAGAGAATGTCATTAATGAATGCTAGAACCGCACTGGCACACAGTATATGGTGCTGTCATTTATAGATAGGTGTATATAGTTAATTGTTTACAGAATGGCTGTACGAAGCCTGCCTCTATTTCGCGGTGACACAGTGTACTGTACAGCGTGTACACTGTGCCCCCTCCCCTTCGCAGTCATCCCATTTCAAAAATAGATCATACTTTTATGCAAAGACTTAGCTGGATAACCATGGGCACGCTGCTCGGATCTGGCTCACCGCCTTTAGGTAGCAGCTGTCAGAAGCACGGCACCTTGAATCCAGTGTTTTTTATGTGTTGGTTCTCTTGTCTTGTTCGTTCGTCGGCTTTCTGGCAGTGCCAGAAACCCTCCTTTTATAGACCTATTTGCATGATCCACCTGGCCACTAGCTTACACTGCCTTGGTGGCTTGGTGGTTGGATTGCTGGCTGTGCCAGGCATCCTCACGCAAGCTGACTATAGTGCCTGGGTTCGACCCAGGGGTCGACCCCCTATCTTGTTGACAATGTGGTTGGGACCCCTTTTCTTTTGACAGCAGCTTTTATATGTCTATGCTAGTAGAGAAAGAAATTAGCGGCTTGTTTATAGAAGGTAGCTTTTATATACCTTTAAGTTCTGTCAGCGTATCTGTCAGCCATTTACAAATGAAGCAGCCGTATGAACCTGTCGCATAACGACGGTGTATGGTCTTGAATGTTGTCGGTGAGGCTGTATGAGGCTATCGCCTGAAACCTTTATACGAGTGTTGACGCCGGCTGTGAACAAAAAGACCGTACACTAGCCCGCCCCTTAAGCCTCTTTGCTTAGGTTGTGACACTGAGTGTTTTGACCATTTGCTATCCTTGTCTGTATTATAAAATAACCCTTGCCTTCTAATTTAAAGTCCGTAACATTCTGATCGCTCTGGCAGTGATCACAGCAGTGGTGCAGCGTTTCTGACAGTTACATCCTTTCTGCGCGTTCCGGCCTCTAGCCAGGCCGGAACTCTGACAGTTCCACTTAATGACGTGCTCTTTGCTGACATGCTCCACTTGCTGACATGCTCCACTTGCTAACACGCTCCACTTGCTGACATGCTGTAACGACCTAGGCAGCCCGAACCCTGAGGTCAGAGTTCCTGAGTATAGCTAGCATGAGAGAGGTGTGTATAAACAAGGCGTATATACAAACGAAGAGTGCGAAAAGGTGGTAGGTCACGTAAATCGTAAGCAGTCAAAAGATACTTTAGCACAGAGTGTGTAGAGTAGTATTGTTATCGTTACTACAGTAATAAAGGAAACTATCTGTAAAATCGGGCCTAACTGGCATATATCTGAATAGATCCAATGCCCCGGTGCCCCGGTCCTGGGACACCGATTCCCTAGGTCCTTCCTGATTAGTTCTTTCTCCAAGGTCCTGAAGTAAATTGTCGTTTTAGCTGGGTCTCTTCCGATTAGCTGTTCTCTAGGATTCCCATTTAGCGAATACCTTAGGTTATACTTAGTACTATGCTTTACTTAATGACATGTCCGCTTGATGACATAGCGGATAAAAGAAGTGGTGTGAATATAGCCAGAGATCGTACGTAAAGAGTGAAATGGAGCTTACAGGGGTTAATTACCACATTAGATACTGCCTAACTTAGTAAAGAAGGCCGCGACACTGAGATTATAAAAATAACTTATACTTTAAAAACTCTCCTCTTTTAATTAAGAAATTATAAGGAAATAATAACAAAGCAACTTAAACTAAAATAACTATATATTAAAAATACGTAAAATTACTACTATACCTTACTTTAAAAATAAAACCAAATATAATATTCTTAGTATAATACTATATAAAATACTATTTAAATTTTATTATTAATCTTATACCGCAAAGGACCTCTGGTCCTCGCCCTAGTGAGTAAGCGGTCCCTTTATTTATCTGTTTAGGCACCGTGGGTGCTTTTATAGTATAGGTATCGGTACGATATTGTATCTAAACTAACTTTACTTCCAGCCTTTTGTCTACTAGTCTGGGTCTTTCCTACCTAGGATGTGTGATAGGAGGGGAGTTGTTACAATTTGTAAAGAAAATGGGGGGTGCTTGTGTGTTGGTTTGAATTTGGATTGTATTTGTTCTTTTTTTTTTGGCCCCGGTGCCTCGGTTGTGTTGTTGTTGGAAGGTGGGAGGTGGAAAGGGGGGGGGGGGGGGCTTTTTTTTTTTTTTTTTTTTCTTCTTTTTTGTTTCCCCT